>Ga0180302_10001272_pt1 | contig 11871 bp, 12 predicted proteins | sample GuaBasSediGuay17_FD_121794 | JGI IMG/M metagenome (GOLD analysis project Ga0180302, IMG submission 121794) | Subseafloor sediment microbial communities from Guaymas Basin, Gulf of California, Mexico - Guay17, Core 4571-4, 12-15 cm | ecosystem: Environmental > Aquatic > Marine > Hydrothermal... | reverse complement strand
GTCTACTACGACTCTGTGTACGAGCTAACCAACACCGCGGACCGACCTATTCCAATATACATCGAATTCGTACCAGGAGGGTGGGAGTATGCAGGAACGCCGGACATGAGCCGTGTAGAGCATCTACGCGTTTCGATTCGAAAGGATGAAACGGAGGTCGTTCAGGTCGAGATCCGCGATGGAATGCTAGAAAAGTCCAGTGGTTCAGATACGCCGATCACACTCGGACCCGGTGAGAAGGCGCTGGTCACACTTCTACTCCGCTTCGCACCTACAGCAGCCCAGAACGATAAGTTCCGACTTAGGCTAGAGTTAGTAACGCCTCCAGGAGCTTAGACCATTTCAAAAACTTCTCTTTTTTAGGCGACCTCGAACTCGATTTCTATGCTGGATACGAAACGCTTACGCCCCTCCTCGGTGGTGAACTCCTCGGAACCGATGCGGATGTCGGTTACGTTGATCTGCCCTGGGAATCGCCGCTTTACTGCTTCAACTACGTCGACGGCACGGGGGATGTTGGTGCCGCGTGCTTTGACGGTGAACCGCTTTGTTCCGCGCTGGATGGCGAGAACTATAGCCAGCATGTAGGCTGGTAGGGGTCGGCGGCCGACGAAGATTATGGTCCTTTCTTCTTCAGCCATGGGCGAACGCGCGCTCTTTAACTAGATAAAAAAGTTGTGAGAAAACTAGAGCTGGCGTATTCGTTTCCGTAGCTGACGTTCGGCTTCGATCAGCACCTTGAGCGGGATATCACAGTAGGTTCCATCAGGGAGATGGCGGCGAACGTGAAGAGGCAGGATTCCAGTTTCTACTTCACGACGGGCGATGTCGATGAGGCTATCGCCGGGATGTACCTCTACCATCGGCTTAGCACCTTGTGCGAGTTCGAGCCAGCGGAGACCAATCAATCGAGCTTTCTCAAACCTGGTTATTCCATACGGGGGGATGCGGACCTGAGAAATATAATCGGGCTCGCCCTCCTCGGACGAGTCTTTCTCCTCCTTAGATTTCAAACTCGCTGCTCTTCGTCTCCTCTTCCTCCTTCTCCTCTTTCTCCTTTTCTTTCTCCTCTAGACGAGAAGCCGCAACTATGTCGTCGATCCTCAGGATCATGCAGGCAGCGTCAACCGCCGACTTGAAGGCCTGGAGTTTGACAATAGCAGGTTCGTAGACGCCAATATTAGCGATGTCCGCGATCTTTGCGTTAATCACGTCGATGCCGTAGCTGTTACGACCTTGTTCGTGATGTGAACGGAGCTCGGTGACAGCCTCAATCGGGTCGATGCCGCAGCTCTCTGCTAGTGCGATGGAGATCTCCTCGAGAGCCTCTGCAAATGCTTGGACGGCTAGCTGTTCCTTGCCTTTGAGCTTGAGTCCGAAGTCGCGGATGTGGCAGGCTACTGCCATTTCAATCGCACCGCCACCCACTACAACGCGAGGATCGATAAGAATGTCTTTAACGACGTTAAGTGCATCGATGGTTGCACGCTCATACTCGTCCACCAACCGGTCAGAGCTGCCGCGAACCAAAATGGTGACCGACTTAGGATCAGCACACCCTTCGATGAAGACCATGCGGTCTTCGCCCACCTTCTCTTCGTAGACGCGCTCCGCACGCCCAAGGTCTGCTTCGGTGATGTCTTCTATGTTGGTGACAATGCGCCCTCCAGTAGCTTTGGCAAGCTTTTCGATGTCGCTACTCTTAACACGGCGTACAGCGAGAATTTCTGCTTTGGCGAGGAAATGCTGTGCGGTGTCATCAATACCTTTCTGAGTGATGACAACGTTAGCGCCAACGCTCTTCAGCTTCTCCACCATTTTGCGCAGTTCTTCAGTTTCTGCGTCCATGAATGCTTTCATCTGTTCTGGGGACGAGATTCGGATCTTCGCATCGAACTCTGGCTTCTCGATCTCGAGTGGACAGTTGAGGATGGCGATTCGGGCGTTCTTCACGAGCTTGGGCATATCGGGGTGAACAACCTCCTTGTCTATCACGATGCCCTTAACTAGTCGAGAGTCTTCGAGGCTACCACCCGCCTTCTTCTCGATCTTAACATCGTCCACATCGACCTTGTACCGACCGTCGGGAAGCTTCTCCGCAACGGTTAGGATGGCTTCGACGGCCATTTTCGCTAGGAAGTCCGCTGCTCGTGCTGAAGACTTGGTTGAGACGGCGACCCTTGCGATTCGAAGGAGCCACTCCCGATCCTCAGGATCTATCCGAATAGCGTACTTGTCAAGCGCTTTGATGGCTTCCTGGAATGCCTTCTTATACGCATCTGCGATGATGGTAGGGTGAACGTCGCGGTTAATTAGAGGCTCAGCTTTATCGAGAAGGAAGCCGGCGAGGATGCAAGCTGTTGTAGTACCGTCTCCAACCTCATGGTCCTGGGTCTTCGCTACCTCGACCATCATCTTTGCAGCCGGATGCTGTACCTCCATCTCGTCGAGAATAGTTGCACCATCGTTGGTGATGGTAACGTCGCCGAAGCTGTCAACGAGCATTTTATCCATGCCGCGAGGGCCAAGGGATGTGCGAAGCGCGTCAGCAATGATACGAGCAGCAAGGATGTTTACACGAAGAGCGGCCCGACCCTTTGTTCGAGTAGTTCCCTCCTTAAGGATCAGTATTGGAGTTCCAGTGAGAGCTGGTGCAGACGCCATCGCGGCGCACGCCGCAAACGGTGAATATAAGCTTTCTAATTAGGCGAATGTTATAGGGGGTGCACAGGGATGTTGAAGACCCAACCTATTGCATCTGCAAGCCGCGAATAGCGTCCTAAAACGAGTATGTGGTGGTTTCCGACTGTTCGGAGGATTCTATCGACCGTTACGGAGGGTCGAACCCATGCTTGCGTACGGCAAGCATCGTTGCGGAGCGGTTGTTCGGATAGGATTTCACCGTAGAACGTCGTGATGTATGAGAGGTCAGCTGGTGCGTAAAGTATGGTGACAGGACCAGGCTTAACGTATCCTCGTACGGCGAGCGGAAAGCCAGATTCGAAATGAGGTGTATAGTGGAGGTCTGCTGTAAGGGAGGGTGCGATAGTGCAGTGTGCGAATAATAGACGGTTGTTGATGGCGTCTGCTTCCACCAAGTTCGCCATCCAGAAGGGCGTACGAATCGCTATCTGAACTGCAGTCGCTACGAGTGTAGCAGCGACATCTGCTTCACATATAGCAGGGATATCGTCTTCGATAAGCGCAGCGAGAGCGAGGCAAGGCGTTACACCTAGTTCAGTAAGAAGGGGAAAGCAGTCTACGGTAAGAGCATCGAAGGGGTTCTGACGAAGTACCGAGAGCAGTTTGAGAGCACTTGCAGCATCTTTAGGAGGGGGAGGTAGCTTATGTGGAGAAGGAGTTGCTGCTTCGAGAGCGCTCTTCGCTACATGACGCGATTCTATGCGAAATCCGTACTTCTCTAAGGCTCGCAGCTCTTGAAGACGTTCAGAGCGGGGGTTGACTACTGTGAGACGGATACCACTATGAACAGCGTGAAGAAGGCGTGCAATCCAAACAACCTGCTCAGGCGAGGTGGCGAGAAATCCTCTCCAAGCGTTAGAGCTACGGAGCTTCTCTCGAGCAGAGAGCGCGGCCGGGAGGCTGTTGTTCCCACGGTATGCCCAGAGAACCCACCTACGGTGACTTAGGATGCTTACTAAGGTTCGTGAAATTCCACCACTTCCAGCAAGCACTACTACAGCATCATAGGCGCCCTCATCGATTTCTGGAGGCGAAGAGCCTGGGTAGTGGATGTCGTGAAGATGCACTTTCAGACCGTGTACAGTAAGCTGATCAACTAGCTGGTCGATCTGGTTTTGAATACGAGGAGCATGTAAACGCCCTACTACAGGGAGGATGAGGAGTGTAGCGGGCATCTCTGCGAAGAGCGAGAGGAATATAGCGATTCCAACGCTTTTACCTGACGATAGAACTTAGGGGTGCGGAAACCACGGAAGCTAATTCCGATCAACAAACCGATTTTGGGGCGAGAGGAGCTGCAGGCTGCAACGCGCGTGTTACGTAGTGGTCTTCTTACTGAAAAGACAGGTGCAGGACCGCTTACTCGTCAGTTTGAGCAGGAGTTTGCGCGGTTTGTTGGTGCGAAGTATGCCGTAGCGGTAAACAGTGGCACAGCAGCGCTTCATGCAGCATTTCTCGCTCTCAACATAGGTCCAGGGACGGAGGTAATCATGCCTAGCTTCACCTTCGTGGCAACAGCGGAGGCAGCAGTGTTAGCAGGTGCACGACCAGTATTCGTGGATATCGACCCGCAGACCTATACCCTAAACCCTGACGAGGTTCGACGGGCTATCACAGAGAAAACAGCCGCCATCGTTGCTGTCCATCTTTACGGACATCCGTGTGACATGAAGCCTATTCTGGAGATTGCTGAGAAAAACGGGTTAGCTGTTATCGAGGACGCTGCACAGGCACACGGCGCAGCCTATCGTGGAAAGCCTGTGGGTAGCTTGGGAGATGTTGCGTGTTTCAGCTTCTACGCAAGTAAGAACATGACAACTGCCTGCGGTGAAGGAGGAATGGTAACAACGAACGACAAGGAACTCTACGAGCGGTTAGTGCAAATACGTAACCACGGAGAGCAGCGCGCGTACTGGAGTGTTCGCCTAGGGCATAATTACCGGATGTCAGAAATCGCGGCAGCAGTAGGGTTAGAACAGCTGCGGAAGCTCCCTCGCTTTATCGAAGCAAGACGGCAAAATGCACGCACCCTTACGCGCTTACTTGCACGCTATAGCCACCTCGTTCAGATACCTGAAGTGAAGGAGGGGTGTACGCACGCATGGTACGTGTATACCGTTCGTCTTAGGAAAGCGAGGTGGGCAAAGCAGCGGGATAAGGTAGTGGATCTGCTGAGGCAGCGCGCGGTAGGGGCAGCAGTCTACTATGCAACACCGGTTCACCGTCAGCCGTTCTACCGCAGATTTCGTCCTCCTAACCCTCTACGTGAAACAGAGCGTGCAGCACGGCAAGTGCTTAGCTTACCTGTGCACCCCGGGCTCTCGATGCAGCAGGCACGGTATGTGGCTCAGGAGCTAGTGAAGGCGCTTCGCCGTGTGTTTCGCTAGGCGGTTTTCGCTTTCTGATTCTAGGTAGGAGTCTTCGGACAACGACGTAAGCGACTACAAAGAGACCTGTTACTGTTGGTATGGCAATGATTAGAAGGTCGGTTGTAGAAAGCCCGCGTACGATTACAACGCCGTTTGAGTAGAGGACGCTCCATCCATAAGCCGCTCCTATGCGTGCCGTAAGCTCTGCGGGAGGGATGAACACTTTGTTTGGTTTGAGGACGGTAATGCGACAAGAGTAAGAGACGCCGCTTCCGGGAGGTATTTCGAATGAAGAGAGGGTGATGGTGAGCATGCAGCCATACAGGGTTACTGAGAAGGTAGCACCCGTTGCCTCTAAGCCACCGTCATAACGCGTGTTTGGAGGGAGGCGTATGAAGAGAGAACCACAAAGAAGCGCTTCCGCCTCCCCAATGTTTCTAACAACTATCGTAAGCGAAATTGGTGAATTGGCAAAGAATACTCTATCTGATGAGGAGGAAACCTCCAACTGAAGCAGCGGACGATATGGATGTCCTGTTGCAGTAACGATGAGAGGAACGCGCCACGCATCTTCCCAGCCACCGACCTCAAGAGTTTGGAAGGCAAGCTGGTAGAGACCGGGTGAGGTTGGTATAGCGATCCGCTCACTTAGCGCGCAGTTCTCTGCGTAAACATCGAGTTCACTAAGCGTGCTAAAACTACCGTACCACGAGGTGCGTCCAACAGCGATCTGAAGCAGCGCACTACCTTCCACTTCGATAGTCAAATTAGCACTCCTATCGTAAGGAGCTACGATAGAGGATAGAGCGCGTACGGTTATCGTTGGTAGGCTCATGTTGTCAGGAAGATCACAACCTACTGCAAGTGGTGTTACCCAAGAGGTGCTTTCAAGGAAGAGGGAGTAGTTTGCTTCGAAGAGATCGCTGTCTCCATACTGTAGGGAAGTAGGTTTACAGTATAGCACCTTAGTCGTGTTCGGCTTATCCGCGCGCAATACGTACTCGAGGGATGCAGTGCCTCCGGGTGGAATATCCTGAAGCTTAAATCTCGTCTTAGCTCCTGAAGTTGTGTTGAAGAGCCCTGTAAACCATGTCTCCTGAATTGTTACATTTCTAGCTACATCGGAGCCGAGGTTATGAACGAAGATTGTGACACGGAGGGAGTCGTTGTATGCACAGGAGAGAGTGCTAAAACGACGTTCAACTACGAGGATGGGAAACTCTGCTGAAACTACAACGCAGGGGTCTATTGGCGAGTCGCTCAGTATGTAGGATAGCGTAAGATCGGCGGTTTCACCTTCAACGGAGGTAGGGTACGGAGTAGCAGATCTGACGTTAAAGCCTGAAACAAAGATGCTGAGAGTTGAGCTTGTTGCATTTGGGGAGCGTATGAACCCAGAAACGTCTGCTGCGAGGCTTGGACGTATCTCCCAGTTGTTATCGACACGGGTTATTCCGCGAGATGTTATGTAGCTATACTGAATGCTAACAGCAGTTCCCTCTACAAAGAGGGAAAGGGAGGTTTGAGATACGTAGGTGAACGTGCTACTTAGGTGGAATAGGATGGAGGGGATAGAGTTTGGGTAGTTGGGTAGGAGATAGTGGAGTAAGGCGGGGATACCGTTTATGGCGGGTTCTGTAGAGAAGTAGCGTATGGTATAGTAGGAGGATTCTTCCGCTTTGATGCTCATCAAACCTAGCTCAAGTCCGAGGATGGAGGCGAGCTTACTTGCACAAGAATCGGCATATCGTAGAGCTTCATCCGCGTCAGTTGCTGTAACACAGACTGCTACCACGGTTATGTTCTCTGATGTAGTGTCTGTGAACCAGGCTACCAGCGGATCGGGTTCGCTCTGTCTCGCATAGAGGTGGATTGAGTAAGCTTGGATGTGAGGATTGATGGAAAAGGGAAGATATGGAGAGGAGGGAGGCGCCAGCGCCTCTACCTCTATAGAGGCGCGTAGTCTGTCCGATACAATCTCGATACGTAGCTCCTCAGAGAGTACTGAGGAACTCTCCGTAGGAGTTGGTGCGGCAACGCTAGAGACCGTGTTGGTGAAGAGATGAGGGTAGTAGATGAGAGCTATCAGGAGGCATGTTAGGTAGAGGATGCGCCACCTCACGAGGAGGGGTGATGAGGCGCATAAAAGCCAAAGGCAGTAGTGTGTAGCTTTTAAGCAGCATCTTCGAGGCACGAGAACTTGAGCCTAGGCCTGGATAGCGTTCCTTCAAAGATTGTGGTGGAGGCGGTGCTTTCAGATAGTCGTAGGTGGGTGTTTGAACTGGTTCGGGTAAAAGCGCCCATCGTGTTTGACCGTCTGTATAATCGAATCCCGCGTCGAAGCAGAGTTTACGTAGAGAGGTGGGAGCGGTGGATCCCCCTATGGCTCAAACTACCACCCGAGAGAGAAAGAACACGGTTTTCGCGAGGAGACGTGGTGTACCGCGCGTCGACAAACTCTCTTCACTTCATTCTTCGAGACGGAGCGGGGCGCCCCGGTACTTGCATTGGTCGCGTTTTGGAGGGGCTTGAAGTACTCGATGCTCTAGAGAAAAGCGCAACAGTAGCGCTTCGAGTGATCGGCTAGGCGCTAGCGGCGATCGTGTAGACAGGAAGGCGTGCGTTGCCAGATACGCGCTGCACCACACCTCGCCTCTCCAGATCTCGAAGCACCCGCCGCGCTGTACTGATCATTATCTCATAGCGCATCGCAAGCGTAGCAGGAGTGATGACTTTCATTGATCGAAGGTCCCTGATTAGCCGAGTCTCGCTTACAGAAAGGAAGGGAGAAGCGCCGCGCTTCTCAGACCCTCTAGCCTGTTGACGTGCTTGCTGTTGCTGTATCCGACGTTGCCGCTTCTCGATCGCAGAGATTGGCTTACGGTGAGCGCCACCCATCTATCCCCAGCACAAAGGGGGTTATTTACGGTTGCGCTCGGAGCTGAGTGTGGCTAGGATGCGCTTCAGAGCAGCCAGCATATCTTCCTCAAGTGTGATGGCTCTCCCAACGATCAGCAGATCGGCCCCTGCTGCAAGTGCTTGCTGAGGATCTCCTCCTTGTACGCCCACTCCTGGAGCTACTATTAGAAGGCTTCCAACGAGTTCGCGAACTAGGTGTATGGTGTCTGGGCGAGTAGCACCTACTACAACTCCATCGAAACGCCGTTCAACTGCCATTCGGCAAAATAGCCCATAGGCAGGGCTAGGGGTACGTGTTTGCGGATCTAGAACTGGTGTTCCAAAGGTTTCGTCAGCGCCGGGGTTGCTCATGAATACAAGAAGAAGCGCGCCTAAACCGAGTTCTCGAGCGGCAATAAGACCGCCTTCGAGCCCACCACGCCAACCAGGTAGCGGTGAGAAGATCACAGCAGAGAACCCTATGTCTGCTATGGCCTCTACCACCATACGATTTACGTGTGCAACATCGCCTAGCTTGAGGTCCGCAATTGCAGGTAGCTGGTGTGAAACTGCGGTGTTTACGAGATGACGGGCTACATTGGGGTAAGCGAGAAGTGCAGGCAGTCCGACTTTTACAGCGGCTAGGTGTGAAGCTAGAGAGGGTAGGGCTTTGATAACCGCTTCCAGCGTTTCTCGCGGATTAGGTCCAACGGGATCGGCTGCAAGAACTATTGGAGAACCGGTTTCCCTAATGCGAGATCGGATAGTTCTCTGAAATTGTGTTTCGAAGGTCAGGGACCGCTCTGCTTGGTTAAATCGCGTTCTTTAATCATCTCAATGAGCTTTCTAACTGCTTCGACGACACCAACACCTTTTGTTGCAATGCAGGGCACTACAGGTATGTCGTCGGGAAGCCCCATCTCAGCCTTAACATCCTCAGGAGGTAGTGCACCAGGCAAATCCTGCTTATTCGCCACTACAACTACAGGGATGTTCGGGTCTGTACGGACGCGGCGAAGGATGTCGAGAGCCCAGATGAATGTCTCAGGGAAGCTGCTGTCCACGATGAGAAGGATACCCACGCTTCCTACGGCAAGGATCTCTTGGAGAAACGCAAACCTGTCGTGCCCAGGAGTTCCGAAAAGATGCAGTTCGAACACGCCAACTTCCTCGTATCCAAAGTCGAGACCTACCGTTGTTTTTAGCTCATCTACGTGAACCGCTTCGCGGCAGAGCGCAGACACGAAGGTGCTTTTCCCCGAATAATACGGTCCGGTAACGAGTATCTTAATGGCGGGGCGGCGAGGTTTCTCCTTCTCCTCTACCTTTGCCTCCTTCTTAACGACCTCAACGGCGGCTGCCATCGATTATCCGCGTAGAGTTTCCTGTACTTGCTTCGCGGTTCGCTCCATTTCAAGAAGGACAAGCCCTACGTTTGCCTCAGGACGAAGGAGCGCGAGGAGAATAGCCTTCTCACCTGCACCCATCGCAACCATACGTCCTTTTTCCCCTTCGATCATCACGATTTGAAACCTACCCTGTCCCATTTCATAGGTTGCACGCTCGGCGGTTCCTACGATGGCTGCGGCCATTGCAGCGATTTTCCGGGCGTCAACGCCAGTAGGGAGGTCGTAAGCTATCATAAGACCGTCTCGACGAACAACAGCTGCGGCAGCGATTTCAGCGCGTCGTTCAAACTCGTGCAGAAGCTCCTCCAGCTTTTGCCTAATCGTGGACAAACCCCTCCACCTCCCACCGCTTTTTTATGGTTTAGAAGAGGACGCGAGCCTTAAACTCGCAGTACTCGTCGCCGATGGAGACGCAGCGTGTTTCAGTAACTGTGATTTCGCGTCCTACAAGCTCAGAGAGGAAGCCAGCAAAGAGTCCTTTGATGAAGTTGCAGGAGGGGCGTGGTTTTCGCCGCTTGGCGGACTCAAAGCTGTCCTTGAGGAGGATAACAGCGCGACCAGTATCAAGGTCGACCTCCTTAAATTCAGGGACACCCATACCGAAGGCGCGCATATACTGTTCAAGAGCTATAATCATATCCTTCGGCTCTAGCTTGTACTTGACCTTCAGCCACATAGCGATGTCCTTCCCGACCTTCTTCCCCGCGTTGTAGCTTACGATTGCGAAGCCTTGAGCCATAAGCTCTTCGTAAGTATCCCAGATGGCGTGAATCTCGCGAAGGGGGAAGACTACGAGGCGCATGTGGGAACTCTGGAGGGGGAAGAGGAGGGTGTCGGCGGGGAGAGGTTTGGGCTCTACCAGCTTTACATCAACAACACCTTCAAGCCCGCGGACACGCTGCTCGAGATCACCTAGGGGCACGGTAAGGTCGCTTGTTTCGAGGAAGAAGAGGTGTAGGTACAGTCCTGTAGCTTCTCTTGAGACCGATGAAAAGCGAATGTTAGCGCCAGCCTCAGAGAGGACGCTGAAGATCGTCGGGAGGGGGCGGTCCGCAAGCGCTACTAGCTCGGCTAGTCGCTCGTTCGGACCTAACTCTTCAACGAGGGCGAGGTTTCGGGTAAGTCCTTCGAGGGACATGCTCACACCAAGCCAGCTAATCTTTTAGCAATTTCTCCCATAGTCTTCGAGAAGGCGTGCTCTGGTCGTGTAAGAACAAAGATCTCACGCGTCCTACTTGCTTCAAGCACATCTTCGTCAAAGTAGATTACGCCAGCTACCGGGTAGTGGAAGTTAGACTCCACGATCCGCCGTACGATTGATTCGACCATCGCTTTAGGAACCTGACTGACCACGAGGAGGGGCTGTCTTCCGAAGCGACGGGTTAGCTCAAGCGTGATGGCAGTGCCAGTAAAGTCTTGCTTGTCGAGACGGAGAACAACTGCAACGACATCACAAGCAGCAATTGCGAGTAACGTGTCTTCGCTTATACCAGGGTGTGTATCTACGAGAATGTAGTCAAGGTTGAGTCCTCGCGCCATAGCGCGAATGCCATCAGTAAAGAGTGCTGCATCGTATCCCTCTCGAAGTACGCGAATTATTTCGTCGGCGGTGAAGCTGGCGGGTATGAAGTAGAGCTTTCCATTCTCAATACTTAGGTGTTGAGTAACATCTATGATGACTTCGGAGAGCTCTCTTCGCCCATAGAGAAAGTCGTTAAGCGTGCCACGAATCATGCTTCTGTCAACGCGGAAGGAGAGGTGTAAACCAGGGGCAGCGAGGTCTAGGTCTACAACACCCACCTTATGCCCTTGGAGAGCAAGCCAGCACGAAACGTTTGCAGTTATCGTACTCTTTCCGGTTCCTCCTCGGAAGGAGTGGACAGCAATTGTACGCACCAACGCGGGCTATAGCTTACGCAAATTAAGCGCTTAGAGCAAAGTAGTTAATGGAGCGCGAACTCGCATAGCATGGCTTCCTCATCGATGTTCGAGGAGTTCTTGGCGGACCTCGAACAGATGGTTTTAGAAGGAAGGGTAGAAGATGCGGTTGCACGCTGTCAAGCAGGATTGCGTGCTGGTGTTAGTCCTTTGCAGATTTACTCGGAAGGTCTTCGTAAGTGGGTACGCCGAGCCCTTGAGCGTATAGAAAGAGGGGCGCACCCGGCACTAGCTTTTCGTACATATCGGTGGGTGCGTGCCCTCTACGCTGTTCTTGAACCACACATTAGGAGAATCCCTGGCAGTCCGCGGGGAAAGGTCGTTACTGCGCTTCTTCCCAGTATTCAACGGGACTTCAGTTACGCAGAGCTCTATTTACAGCTGATAGACAGAGGTGCGAACGTGTACGATTTGGGAGAAGTGTGGGAGACGGACGCGCTGAAGAGCGATGCGCTGGCAGATGCTGATGTAATGATCTTTTGGTCTGAGGGATACTGTCCAGGCCTGTATGAGTTGGTGACGAAGGAGGTTTCCTCTGTACGTGGAACAACAGT
>Ga0180302_10001271_pt1 | contig 11877 bp, 13 predicted proteins | sample GuaBasSediGuay17_FD_121794 | JGI IMG/M metagenome (GOLD analysis project Ga0180302, IMG submission 121794) | Subseafloor sediment microbial communities from Guaymas Basin, Gulf of California, Mexico - Guay17, Core 4571-4, 12-15 cm | ecosystem: Environmental > Aquatic > Marine > Hydrothermal... | reverse complement strand
TTGAATGCTAGTACCGTAGCGCCGCTGAGGGGGCTGCCGCCCTCGTCGAATACATAGCCGTGGATCCTGAGGTACTCCTGCGCTCTGACCTGCGCCACTAAGGCTGACTGGAGTAGCGCCAGGGCCAGAAGCGCCACCAGCGCGTAGAGCGGGCCTGTGCGGCGTCGTCTCATTACACTCACCCCTACCTGGGCACATGCTAATCAGGCGAGGTCATTAATTTAATTTTTTCTGTGGCAGATCGCTGCCCCCTCCTCGATACAAATTTAAGCGCGTGCCATCGCATCTGTCGTGTGAGCCGATGAGCGTGTCCGGCGTGGCCGACTTGCCCCTCCACACGGGAGGGGTTCCGCGCTGGCTCTGGGCTAGGATGGTCAAGCTGGCCAGGGAGGTGTGCGCAGTCGTAGTTAGCGAGTACGGCAGGCGTGAGCTACTGAGGAGGCTCTCAGACCCGTTCTGGTTCCAGGCGCTCGGCTGCGTGCTCGGCTTCGACTGGCACTCCTCCGGGCTAACGACGGTAGTGACCGCTGCCCTGAGGTCCGCGCTCGGCTCGGGGGAGCTAGGCGTGGTCGTCTGCGGCGGGAAGGGCAAGGCCGCCCGCTGCACCCCCGAGGACATCGAGAGGGCCGGGCTAAGGTTCTCGTGGAGCACGTCCAGAGTCGAGGAGCTTAAGAGAGTCAGCAGGCTCGTGGCCAAGGTTGACAACGCCGCCCTGCAGGATGGGTTCGAGCTCTACCACCACGCGATGGTCGTGACCGAGGATGGGGACTGGGCGGTGGTCCAGCAGGGCATGTGCCCCAACCTCAGGGTGGCCCGCCGCTACCACTGGAGCAGCGAGTCGGCTAGGTCAATGGTGGAGGAGCCCCACTCGTCCATCGTGAGCGATGTGGTCCAGAAGGTCGTCTTAGACCTGACGGCTAGGGCCAGCCGCGAGGCCCGGGCGGCGTGCCTTGACTTAGTTCGGGAGGGCGCTAGGAGGGTGAGGGCTCAGTACGCGTCAGTGCGCGAGCTGCTCAGGGGCACAGCCCCGCTCACGGCGTGGATCAGCGGCGACGAGGTGGCCAGGGTGAGGGCCAACGTGTCAGTCAAGTACCTCAGGATGCCGGAGGAGCTCAACTGGGAGGCCCTTGAGCGGGCGTATGAGCTCGAGCCGAGGAGGTTCGAGGACCTGCTGCTGGTCAGGGGGCTGGGGCCGAGGACCCTCCGAGGGCTGGCCTTAGTGTCGCTGCTGATCTACGGGGCCGAGGTGAGCTGGAGGGACCCAGCCGTCTACGCGCTGGCCTTCGGCGGCAAGGATGGAGTGCCGTTCCCGGTCGACGTCAGGGCCATGGATGAGGCCATATCCTTCCTAGGGGAGGTCGTTAGGGCCCTGGAGGTCGGCGAGGCCGAGAAGGCTAAGGCGCTGAGGCGCCTAGGCCTGCTGGCTAGCCAGGTGGGGCGCGTTGAGTAGGGGCGACTCAGTAACGAGAGGCAAGAGCAGGGGCTACTACGTTGAGAGGAAGCTCGTCAGGCTGCTGAGGAGCAAGAGCGGGAACTACGTGTTCAGGGTGCCCGTGAGCGGCAGCAGGCAGAGCCCTAAGTCCAACGTGGCGCTGCCAGACGTGTTCCTCGTCAACAACGCGGAGGGGAGGGTGGTGGCCTTCGAGGTCAAGGGGACGAGCGAGGGAAGGGTGAGGGTCCCGAGGGAGCAAGTGGTCAAGCTCTTCAAGTTCCTCGACGCCTTTAAGAGGTACGAGCGCAGGGAGGCCGTCATAGCTGTCTGGTTCTTTAACAGCAAGAGGTGGGTGTTCAGGAGGGTCGAGGAGGGCCTCGAGCTCGAGGACGTGGTCGTGAGGGAGGGGGACGAGTCCAACTGGTCCCCGTGAGGCACAACTTATAAGCCCGCTCACCCCAAGTTCCTGGGTGGTCGCTTGTCCCTCAAGCCCCCTCCGAGCTCTTGAGGAGGTACGCGTTCTCGCGAGTGGGTGTCCGAGACCCGGACGTGCTCGTTGGGCCAGCCTACGGCGAGGACGCAGCCATCATAAGGGTGAGGGATGAGCTGATCGTGGTCCACTGTGACCCCATCACCGGCGCCGTGGAGAACATGGGCTGGCTCGCGGTCTACGTGGCCTGCAACGACATCGCCGTGAGAGGCGCTAGGCCTAGGTGGCTCCTGCCGGTCATATACCTGCCGTTCGGGTCGGGCGAGGGCGCAGTGGACAGGCAGGTCGACGAGGCCGCTAGGGAGGTGGGGGCTATGGTGGTCGGTGGCCACACCGAGTACACCTACGGCCTGGACGGGGTCATGATGACCATGACGGCCATCGGTGTCTGCGAGGGGGGCGGGTACGTGGTCACGAGCGGCGCTAGGCCCGGCGACGTGGTGTTAATGACGAAGGCCGCTGGCGTAGAGGGGGCCTCGATACTCGCGTCCGACTTCGAGGGGGAGCTGGGGAGGATGGCGTCTCCTCAGACGTCATCGAGAGGGCTAAGGTTTTCGTTCGCGAGATAAGTGTCATCCGGGAGGCCCTGCTCCTCGCCGAGCTAGGGGCCAACTCGATGCACGACCTGACGGAGGGCGACGTTGTGACTGGGCTGGCTGAGATAGCATATGCGTCCGGAGTCTCCATGTGCGCTGTGGTGGGCGAGGTCTCGGAGGGCCGCGGGCTCACGGTGGTGAGGAAGGACGGGTCTCGCGAGTCGTACGGCGACTACGTTGAGGACGAGCTGCTGAGGGTCTGGAGGGAGGTCAGGGACTAGCCGACACCTTCCTGGGGCACACGACGGCGTACCTGCAGTACCTGCACTCCCACTCGTAGCGGGGCGCCTTAGCAGCGCTGACGGTCTCCTCAGCCAGCCTCACGACGTCAGCCTCAGTTAGCCTGCGGGCGCCGAGCTCGCTTAGGCTGAACTCAGCTATCCTCTCGGGGGTGACGTATATTAGTAGTGCCTCCTTAGCGTTGAGCATCCAGGCGTAAAGCTGAACCTGCAGGACGTGGTGCCCGTAAGGTATGGAGGCGTCACTGCGCGATGTCTTCACCTCGACCACCGTGGGGGGCTCGCTCCCTGCGCGGAGCACGATGTCAGGCCTTCCGCTGAGCACGTACTCGTCAGCGCTCAGGCGCACGACCCTGGCTACCTCTACCTCAGCCTCGACGCTGTAGCCCCGCCTCGCGGCGTACTCGGCCACGACGCTCTCGATGCCCAGGTGCAGGAGCAACCCCGCCACGCTAGCTGGGCCCATGAGGTCCTGAGATGCCAGCTCGGGAAAGAGTATCTCGAAGCGCCGCTTCAAGGGGCAGCGGACGAGGTCAGTCACGTAGAGCACTCTGGGGTGCCTGACGCGCCTTAGCTGTGCCTCGCGCCTCCACTCGTATACCAGCTCCACGATCAAGGAGCCCTCCCATTAGAATAGAGTCAAGGCAGCTATATCCCTCTTAGCTCAGCGTTAGCCAGCGAAGTGCTGCGCGTAAGCCTTGAATAGGGTGGTGACCCTTTACTAACTGAAAATAACTGAGGGGGGCCTGAGTCGGGCTCCTTCCGCAAAAACCCACTCTCCTCACAGCGTGTCTCGCCAGCGTTAGTATCTCCCTATCTTGTCAGCTAGCTGCTTAAGCGGGATGAACCTGTCAGTCGCCCTCCTGAGTTCGTGGTTGGTCGCGCTGGTGAGCACCGCCACCTCGACCCTCTTCCCGAGCGACACAATGGCACGGCCTCCAAGAAGTCTAGTCTCCTGACACTAGGATGGCAGTGTCGTAGGTATCCCCGAAGCGCTAGCGATATCAAGTCGGTGACCAACGCCACGTCGACTCCCTTCTCTGTGAAACGTCACCCCACCTTTTTTAGTGATACGGCCTTAACGCGCAGCCCCTGCATCTGGATCGCGTGGAGGAACTTTATCTGCTCTTGCTTTTGCAGGTTGAATGCTGTGTAGAAGTAGGCCCGCGCTAGCCTGCCCCCTACTAGGACGTTGACCAACTTAATTAAGTCTACCTTGAAGTTCCTGGCATTGCATGCGTGAAATAGGTTAGAGCCGTCTATGGAGGCCGCACCCTCTCCCTAGTCCTCAGTAGGGCCTGCAGCAGCTCCCTGACTACGTCGCTGGGGGCGAACTTGGCGTGCTCAGCACGGCTTCATATTAGCCTCAACTTGTGTGTTGGCTCATTGGTAGCTGGTCCCTGAGTGCCAGGTTGGCCGGGGAGAAAGCTTTATAGCGCTCAGACTGAGTATGAATTCAGCGGGCCCGTGGTCTAGCGGCTAGGATGCCCGCCTCACACGCGGGCGGCCCCGGTTCGAGTCCGGGCGGGCCCACCAGTTCTGCCTGAGGCTAAGCTTATATAGAGCCATGGCAACACTGACAACGCTATGCCAGTGACCGTGAGCGACGTCCAGGAGTTCCTGAGGCTTGCTGAAGTGGCCAGGGAGTGCAGGATCAAGCGCCTCGGCGACGTAGTTAAGCTCAAGCTGAGGCTCAGGAGGAGGCTCTACGTCATGAAGATCCCCAAGGACGAGGCCGAGAAGGTGCTGAGCCAGCTCAAGTGCAAGGTAGTTGAGGTGTAGCGCGGGTCACCCGACCCTCAGCTCCAACTCCTCGCCGACCCTCGGGAAGTACGCCTCCAGCCCAAGCTCCCTCTCGCAGAATCTCCTCAATAGCTCCCCAGTCTCCCTCTCCGCGTGGACTATCACGACCTTAGCCGCGGGGTTCGCCTCCCTCAGGATCCTCCTGAGGTCTTGCCTGCCGCAGTGCGAGGAGAAGTCGAACCAGTGGACCCTCGCCCTCACCCTGATAGGCCTCCCCTTGCCGGTGTAGGTGCCCTCCTCGAGGATCTCCCTTCCGGGGGTGCCCCTGGACTGGTAGCTAACGAAGAAGACAGCGTTCCCGTCCTCCCTGTTGATGCGCTCTAGGTAGTAGACCGAGGCGCCGCCCTTAAGCATGCCAGCTGGCGAGATTATCAGGCAGGGCCTCCTCAGCACCTCCCTCCTCTCGTCCCAACCCCTGACCATCCTCGCCATCTTGTAGGCCCTCTCGAAGAGGGCGGGGTCCCTGAGGAAGTGGGGCTCGGCGAGGAGGGCGTCGCTGACCGTCCTGGCCATGCCGTCGACGTAGACTGGGTGCTCGAACCCGTGCCTCGCCAGCACACACATTATCTCTTGAGCCCTCCCGACGGCGAACGCCGGCACTAGCACCTTGCCGCCGTCCTCGATGACCTCCCTGGCCCTCTCAACGAACTCCCTCTCGACGGCCTCCCTGCTCGGGTGGTCGAAGGCAGCGTAGGTGCCCTCAGTTATTATGACGTCGGCCTCCTTCACGCTTGGCCTGGCGGGGGAGAGGAGGCACGTCGCGTTAGTATTGTAGTCTCCCGTATACAGCACTGACGCGTCCCCAGAGCTGACCAGCGCCGACGCGCTCCCCGGTATGTGCCCCGCGTTCGTGAACCTGAGGGTCAGGTCCCCCAGCTGCACCTCCTCACCGTACCTGACGATCACGGCGCTCTCGCGCATCCTCTTGAACTCCTCGAACTCGTAGGGGAGGTAGTAGCCGGACACCTTCAGGAAGTCCCTTATCAGAATCTCGCTCAGCGACAGCGTCATGCTCGTCGTGTAGAGCGGGGGCGCCACGCTGACGTAAAGCACGGGCGCCGCTCCCGAGTGGTCGAGGTGGGCGTGGGTTATGACAAGCGCGTCGATGAGCTTCGGAGGGTACGTCAGGGGGAACTGCGGCCCTCCCTCCTCGCTAAGCATGGCGCCGTAGTCCAGCATCACCCTGCGCTCCGCCATCTCTAGCAGTATGGCTGACCTGCCGACCTCCTGCCCCCCGCCCAGCACCCTGACCGTGACCCTGACCATCTGCCGCACCGGACCCGCTTGCCCTCTAGTAACTCGGGGCTCTTAATAACCTTACGCTCTCACGGCTCGTGCCAGGGAGTGACCATGAGAGGCGGGCCCCGCGCCCTCGCCCTCGTGGGCGGCTTGGTCAGGTGCCTGTAGGCCCTCGGGGAGGCCGCGTACAGGCCGGGCTCTAGCAGCCTGGGCACCGCCACTGAGACCCTTGAGAGGCTCCTAGCCCTGAGGCCACACTTAGGGCACTTGTAGCCCTTGCCCTTCCCAGCCGACTTCATCCTCCTCCCGCATGCTGGACACCGAGGGTTGACCTCGTGCACAGCAGGCCTCGCGCTCAGCACCCTGAGCCTCTCGACGTTTATGCACATCTCGTAGCGCCTGGAGGGCGGCCTCACGCCGCCCCAGACCTCCACCTCGTCCCCCGGCCTAAGGAGCCTAGCCGCTCTATTGAGGTGGCCGGTCTCCGAGTACGCCATGCAGGTGATTGCGCCAGTCCCGTCACTCACGACGAACCTCACGTGCCCCCCAGGCCCCACCTCGGCACCTTCCACCACGACGCCGCGGACGCCAACCGAGTCGTAGGGCCTTAGCTCGCGCACGGGCTTGATGAGCCTCAGGTGCGCGTCAGTGCCCTGGTTGGTCCTAAATATGAGCCACCTGTCCACCGGCTCGCCAGCCCTTATCACGTCGAGCGCCGTGAGCAGCGCCCTGGGGTCGTCCCCTCGCACACCGAAGAGCACAGGGTCTGGCCCCCTGGGCGCCACGAGGACCCTGCCCGTCTCGTAGTCGACGTTGCCGAACGTCAGCCCCCTAGTCAGCCTGTCGAACTCGACCACGGACTCGGGGTCTATGCACCTCGGCTCTCCCCACATCTCCCTGCGCCTGTACGCTAGCAGCTCAAACGTATAGTCTGTCAGCGAGGCACCAACAGCCGCGAGGGCCCCCACTAGGCCCCTGCCCCTCTTAGCCCTCAGCACCAGCGCTCCCGCAGCCCTAGCTAGCCTCTCAGCTAGGCTGAGTGGGACGACGGTGGTGAGGGCCCTCCTGTAGAGCACCCTGACAGGGTGAGGGGGCTCGCCGACTAGCGCGACCGCCACTGGGTCTGTCTTGCCGTGCCCAAGCCACTCGTCGCTCCGCACTAGCTCCGCGAGGATTCCTAACAGATCGTCGAGTCTGCCCTCCTCAATCTCCAGCGCGAGCGACACCGCTCCATTGCCCCTAGTCTTGAACGGGACGTTGGGGTTCAGCCTCACGAGCCTGGGGTAGTCGAGGAACTCGGCCCAGGGCTCGCGGTCTAGGCGCTCAACTAGCAGCGACGCGACGTAGGTGGTGCACCCGCCCTCAGGCGAGTCGAAGTCGTCGAGCCCGACGTTAACTAGCAGCTTGCCCATCCCCCCATGGGGGCAAGCCGGTCGTAGCCCGCCTTCTGTTCAGCGGGATCCGTCTTGGGGCCCACCCGGGCCTCGTGCGGGCCTCACAGGCCCTGTTTGGCCCTGCACCCCGCGGGTCGGCCGTTTCACCCGACCCTCCAGCGTCGTCGGCGAGTTAGCTCGCCCCCCGTTGCCGGGGGACTTCTCAGGGGGTGGCCCCCTCAGTCGCGTCACGCCCATCCGCTGGAGGGGGTCTCGTTTCTGTGCCGTTGCCAGGGCTCTCGCCCTACCGCTTTGCAGCGGTCGCGGGGCCCGCTGGGTGGCGGAGCTTCCTCAGGCGCGCCCGTCGCCGGGCGCGCCCGGCGCCCGCCGCCGGCTTGCCCCTTAACTTGTTCCCTGGGGCTTGATAAATCCTTTTCTACGACCCAGCTCGTATCCCGCATTGAAAGCCCTAAGGTTGACCTCAAGGTACCTAGCCGGGAGCTCGGAGCGTAGGGCCTCAATGGCTGATGACTTAGAGATGGGAATAGCCGAGCAGCTCACCAGGAAGCCTAGCATCACCATGTTGGCTGCTCGCACCTCGCCGAGCCTCAGCGCAACCTCGCGCGCCCTAACAACCTCAACGCGGTAGCGGCCCAGGCCCCTGATGGCGCTGAGCACGTCGGGGGCGCGGCTGCTGAGGCCTGTTGGTGGCAGGACGTAGTCGTCAGTCGCCAGCAGGCCCCCCGGTCTCAGCAGGGCGAGGTGCCTGGCCGCCTCTAGCGCCTCCAGCGACACTAGTACGTCGGCGCTAAACCTCGGTATGAGGGGGGATAGCACGGCGCTGCCTATCCTCACGTGCGTCACTAGCGAGCCCCCGCGCTGAGCCATGCCGTGAACCTCAGCGATCTTGACGTCATAGCCCTCCATCAGCGCGGCCACGCCTATCACTCTGCTGAGTGCTAGGACGCCCTGCCCGCCCACGCCAGCGACGACGAGGTCAACTCTGCGCCTCACGGCTCCTCACCACCGGCCTTATCGCCCCAGCCGGGCACACCTGCACGCACACGCCGCACCCAGTGCACAGGCCCTCGTCTATCACGACCCTCCCGCCCCTTAGCTGGATAGCTGGGCACGCGAACTCGCGCACGCACGCCATGCACATCGTGCAGGCCTCGCTGTCCACCTGGAAGCTGGCCCTGCTGAGGCGCGCTGCTCCTCTCCTGCGGAGCTCATAGATGACGCACGCCCTCCTCATCACCACGGCCGCTAGCTCGCCAGCTCTAACGGCCCTGATAGCCTCCCTCAGCGCGCTGACGGCCCTCCTAACGTTGTACGGGTCCACCACCGCCACGCGCCTGACCCCGAGCCCCCTAAGCACGTCCTCCACCGCAATGCCCCTGCCAGCCTCGCCCGTAGCCGTGTGCTCTGAGCCGGGGTGCGGCTGGAAGCCCGTCATCGCCGTCGTGCCGTTGTCGAGCACGACTAGCAGGAAGGCCGCCCCGTTGTGGACGGCGTTCGCCACCGCGCTTAGCGCTGCGTGGAAGAACGTCGAGTCCCCGACGACTGCTACCACCGGGTCGTTGGTGAAGCGAGACAGACCGCACGCCAGGCCCACGCTGGAGCCCATGCACAGCGTCGAGTGTATCAGCTCGTATGGCGGGAAGTAGCCCAGGGTATAGCATCCAATGTCGCCTGAGACGAAGACGCGGCCCTCGAGCCCCTCCTCCCTAAGGGCCACCTTGAGGGAGTAGTACGAGGCCCTGTGGGGGCAGCCGGGGCACATAGTTGGCGGGCGTGGAGGGGCTGAGGAGCTGACAGCCTCGACCTCGCGCCTCAGGGCTGATGGGGGGCGCTCGAGCTCAGCTCCAGTGAGCTTGGCCAGCGCCTCCGCCACCACGTCAGGGTTCAGCTCGCCTCGCCTGGGCAGCAGGTCCTTCCCGTGGACCTCCACGTCGCGCCCCGCGATGGCCCTTACCTGGAGCTCGAGGAATGGCTCGACCTCCTCGACGACGAGCACTACGCGCACGGCTTCAGCCAGCTTCTCCACAAGACCCCTCGGCGCGGGGTACACTGACGTCAGCTTCAGGAACGCGACCTTGTCACTGATGTCGAGGCGCTCTGCGGCCTCCAGGGCGTGCAGGTAGGAGACGCCGCTCGCCACGACGCCCACGTCCTCGTCCCCGTCAAGCTTTAGCCTGTTGTACTTGAAGGCCTCGTGCAGCTCTGAGAGGCGCTCGAGCCTCCTGAGAGCCTCCACCTTGAGCCTCCTGGCGTTGACGGGGAGGAGGGTCCACCTCCACTCCCTCTCCAGCGAGCCCCTTCTAGACCTCCTGGGCACCGGCCCGAGCTTGACGCGCCCCCTCGTGTGGGCCAGCCTCGTGGTCATCCTGAGGAGGACTGGGGTCCTGCACTCCTCCGAGACGTCAAAGAGGTCGCGGGTTAGGTCCTTAGCCTCCTGGGGGTCTGAGGGCTCGTAGGCCGGGATGTAGGAGAGCATTGAGTACAGCCTGTTGTCCTGCTCGTTCTGCGAGCTGTGGCAGCTCGGGTCGTCAGCGCTCACAACGACGAGGCCCCCCTTAGCTCCGGAGTACCCCAAGCTCATCAGAGTGTCGGCTGCCACGTTTAGGCCCACGTGCTTCATGGCCGCCAGCGCTCTGAGGCCCGCCATGGACGCGGCGGCCGCCACCTCTAGCGCGACCTTCTCGTTGGACGACCACTCCACATAGATTCCCAAACCCCTCGCCACCTCGGACAGCGCCCCCACTATTTCCGTCGCTGGGGTACCCGGGTAGGAGGCGGCCACGTCCACTCCAGCCTCGATCGCCCCCCTGGCTACCGCCTCGTCCCCCAGCAGCAGCCTAACCTCGCCCTCGCCACCCAGTATGCTGGTCATCATGCCGACCACGCGAGGTCCCCGTGACCATAGACGCCACACACGTAATTGGCTTTACGCCTCAGCTGGCAGCCCTTTTTAGTGCGTCTGCTGACTGTAGTAAGGGGCCACGAATGAGCAGCCTGGACTGCATCTTCAACCCGAGGTCGGTCGCGGTCATCGGGGTCTCGCGCGAGGAGGAGAAGCCTGGCCACGTCATCTTCAGGAACATGCTCGACAACGTAAGGAGGGGGGCGGCCAGGTTCAGGCTCTACGGCGTCAACCCGTTCGTCAGCGAGGTACTCGGGGTCAGGATGTACAGCTCTGTGCTCGACATTGACGACGAGGTCGACCTGGCGATAGTCGTGGTGCCAGCGAAGGTCGTCCCCAAGGTGATGGTGGAGTGCGGGCGCAAGGGGGTCAAGGGCGCCGTGGTGATATCCGCCGGGTTCAGCGAGGTGGGGAACGTCGAGCTGGAGGAGGAAGTAAAGAGGATAGCCACTGACTACGGCGTGAGGCTCGTCGGGCCTAACTGCCTGGGGGTCTTCGATCCCCATAGCGGCGTCGACACGATATTCCTCCCCTACACCAAGAGGCTGAGGAGCGGTGAGGAGCTGGTCTCAGCGCCGAGACCGCGCAGGGGGTTCGTCGCCGTCGTGAGCCAGAGCGGCGCCCTCGGCCTGGCGATGCTCGACTACATGGCTGGCGAGGGCATAGGAGTCAGTAGGTTCGTCAGCTACGGTAACAAGGCCGACGTGGACGAGTGCGACCTGGTGGAGTACCTGGCGGAGGACGAGGAGACGAGGGTCGTGCTCCTCTACCTGGAGAACGTCAAGAGGGGGCGAAGGTTCATCGAGGTCGCCAGGAGGGCCTCCCTGGTCAAGCCGCTCGTCGCGTTGAAGGCCGGCAGGACGAGGGCTGGCGCCAGGGCCACACTCTCACACACGGGCGCCCTAGCTGGCGTCGACGAGGTCTACGACGCCGCGTTCAGGAGGTGCGGCGTCGTGAGGGCCGGCAGCCTGGAGGAGCTGCTCGACATGGGCAAGGCGCTGGCCTACCAGCCCCCGGCCCGAGGTCCTAGGGTCGCGATCCTCACAGACGGCGGGGGGGCTGGCGTGCTAGCCGCTGACGAGGCCGAGCTGCAGGGGCTGGAGGTGGTCGAGCTGAGCGGCGAGACCCTCAGGCGCTTCGAGGAGCTCAAGAGGGAGGGCGTCCTGCCCCCGTTCGCCGCCACCGGCAACCCGGTCGACATCACGGGGTCGGCCACCACTGAGATGTACGAGGCGTCGCTCGAGCTCCTGCTGAGGGACGACAGGGTCGACGCGGTCGTCCTGATAGCGCTCCACCACATCCCGGGGATTCCCAGCATCGAGGAGCTCGTCGAGAGGACTGCTGGCGTCGCGGCTAAGTTCAGAAAGCCCGTGGTCGTCGCCACCATAGGGAACTCGGAGGCCGTCAGGTTCCTGAGGAGGTACTACGAGGAGCACTTCGTGCCCGCCTACCCCTCGCCCGAGAGGGCCGTGAGAGCCCTCAAGGCGCTGGTGGCTTACGGCACCTACCTGAGAAGGACTGGCGTCCTCGAGGGCCGCCTCAGGGAGTGGGAGCCGCCGGCCCGGGCTGCTTGAGCACCCCCCTAGCGTCGGCGACCTTGCAGCCGGAGCCCTCTGGCAGGACGAAGACCGGGTTCATGTCGAGCTCCCTCACCACGTCCCTGAGCTCCCACGCCATCTGGGAGGCCCTCGATATCAGGCGGCAGAGGGCCCTGACGTCAGCCCTGGGCCTCCCCCTGTATCCCGTCAGCACCCTGAAGGACTTGGTCCTCGAGACCATCTC
>Ga0180302_10001270_pt1 | contig 11883 bp, 8 predicted proteins | sample GuaBasSediGuay17_FD_121794 | JGI IMG/M metagenome (GOLD analysis project Ga0180302, IMG submission 121794) | Subseafloor sediment microbial communities from Guaymas Basin, Gulf of California, Mexico - Guay17, Core 4571-4, 12-15 cm | ecosystem: Environmental > Aquatic > Marine > Hydrothermal... | reverse complement strand
CAGAACGTACCTTACAAAGATGAATTCGACAATATACATGTAGTTCGCAAGGAAGCGAGAGGTAATATAGCCAGCTACATGAGGCAGAGAATCGTGCAAATAGAGGCTTTGACCGAGGAGCTTTCAAGAAAGGGTTTGTCTATGCGTGATGAGGCGGTGGCGAAAGAGGTTGCACTAAGTTTATTGTCTTTGTTAAGCTTCAAGTTGACTTGGCGGGAAGTAGCTATAATATCGAGAATATCTTTGGAATATGGGTTTAGACTTACATTCAATTATGATAAAGGATATTTCATATGTGGGGAAGAAGTTGAAGCTTCCAAAGAAGCTGTTGACAGATTCCTACGCGACTTTAACGAAGTTTACGGAATAGATGAAGAATTTATTAAAGATGTACAAACCTCCGTAAAGTATGAGGCAAAGCAATACTCAGATGTCATTGAAAAATATTTTCCATATGATGTCGTAGCACTATCAATACTAGGTGAAAGAGACCTTACCAACGACGAACAGAAATTCATTAGGAAAATAATGTTGAAAGGCGGCCAAGATAGGAGACTTAAATTTGCCAAGAAAATCTTGTATAAGCTTACACAAGGCATTCCAGAAGACAGAAAAGAGCAATTACGGTCACTTATGAGAGAATATCTTGAGAAAGTCGCTAGTAAAGCTGAAGCCCTAACACTTTTCGAAGAAATTACGGATATGCATTATAAAGTTATTGGTGTTCCACATTGGAAGAAGTGTTTCACTAATAGGAGTAACCCCGGAAATGCGAAAATTTTCGCAAAAATAATTGAAAAGGTGCTCGGAATAAAAGACATAGTATATGTTGATTGCGATGATAATGGATACAGCCAAGTCGTAACCACAAAAGATGGATACATGTTAGTATTAGGCATATTTAGCACGCGCCGGTGTGAAATCACGGTGTTTCCAAAAAATAGAATATTCGATGCGGGGTCATGTACCTGCCTGAACGCGTCTGCAAGGTGGAAAATGAAAAAACAGCATTTAGAACTTATCCGCACATTTATAGAAGAAAGTAAAAAATATTTTGAAACCGTGTTAATGCGATGTCAAGACAAGTTAGCGAAGGATGAAGTGTTGTTGAGTTATGCAAGAATGAGCGCTATAGCTGGTGACAACTTGAAGATAAGGCTTCCACAAATAAACGTATGGGTGGATTACGATCCACCTCCAAAAGAAGATTTCATAAAAGAATTGAGAAAAGATTTTGATAATGCCTTAAAAAACATGGAAATAACAATTGGAAAAACAAGGGTTAGAATGACGCAAGTCGTTTAATATGGGCCGCTCAACCATAATCAAGTGACCAAAAATAAGAAATCTTGTAAAAACTACTAAACCACCCAGTATCTAAGAAAGGTGTAATCGAGGTCTCTAGAAGAGCTTTCGTAATGAATGTAAGCCGTACTCAGACGATTATTGCGAGATTGACATCATTCCAAAGAGAGGTCACGAAGAAACAGTTGTCGACATTACACCAGAAGTAAAGAAAATTGCAAAATATTCAATACGGCATCGCTATAATAATTGCCTCCACCCTGCGAGTATTAAGGCTATTAGCAGTAGGTTGATGATCACCATGAAGGATTCCACCATCGGATATAATGGGCCGAAGAACATTAGCGAGAGGACTTCGGAGATCAGCGAGATCACACAAAGCCCCAATCCCAAATATCCGCCGCTTTTCGAGGCTTTCCAGAGATAATATCCTGCAACGATCTCTAGCCCCCCTAGAACGAAAGTCCATACCAACGCTATCAACATTAAGCCTAAGAGGGCTTGCGTCGGCATCTTCAAGAACTCAAGCGCTGGCATGATCTCAACACCTCTTGTGAGAGCCGTGGCGATAAAGAGATATCCGATGAACCCGAAAATCGACATACCCATTGACAGACATCCAAACACGTAGAACAGTATCGAGGCGGCTGTAATCGACTTCGGCCTCTCACCAAGCCTCGGAGCCCTACCGACCTGCCTCAAGGCGTATCCACATTTCGGGCAATACACATATTCTCTTGGAACGCTTTCACCGCACCTTGGACATACGACCTCTCCGAAGGCAAACTCTCTCAGAGGGCATCCACAGTAGGGGCAGAACTCGGAGCCCTCTGGCACGATCATGCCGCATCTTGGACAATACTGTATTGTCTTCTGCGCCTTCCGCATCCCTATACATAATGGTTTATTGCATAATTTCTAAGCTTTCAGAGAATTTCGGCCTATCCCGCCGAGGCGGCCTAAACGTGTATAGGTATATACGTATATACGTTTTCCGATTTGAATTTGCAATCGGTTGGTTAAAATTTCCGAAATCGCTCATTTTTCGGCCTGGTTCTCGGCCAGGTTCTGCTTTTCAGAAACGTTCTCTCCTGGAAGTTCTGCAGGTTCTTCGGGGGTTTGACGGCTTTCTGCCGAGGCCTCTTCCGCTTTCCTGATTCCCCGCTTAAATCCCATCCTATACGCTATATAGGCGCCGATGCTGCCGATGGCGGCGAACCCGATGGAGGAGAACATCACGAATTGTAGCAGTTTTTCCTTCATCTCCTTCACTCCTTGCTTCAAGTTATAGTGTTCGCGCTCCAAGCTCGAATAAACTATGTATAAGGTTGAGTACATCTTCCAGAGTCTTTGGTTTGACTCCGCGACCTTCATAAACTGCTCATAGATCATGTTATATGATGTTAAGGTCTGGTTCAGTATGTCCAGCATATATCTTACTTGGTCTAATTCCATCTTTTTGGGTTTGATTATATCATTGTTTATTGGTATTGGCTTCATAGTGATATTTTTGAATTTTTGAGGTATGACACCTACTGGCCAACCCATTGAGGTTGTCTCTGCATAGAGGTATTTTACACCATTATATTCTATTCCTTCCCCACTACTGTTTAGAGCAATACCTATTGCCATATGTCTCGGATTCGACTCGATATCTATTAGAATGACATCGTATCCCATTGCCTTTAGGATGGCGGCCGCTAGAATGGCACTATCCTCGCAATCACCACCCCCCTCTACGAGTGTTTCAACCGGAAATTTTGGAAATTCTCCAACATTTTCTGTAAAGTTCTCAGATAGGTAATGACCCTGCACAAATGACAAGACAAATTCAGCTGTCTGAAGTCTGTTTAACTTGTCTTCTTCTGCTAGTTTCTTAAGCCTTAGTGCCACATCTACGACAACTGGATCACTATACGTGACGAGCCTGCTATAATCCTCTGATGCGTTTCCAACCCTCTCATCGAGAGGTATCGACGCATAGCCTAGGTAATCATCTAAGGGTATTTTTATTCCTAGAAGGTAACCCTTCTCATGATAATTCCAAAAATATTTCCTAAATATCATATGTTTTTCAGCTAGACATGGTTGGAAAGTTGAGAATATCATCGTTACTATTAGTAGTAAGGTTATTGAAAGAAGTCTTCCAGCTAAACACCGCTTCATTGCCCGCATTAAGAATTTAATTTCAAAATTTAACGTTAGCCCTTAAACCTTATAAGCTTTAGGCCTAATGGTAATTACAGTTTTAAGAGGAGTAGATGATGCTATTTCTCCTCCTTCCGACAGTTATTTATTGTATAAATGTTTTATGTTTTAAAACATAAAATTTATTAATTAGCTATTTCATATTCTAGAGCGGGGAAGAAGGCGTATGAATAAGTTTGGTTTAGCCCTGCCAATCGTTTTGGCGATGCTCCTTCTAGCAGTTGGTAGTCCAATATTTTTGACTCGAACTGTCACTCAAAATTCCTTAATTCATTATGAACAATTGATTACGCTTGGCTCTAGAGAGTATGAGGGGGGTGATATAAGCATATTCTTAGATTATCCAACGTACAGCTATATACTTCTTGCCTTACCACATGGAAAGGTTCTAAATTGGCGTTGTGAAATAATCGATGGACTCTACTTTAACCTCAGTAGCTCTTCCACGCATACGAGAATAAAGGGAGATGTTCTATGGGAGCGTAGTGGAGAGAAGTCTCAAAACGATGTTATCTGTGAAATGGTTTCGGATTTCGATGTTAGAGGCGTCAGGCTTCTGCTTCTCAAAGCGAACAAATATGTAAAAAACGAGAGCATGTCGATAACCGTTAAATCGATAAAGGTTGAGATAGACGTTGAGGTAAGTAATCCGATTGAGGTGAGGCTTGTCGACATTCCTTGGATTGAAGACTTCATAGTTGATAGAGAATTTTTCCACCAATGGTATGAGCCTATTCAAATGGATTATCCAATTGTGATCGCGAACAGTAGCTACCATATCTTCGTAGATAAGATATTTCATGGAATTTATCCGACATTCTATGTTGATAGCAGAGATGAGGCATTTGAATTAATTGAAAAATTGAACCCAGAAATTGCGGTGATAGTCGGAGTTGAACCCTACATCATCAATATTACCAGAAGCGAGGATATATGGGATTCAAAATACAACTACACCTATAGCGTCCTACCGTATATGAGGCATGGAAATAACATTTCCCAAACTTTAATCTTCTACATTCCACCGATGTCCAACGAAGATTTTGAGAAATATGTTGAGAAGATATACAGATACAGGAGGATTACTCATTTTGGGGAGTGGCTTGTCGTTGCGGGAAGCGTTGATGGAATCCACCCGATGTCCGAGGTGGCGGCCGAGTCGATCAGACATAAACTCATAGAATCTGCAAATGTGACGCTTCTGGTTGGAGCAAATGTTTCAGCATTTCCATCGCTGATCGATGAATATGATAACGTATTATTGATAATGCATGGCAATCCATGGAAGGTGGGTAACCCAGAGGTGAAGAGCGTAGAGAAGATAACTGAAAATGCGAGGAGATATAATATTGAATTTAGAGAGTTTAACTTCACCGACGTCCCAAATGATAGGCCGACGACTGTCTTGATAGCGTTATCATGTTTGACGGCACGATGGTGGGAGAATGACACGCTCTCGATGAGATTCCTAGTAGACGGCTCTCCAATACTTTACGTCGGCTGGAGTATGCCTGTTCCGGTTCGCCACGACTACAGGCTTAGATACAGCTATGGCTTTACCTTCGTCTATCTAGCGGCCGACAGCGACTTAATAGAAGGCTTGGAGAAGGCGATCTTTTACGCAGATTTGATGGCCTCGATAAGAGACGATCCAAACTGGAACGATATGGTGAATTCACTTTGGCTTCTCGGAATTCCACCTACATAGCCTTCCTATGCTTCCTCAAACTCTATTTATTTTGTTTCAACTTCTTCGGAAACAATCTTATTCTCCACTAATTGAGCATCTATCCTAATCTCAATTTTGACTTTCAAAATTTTTTCCGTTAAGCCCGGCCGACCCGCCAAATCTATACCATTAAGAGACTTCAATATCGATGTTAGTTCATGCAGTTTATCACATTTTATGCCCGTCTTCTCTCTTATGTCGCGGCAGACGAGTTCGGCTATGAGGTCGTTGAAGTCATATGGATATTTATCCGAGCTAAGCCAAATTTTACTCCCATAATAGCTTTTTCCAAGCCGGTAGTAGCCCTCCACAGCAAACTCTTTCATGTCTAGAGCTGATCATTAATCGTTTATTATCGTTGCATTGGACATGGCCGCTGACCATGTTTATCCATAGGTTACAACCTTTCTGGTGGGGAAGATTTTCCCCAGCCACCTACCAAACCTATATTTCGCGGACCTAAACGCTTTCTCAAACTTTTCATCCAACAAGGCTTCAAAAAATTTATCTGTAAAACTGCTTTCTTTTATCTCCATATAGATTTTAGGTAGTGGTGGCAGGCCGCCGGCTCCGATTGCCGCAACCTTCAACAACGGGGTCAAGTTGGAGATTCTCTTCCTACAGTAGTTTTCGTATCGGTTGGAAAATTCAACCGTCTTCGCCAAAAACATATTTATCTTTTCAACATCACGCTCTTTAAACAGGCCGCTAGGCTCATAGGTTGCTGAAAAGGATTTCGCAAATCCTTCTCTTGGACTAATCTCAATACTACAATCATAGGGTGAGTTTCCAGGGATAATGTGTAGCAAAAATTTATCATTCAATATTGAAAACAGCACGCCCTTCACGTCATCGCCGCATTTGATGAGTTTAGCGTCAGGTATGTTTAAGGACTTTTTGACGGCTGTTTCAAGCGCTTTCCGAGCTTTATAATTCCAATACATCTTACTATTTATAAAATGCAGGCATTCAATCCTGGAAGCTTGCTCAAGATATTTTGCCACTACGTCAGCAACCCTTTCATCCGGACTTAGCGCCAAATAATTTATGGATTTTTTGAAGAGTAGCTCACGAAACTCTTTTTCTCCCGACAATAATAATTGCTCAAATGAGGAGATTTCATCATCCGTAAGCTTTTTCCAGCCGGCTATGGCATACGCAATTTTCCAGCGTTTCGGCAGGAGGGAGGCAACCGCCTCATGATATGGCACTCCTTCTAAAACTAATCTCCTCCCCAGCTTTTCTGCCTTCCCAGGCTGTAAGAAGACTTGACCCCACTCGGAGACAAGCCTGCCGACGATATCTCTACGCCTATCGGGATCATCTTCGAGAAACAGGATACCTTCCACATCGCCATTAGGTCTCACAGTATAGTGGGATTTCGCACCACATTTAAGCATCGCCTTCGAGTAAAAACCCGCCTCCTTACCGCTCTCATCTGAATATGTAAAAAGACAAGGATAATTATGTAGGAGCTTGACGATAATCTCTTCTAAAATATTTGCTGGAATACTTTTTGAGGAAAATGCTTCTCGAAGACCTTTGATGACTTTCATATTTCTGGAGATCGTTTTCTCAGCTTCAGAGAACTTCTCAGGAATATTCCTGTTGAAAATATCCCTCCTGAAAAAACTAATCTCTACACAACCATTAATCACATTTTTGAATCTGAGCAAGAACTTGTATGGATAGTTTTCCTTCTCCACGTCGAGGGTTAAGCCTTGTTCCTTGCAGGTCGCTTCAAGTAAGTCCATCGCTGATTCAAATTCGGTATACAACTTTTTTATCTTACCGAGTCTGGATCGAAATTCCTCAAGCATCATGGAAACGTCTTTTGTGATAATTCCATCAGGCATATCGCTTGGCCTAACTTCGGCCAACATGCGGTTCTCATCGACTGACAGGCGCTCGGGGCTGGGAAAAGATTTCAGATATTCTTTGACATCTTCCTCTGAGATGGGTGAGCCGTCGACTCTCCCAATATAGGTGATATGGAATTTTATAGGTGGATTTTTCGCCCAAACAAGGGCGAAAATTAAGAGTGCATCGCCTCGGTATGGTTTCCACCAACCATCTATGTCCCCGCCTACCTTCAAGGGAATAAAGCCGTTCTCCTTTGATTTTCTCTCACTCACACCCGTCACGGCCTTGAGACATAATCGCAACGCTTTCTTAATTTCCCGGCTATAGCGAGCTTCAAACAATAGAAGCGCCGTAAAGAGCCTCATATCATAAATTCGCCGCCTTTTTGAGAAGATTCTATTGATTTCCGAAAAAACATATTTTCTAAACTTTTCTGGGGAAAATTTGGTTCCCGGGGCGATTGCCACATACTCTCCCCCGCTCCGCAACCCCTTACTCGTAAACCCTAGTCTCCGAAGCTCTTTCCCATACTTGGTGTAGAGTTCCCGTCTAATCCGCTCATATCGTATGCGTCCGTCACTTTCTAGGACAGGAAGTCTGACCGTGGACGCGAGCATCCCCTCAAGTAGTTCCAGCCTCTCAGCGGCATCCGCCTCTGCCGACATTCTAGGCGATGTATTGAATTATAAAATTTAAAGGTAACATAACCTACTCCCAGCAATTTATTTTCCCCGCCTCTTGGAGGATTTCCCAACGCAATAGAAGACTAAGGTCAGCACGCATGCCGTCGCCGTAAGCTCTAGGGCGAGAAACGATGAAAATTTTCCGAGGTTATCCATCGATTCTCTCAGGTTGAGATTTTCCTTTTTTAGCTCGCTGTTCATGGCTTGAAGCGATTTAAGTTGGTTTGCGAGCACCTCGTTCTCAGCCTTAAGCTTCACATTCTCCGAGTTGAATCGCATCACCTGTCGCAGGAGGTCATCATAATGTTTTTGAAGTGATTGATACTTGCTTTTAAGAGACTGATATTCTTTTTCAAGTTTCTCCAGCCGCTCTGGAGAATAGTTTATTTCATCATAAAGTTTTTCCGCCATTAAACTTGTTCCCATCGGGTTCTTTGGAATTTCTGTGATTTGAACCGAGCTATACTTCAAATCGCTTGGTATGTCCCCAACCCTCCATAGAGAACTGGATGTCTCAGCATAGAAATATATTTTGTTTTTGTATGGGACGTATGCGCCATGAATAGGTTTGGAGAAGGCGACTCCGACAGCCATATGTTCCCCGATTTTTAGGAGAACCACGTCATAGCCGGCTGCCTTCATCAAGGCTGCGTACAATATTGACGTGTCCTCGCAATCACCCCAGCCTTCTACGATGGTCTCTACCGGAAACTTTGGAAATTCTCCGCGGCTCCGCGTCATTTCACGATCTTTCTTATAGGATATGCTCTGCACAAAAGAGAGGATATAATTGGCGGTTTCAACCTCATCCAAGCCTATCTTCCTAGCCTTGGACAGAAGGCTTGAAGCAAGCTCCTTAACAATCACATCATCATGGGTTACCATATGCCCATAACCTAGAGCAAATCTCTCATCACGTGTAATTCTCGTATAAGCCAAGTAGTGGTAAACTGGTATCCTCAGCTTCCAGCTAAAACCCCATCTACCATAACTCCATTCAAAAACCCTGTATATGCTACTTTCGGGGAGAGCTTGCCCGATATTAAATAATATGCAGCTCATCAAGCATAGTGCTAAGAGGTAGCTCACTTGCCATCTCATCCGCCATCATATAAGCCCTACCACAGATATTAGGTTTCTGGTCGCGTTTATAAACGTGGTTAAGGCAATGGATGGAGTGAAAAATAGAAGACGATGAAGCAACGGTTCAGATGCATGGCTTTGACTTTCATCAACAACCTACTCAGCAAATCATTATTTTAAAATTTGGAAGATAGTTGCCATGAATCGTGGAGAATTATCTGGAATAATATTCCTCTTTACATCTCTGGCTACAGAAATAGATCTTCTTGAATAGGTGTTTTCTTCCACGTATCGCGTGATCTTTGCAGACTATCCTTCCACAATTCTCGCATGCGACCGAGTCTCGCGGACACACGGCTTGGCCGCAGACAGCGCATATCCTATAATCGTTTTGGCAGAGGACTCCGCCGCAAACCCTACAAATATATTGTGGAGCATGGTTTATACAGAATCCTTCACCGCATTCGATACATCGTATTGAATGCTTTGGACAGAAATATTTTCCACATACTGAGCATCTGATTGCGTGGTCTCGGCAGATAGCTGCCCCACATGCCTCGCATAGATAATTTGTTTGCTTCGGCTTGGAGATGAGGGAGAAGGGAGGGAAGGAAGATGCCGAAGATTTGCAGAAGAGGCATTTCTCCATATCGTCTTTCAGCACGGTTCCATCGGTTCCGAGATATATTCGCTCATAGGTGAATGAACCTCTCGTCCAATATGTTACTCGCCAGATCGGGAGTTTGATCAGCCTCGCTCTGACGATTCGAACCTTCTCTGGCCGAACCCTTCTAGAATAGGTCTTCACCTCTCCAGTTGAGAGCTTATGCTTCGCCTTCAAGGTCAACCTGTTAGCAATTTCAAGCTTCGCCTTTTGCAGAAGAACGCTCTTACTGATTCTGGGCTCCACGGCTTCAACCCGATAAGATTTGCAATCGAAGGTGAATTCCCTCACGGCTTCTAGGGAGAGGTTGCTTAAAGCTTCGCGAAGTCTCTTATCCCCAACCCTCCGGCCAGTGTAGCAATCGTAGACTATGTAGCCTTCATCGGTCACCGAGTCGAGAAGCTCACCTGTCCCCTGCAACCTCATCTCGTCATGAACATAGTAGTGGACGACAAGGTATGGATACAGCCTAAGAGTTGCCTCAATTCTTTTGAAGCGGTAAGGCTCCCTAAGATACCATGGCCGATCCTCGACCCAGACGAGTGGTACGACAATGTCTTCGACCAAGACGCCCAAGCCAGCTCAATGAAATAATTTCGAAGCGATGAAATAAGTTTGAAAGAGGCGGATGCCGTTGGAGACGGCTTATTAGAGTTCGGGTATCCGAACTACATTTTAAGTAAGATGCCTTCAGTCTTATCACATGATGGGGAAAGACCCTACCGCCAAGAAAGAGCCGAGAACCGCCAAGCCGCCGTTGAGGGAGTCCATGAGACGTATAGTGAAGGACATTCAATGCTTGTTTGGGTCGGAGTGAGGGGTTAGCTTAGTTCGCATGGCGGGTTGAGGTTGCCGAAACCCTTATCTTATATTCTTTATTTATGGGTTTAGAGAGCATGCCGGTTTGCCCTCGCTGTGGAGGAGAGCTGAGCTTTCTAACAAATATCTCTTACAATGCGACCGTGATTTATCGCTATTATGGCTTTGGTGATTACCAACTTGATGACATTGAACCGGGCTCCAACAAAGAGTATATTTGCCCATATTGTGATGAGGTGATCGCAGAAAGCAAAGAGGGGGCCGACCGCTTCTTCTCAACGGGCATCCCGGAAATCAGGGTGCGTAAGGCTTCACGAGATTTGAGGAGAAGGTGGATGGAGACTCTCTCCAAAGCCGTTGAAAAATTGAGGGAGACATGTAAGGAAAGAGGATATGTCCTCAAGACTATGAGGGGAGATGATGGGCTTGTCTCCGGAGTCGAGCTGGCGAACGAGGATTCCGGCGGATTTGTCCGCTTCTCGGATTTACATGCCGCGTCTGTTGAGGAGTTTAAGCCTTTAAAGAGTATTGATCCAGCATCACAGTCTCCGATGAGGCAAGCTGTGTTACTCGATACTCTCGCGGAGGAGCTGTCCACCAACACTAAAGGTCTCAGGTTGACGGATATGTCTGCTGCGGAAAAGCTGGCCATCCTACTCCTCGCCAAGCATCAGGTTTTCATGAATTGGCGCGAGCGGGCCAAGGCTGCTAGGATGGCGCTTGAATACGGGATCCGCTTGGATACTTCTGAGGGATATGTCAAGGAGATTGATTCGCGACACGCTGCCTGCGAGCGATTTCTGGATGAGTATTTGGAGATGTTTGGCAGGGATGGGTTGGAGGAGGAGCTTGTGAAGGCTAAGCCGTTTAAGCGGAACGACCTCGTCAAAAAGCTGTTTCCGGATAATGCTCAGATCTTCGCGGAAGCATTGGAAGGAGATGTCTCCGACGATGAGCTTAGAACGCTTGAGGAGGATTTGAGTCAGATGGAGCCGAGGGCTAGGGCGGAGGTCGTCCAATCGTTGGCGTCGAAACTGACCATATCCGCGGAGCTATTTACGAGGGAGTCCATGAAAAAAGTATCCGATTTTCTCGTGAGATATTTTCAGTCTGCCTCCGACGAAGAGTTGGCGACGGTGCTGGGAGTGCTTCTAAACCTGCCGCCGGCTCCTCTGGAACCCGAGGCCAGGGAGATGATCAGGGAGCTTCTTTCAAGGGTTTCCGGGACGCGGGTCGCGGATGTCTTGGACAGAGGTTATGGAGAATTAGTTTATAGCTTGGAGAATGGATTGGAGGCGAGGATACTATGCCCCGCATCTCCTAAAGGGGTTTCCGGGATTTCAAGAGCCTATGAGGTGGAGGTGAGAACCCATGATAAGATCATCGACCTAGAAGAGGGGAGGCTCGTGAGGGTCTATGTTCCAATCGACACCCCCATAATCTATTGGATTTCTCCGCGACACGTCGAGGCCACGAGACATGTCATAGAGGCAGCTCGCCAATACCATAGGGGGCTCCGCCGGCTCGTG
>Ga0180302_10001268_pt1 | contig 11888 bp, 24 predicted proteins | sample GuaBasSediGuay17_FD_121794 | JGI IMG/M metagenome (GOLD analysis project Ga0180302, IMG submission 121794) | Subseafloor sediment microbial communities from Guaymas Basin, Gulf of California, Mexico - Guay17, Core 4571-4, 12-15 cm | ecosystem: Environmental > Aquatic > Marine > Hydrothermal... | reverse complement strand
GCATCTCCTATATCCATACTTTCACCACGAGAAATAAAAAGTATATAGAGTATATAAATAATTATAAAGACAATATATATTTATATTATCTCTATAATGTCTCTATAGATGTCTTTAACTTCATCATTTCATGTCTCTTACGCATCTTCTTAAGTCTTCTCCATACTGCGTTTCTGTCCATGTTTAATATGCCTGCGATTTTTCTTATAGACAACCCTGCATTATGCATTTTCCATATTAGTACCTCAAGTGAAGATGTCGAGTGAACTAAATTCATTACATTTTGGAGTGCTAGAATTGTCGCGCTTCTCCTCATTATCTTATACTGTTTATAGACCTCGTCAGGGTAATGTCTAGGATACCTTATAATCGCTATCATCTTTCGATAGAACATGTTAGTACCAACATCATATTTTTCTCTATAAATTCTCGCTATCGAATAGTCTTTACATTCAGGGTCAAAGTCCACTTGAACTTTATACATCGACTTTTCCCTAATTCTCTTTAGGATATCCTGAGGTAGTGGCGACGTTATAACTACTGAGCTTACGCATTCTCGTATGACGTTATAGAATCTAACAAAGGCCCTCTTATCACTCTCAAACCAATCAAGACTTGAACCCCAAAGTCCAAAGTCATCAAGTATGATAATTTTCAATCGTCTTCCATTAATGAGAGAATTATACATCACTTGAAGAGCTTGAGTTACATCAAAGAATAGATAATTCAAAACGACATCCCAATTTCCTAAGACCTCTCTAGCGAGATGCAATGCGAAGCTAGTTTTACCACGTCCCATTTCACCAACTACTAAGAAACACTCAAAGGATTCTTTCTCATAAGCTCGGTTTATCTTCCTAGCTAAATACCTTAGACTCCTCTCGCTCATTCTTCTTCACCTTCGGACCAGACTTCATATCTGATGTAACGTTCTGGGCGTAACTGTTGTACTGTTGAAATTCTTGCACTCCTGAGAGCTTCAATTACATCTCTTCTCGCCCTTCCATAGAGGTCTTTCCTATTCTCCTTGAGAATCCTTACTAACGTTCTTAACTCCTCAATATCGTATGTCTCAGCAATAAATTCAATTAACGATAATGAAAGTAGTTCTCTAGCATTTAATTCTGTCATTGATTCACTAGCAAGTCTATTTATCGCCTCTATAAGAGCACTCATAATATCACCTTCTCCACATCTTGATTACGAGAGCAACAATTCCGATAACAGCCCCAACCATAACGATTTGTGATAAACTTTGAATCGTCTCAGGAGGAGTATTGATAATAATCTCTTGAATCCATGCTGATATTCTTTCTGTTGTATCTCTCATGTAGAATCCTATCACACCAGCAGTCGCAATATATCCTATCAATTCCTTAATGTTGATTCTCGGTCTCAATGCATCAAATACTGACATTATGAACTTCTTTCTAATTATTCTATTTAGAATTTCTGGATCATATTTAGTATCTAAAATTGAATCGTCGACTATATAGATTATTGATTTGCTGAATCTATAAAATGTCTTAGGCTTAGGAATTGCGACTTCCTGTTTCTTAAATCCACTTCTCTTTTTGATTAATAAGAACTCTTCATACTCTCGTGCTTTATAAAGTTCTAGCTTGTCTCCACTCTTGATCAGGACATAAATTTTCATGTTTTCACCTTAGATATTCTTCCACATGACTTGCAGAATATCATGTCTTTATCGATCAGAACGTTCTGACTTCCACAATGTTTACATGAAATCTCTTCAAATTTCTTAGATTTAGAACGTTTACCCTTAGTCTTACGCCCTAAAATTTTTGAAGTTACTTCTAGTGACACGTTATCTATTACTTTACTAACGAATTGCTCAGGAAATGCTAACAATAAGGCTGAGACATGCTCCCCTATTCCATATCTTTTCATTGACTCTGTGAACTCACTCTCAATCTCCTTAGCATCCTCGCTCAAAAGAACGATGATGGTGATTAAATAGAATATCATAACGTGCAAAATTATCATTATGAGACGAAAATTGAAATCTCCATTGAAAAAGAGCCATAATGGAGATGCGGCCACTATATATCCTATCAATATTTTCTTCAAAATGCTCATGTTCTCAATAGAAATATATAGATTGAGATAAAAATATGTATTCTTTATTCTTCCCCTTGTATTACTAGTTCAACTTCCTTAAGATAGTTCTGTAAATGGGTTATCACTTCAAAGACTTCCTTAGTTAGACCTACTACTCTAAAGGACCGTTTCCCAACTTCCTCTATGAGTTCATTCTCTAACATTGCGTTAATGTAATCCCTAGCACGTCTTTCCGTTACATCTAAAAACTTTGCCACATCTCTAGTGTTGAACTCTGTCCCTATGAATCTTAGAATTATGAGGTTGCAAATGTTCTTAACAGTAGATGGTGTCTTTGCCATGTTCTCACATTTTAGAAATAACCTTCCTAGCTTATAAATCTTTTGAATTATATTTCTGATGGGGAACGCTTTAAGATAGGTTATAGAAAGAGAATTGGTTTAAAACAAATCATCAATGCATAACAGTCCGTGTACTTTCAAGTACTCTTTCAACTCTTCATCTTGGCATACAAGTGCTTTCCACTCTTTCTCTTTCCACTCATATAATACTTCTATTAGCTTTCTCACCTTTTTTATCTCTTTTTCATAAAATTCAATGTATCTCTTATTTACAGTTATAGCATAAGCTAACGAATCCATCTTTATGTTCAAATGCTCTATCTCTTCGCCCTCCTCAACAAGCTCTTTCAATCTCTTAATTTCCCATGTCAAAGCCTGAACTCTATCTTTCGATCTTTTAAGCTCTAGCTCTAACTGAGTAATGACTTTTATCGCTAACTTCCAAGCAATGGTAGATAACTGTAAAAAGGCATCATAGACTTGTAGTATTCTTTTCCACTCATCACTTGATAGCACTACATAGTAGTCTGCTATGTGATCAACTATACTATTAACAACCCAGTAAGAGTAGTGCTTATCCTTTCTCTTTACTATCTTCATTTTTGGTTTTACTACCTTCATCCTCTCACTTCAAGTATTCCTTTTTTCGGAAACTCATATAAATTTTTCGGAAAAACAACCTATTTTTATTTAAATCTTTCGAGCTGTATTTCTCCTTATAGTATAAAAGGAGATGTTTATTTCTACTATCAGAACGTTCTGATAGTAGATACCCTCTATATGCTTGATGTCCCGAGAGAACGTTTATATGGTAAGACGTTAACAATTTAAACATGCCGAAAAGAAAACATTATGCACACTTTTGGGATACTGTGGCTTGTAAATTGCCGTTAACGGAAAAGGAACAATTCTATGAACTGTGTACTGACATGGAGAGAACTCCATCAGATGTATTACATGCATTAATACACATGTTCCTTAGCGATCCCGTGAATGTCGCTATCCATTTAGAAAAGCACTTCAAGAAAATAGATGAAGAGAAAGAAGAGAAGAAAAGGAGAATGAAGTTAAAAAGACCTGAAGAATTGAAGTATAAGAGATACATTAGTCCTGAAGACGTATATAAAAAAGAGTAAGTTTTTTAGCTATTTCCTCTTGAGTTTAGCTATTTCTCGTGCTAACTGAGAGACAACTTTCTGGAGCTCCTCTAACTGAGACCGTAACGAGACTTCTTCCTTTATTCTTTTTGCTATGAACTCTTCACTTAAGATGTGACCACACCTCGAACAAAATAGTGCGATTGGAGAATTTTCAAATCCACAATTTGGACATTTCTTGATTCTCTTTTCTAATGTCTCATTTTGGGGGGCCTTTCCGTAAATGCTGAGATATTTCTTTTCAACATCACTATGAACTAAATGCGCATACACATCAAGCATTTCACGAGTTTTCCAACCAAACCATCGCATCATCTCCTTCTCCTTCATGAACTTATATAGTTCTGTTGCTCTTGAATGCCTTAATAAGTGAACGTAAACATTTTTCTTAATTCCAGCCTTAGTGGCCGCAGTCTTTAAAATTGCATATAATGTTCCTCTTCCCATTTTTCTAAGAGGATTAGTTGAATAGAATAAGAAAGCATTAGGCTCATGTTTAGCTACATGACACTCTAACCATTTAAGAATTAAGTCCTTAAACTCAATGATTAAAATGGGTCTTGGCTCACTCTTACTTCTTCTGATTATAATTCTTACATGATCTTCGTTAACAGAAACGTCTTTAAGTCTAATGTTTCTAACTTCATCAAGTCTTAGCCCCCCTTCATACGTAATTGCTATAGCTGTCCTATAACATAGGTTATCAATGTTATTGAGAATTTTATAGAACTCCTCTCGTGTCAATACATCAGGAATACGCTTTTCTTGGGGAGGAAGTTCTATTTTCTCATAAACTTCCTTATAATATCGTTTGTCAGTCATTTTGTAGAGGTATTTAAGCAACTTTTTAATAGTGGCCGCATATCTTCTTATCGTATTCCTCTTACCCTGAATTCTAGCTAAGAACTCTTCAACATCTCTATACTCTACATCATAGACCGATTTATTTTTTTCATCAAGAAAGCTTAGAAAGAATGTTATGATTTGAATTTCTCGATAAATAGTTGCAGACCTAAGCTTTCTCCTTAGATAGTTATAGTATTGAAGAAGAAAGTCTAACTGTTTTGTTTTCTTTGGTGCAGATTTCGTTAAATATGTTTGAATAGTTCTTTCCCATTCGTCCATCATCTGACTATTGCTAAAATTTATATAAACGTGCTGAGTGCTGTTCATATTTCAAAATAGTAACCCCGTTACTAAAAAATTTTTTGGACAGCACCTTATAAACTTAATTTTAGATTTCCATGTTAAACTACATCAATCTTGACAAGTGAAACAACAAATTGAATAAATGTAAATGAATTTAGGAATTGAGGAACTCAGTTATTTTTCGACACAATATTTCATCAGCTCGTTTTGGAGTATATCCTGAACAGAATCCTTCATAATAAGTGACAGCTCTCTTGAATTTTGAGCAATACCCGAGTAGTTTTTCTCTAGGACGATATTTTGTAACCCAAATTAGCAACTCTTCTAATAAATGATCGCTTAACTTAGATGAAGGAATAAAGTGTTTACAATTCCTACAATTAGCCCTCATTATCATCACTCTCTACATCTACATCAAGCTCGAAATCTTCAAGACAAATGATACAATTATAATCGTGAGGTAGTTTCATGCAATAACATAGAATGCAAACATTCCTCTTCTCTATTGGACAATATCGTGAAAAATAATTGCAGTTATGCGATTTCATAATCAGGCCTCCTGACTTTGAAAACCTGACAGTATTCTGGGCCTATGAATTTCACGAGTTCTCTTGCTTTTTCTATGCTATCGACTAAATAGACTGAGAACTGTAGTCTTCTAGCTCCTACTTTTGAGAGAATGCTATTCAATGATCTGTAGTTTAGCTTTCTCAATACATCTCTCGGAATATCATAGATGACAATGTACTTCCCAGCAGAACGTTCTGCTGGAGAGAGTGAGGTCTTTAACTCATCAATGAGAAATTGCTTATCTACTAGCTCTGAAAGACATTTTTCACAGAGATAGCATATATAACGTATTCTCGATATTGAAGAGCATAGACATTTGAATGTCAGAACGTTCTGTTCTTTACATTTATAGCACGTATTGTTATGACCATAACTTAAAATTCTAACAATCCTTAGAGAATTTCCCATACTCCTCCCCTCGACTTTATGAGTTTAAATTGCTCTAGGATTTTGATCCATTTTCTAATAGTTCTAGGATCAGCTCCTCTGATAGAAGCTATAGCTTCTACTAAGTGCTTATGTGGTACAGAAGTGAATATAACATAACCATATTTCCTTTTCAAATACTCCTTGATCTGGTCTTTAACTACAGAGGCTTTTGGTGATGGATTGGGGTTTGTGTGAATTTGTGTGTGCTCTCTGGTTACTATATACTGTCTTAACGCTTGCTCTACAAACATTGAGAGGGCCCCTCTAAATCGTCCTAACTCTCTGTAAGCGTAATTTCTGATTTCCTCGATTAAGTCACTTGGTAGATAGACCTTAAATTGTCGCTTAGAATTCACTTTTTATCACCTATTAGTACTTTAGTACTAAAAATGGTACTATAGTACCATTCCTTGCATAGAATATATATTTGTAAAACACAAATTTTAGTACTAAAAGTCTGGTTAATGAGCGCAACATTCTCTGTGTTCTTAGAAATTCTATATATATACATAGGACATGCACACACAAATGCACACAAACAAATAGTACTATTCTTGTGCATCTCTCTCAACCTCTCTCAACTTTTTGAAGAGCAACATCAGAAAGTAGAGATAAGCGAAAATGGGAAGTACAAAGAACAATATTGTGAATGTCAATATTATTCCTATTATGTGTCTCATTCAAAATCACCTACCCTCTCAACTCTAATCTCTTCTATGTCAGAACGTTCTGACATAGGGCGATATCTATCAACTAATAATGTAAGAGCAAACCTCACCATCTCTGATAAGTTAGTGAAATACCCTTTCTCAATGAGCTTGTTGCATTCTAAGTAGAGACCTATTGGAATTCGTACTGATTGTGTAATGAAACTATTTCTCACTTTATTTTTCTCTGAAACTATGTTACCACAGCATGTACAAATATAGACAAGTTTTCCTGCAATCCTGATAGGTTTAAACGTTGTTATTGTCCCACAATCATTACACCACATTCTCGCCATCTATCTCGACCTCTTCTTTCTCTTTCTCGATTTTCTAAGAGAACGGCGAATTTCACGAATATCTTCAGTCATCTTCTTGAGGGCCTCAGTCAATTCGTTAAGAGTCTCAGTTAGTCGTCGATACTCCTCCTCAGTCATGTAATATCTGACAGAACGTTCTGACATCAGAAATCACCTATATTAGGTTAAGCCCACATCCAATTTCAACAACTTCCTTAACTTGTCCCTCTTTTAAGAGCTTTCGTATTCTTTTTAGAAGTTCTCTGTATCGTTCAAGCTCATCTTTACATTTATTGTACTCAACTTCATACTTCTTTATCTCCTCTTCAAGTTCCCTAATCTTCTTCTTCCTTTCCAATTCCCAAATAGTCATTTGCTCGGAGAGAGTAACTATCTTATTTGTCAAATATGATTCTCGCTCTTCTAAACCTTCAACTTTCTTGTCTATTGCCCTCTCGACTTCTGAAGCTTTAAAGAGTTCATGTATCAAAAAATAGCCCTCTGCATAGACCTTATTAACGTCATCTCCTTCCTCTACTGTAAAACGTAATTCAATAACTAAATTCTCATAGTTCCCCAAATTAAAAAGTTTCCTTACCGCAATCTCCTTAACCTTCATTTTATCACCCTATCGAGAAGTCTTAAGATTGTAGTCACCAGCTCCACTTTTTGCATCTCAGTACTTAGCTCAAAAGTCCCAACAATCTCAGTATCCTTATAAACGAAAATCCTATTATTTTGCCGACGAATAGTTATTGACAGAACGTTCTGTCTCTCCCCTAGTCTCCCCCCTGTCACCAGAGAGGGAGACTTAATACTTTCACCTACCCCCAGCATACTATTCCCCGATCTAGGAAAATAGAATTTAAACTATTTAAGCTTTTACCCATTTTAGGCAAATATTTATTACCTAGTTCTCTTAAAAACAAAGTCGGGGGAATATGTTAAAAAGTGTGATTTTTCCTAAAATAGGAAGGATTAGAATGACGGTAATTGAGGATATTGGGTATATAGGTGTGAAGATTCTTCTTTATCTTAAAACTAAGAAAGACATCATGAAAAAGAACGAAGCAAATATCAGTGAACTAATACAAACTTTGAAAATTGGAAGACAAACGATTTATATTCGGCTAAAGTTCATGGAGAAACTCTACAATTTCATAACAATTGAGAGGAGAGGGCTTGAGAAAATTGTAAGCCTGACAGAGAAAGGAGAGAAAGTTGCAGAACATCTTGTTGAAATAGAGAAAATTTCAGCCCCTGAGAACCTCGAAAAAATAAAGAGAGCATTAAAAGTTGGAGAAAGTTTTTAAACTCTCATTAAGTCAGAACGTTCTGATGTCTTATTTTATGAGAAACATATTTTAAGATGTTATGATTTTATGAAATTGTGAAAGTATGAAAAGAATAACAATTGTATTAGATGAAGAGTCTCTTAAAAAGTTAGAGGAGTTCATGGTAAAGGAACGCATTTTTAAGTATAGTGCGGCCATTAGGAAGATCATAAATTCATATTTTACGATTTTAGAAAAGTATGAAAGTATGAAGAGTGAAAAATGTGAAAATCATAAAGAAGAAAAATATGAAAGTATGAAAGAAGTAATGGCGACAGAAAAACAAAAGAAGTACCTTAAGGTTCTCGCTAAAAAGTTAGCTAAACTTAGAGGAGTATCAGTTGAAAAGTTAGAGGAAGATTTTAGAATAAACTACGAGACGATAACTAAAGAAGAGGCCAGCGAACTAATAGACTTTTTCGAGGCCCTAATCAAAGAGGAGTCAAAGCAACATTAGCTCAGACTTCAACTTTTCAAGTCTTTTCTCAGTCACAGCAAGTTCTAACTCTTCTATGTACTTACTAAACTCTTCTAAATCTTTAGATTTTCTTAAGTAGTGCCTAACAAAGGCTAAACAGTCAAGGAATCCTTGTTCATACATCGTTCTCGACATCATCTATCTTTTGCATTGTGATTTATAAGGTAGAAGTTTCGACTTTATGGAATTCTAGTAGTCCACAAGGGGACAGTCCACTTGATGACAAATTTTTATTTAAATAAAAATTAATTAGCTAAAATATGAACGTCTATTATGCACTAGCCCTAATCTGTCTATTCTTTTCACTACTATGCCTAGCTTATGCTCTAGCTGAATATAGGACTCCTCAATGGGGATATTTTGGCTATTCAACACAACAAGTAAGACTAATAACATTCCTATTCGCCCTAAGCGGAATTCTATTCCTATTCTTCATAATATTTACAATAGCTGGAATAGTCAAGAGCATAAAGAGTAGAAAGAAGAGGTCAGAACGTTCTGACTAGCAAAATGTAATAATTCGAACTCAGAAATGTCACTTCCAGGAAATTTTACAATCTGACAAATCCATTTACAAAAAATAATTAATGATTTTATTTACGCTTTCTCCTCCTCTTCCTTCTCTTACCTGATATCTTGGGCCTTATCACTTTATCTATGTAATTCCTAACCGCTTTCTTCTGACTCCTACTTAACTTTTTATTCTTCTTAGTGACTAACTCAAGTAAATTCAATCTACTAACAGCCTTACGCTTTGAAATCCTCCCTCTACGATAATCACTTAATATGGCCCTAGCTATCGCTTTACCCTCTTTAGCCGTGTCATATCCTTTTCTCTTTACATCTCTAACTCGCTTTCCTAAGTACACATACCTTCTCCTTGCCATATCTCTCGACCTCTTCGTTTAACAATTCGTTAAACTTGTAGAGGAAAACAGATAGTGCAAAGCACATAAAGTTCACAATGAAGAAAAGAGATAGAGATGTACCGTAAGCTAGTGCAAAGAAAAACTCTGATACAATATTAAAACAGAAACAAAGCATTGCTATAACCGATAAAAATTTTGCTAATGTTAGCATCTTCATTATCTCAACCTCTTAAAACTCTCCAACATTTAATCCCAGAATAAGGACTCTTAGCCACAGCAAACTTTCTAACTCTACCTCTAACTCTCCTCTTCACAACTTTGTAGTTAGATGTGGAAAATTTCCTCTTAGACTTAACATCAAAAAAAGTTAATTTTGATTTTTTTGCCGTAACCATCACCCTAACGCCTTCTCTTTACCATGCCTAAAAGTGCATTAATCAGCGATATCACAATGACTAGAGGAAGTATTGAAATCACTACTTGCATTAGACCCCCATACATGGGGTTAGCCATAAACTGGTAGAATGATTGTGTTGGAGAGTTTGCTAAGTTTGTTGGTGATGCTCTTATAACCACGTATGTAAATCCATTTTGTCTAAGATTTACTCCCTGAGCATAGCTTCCCGTTGCCAACTCTACATAAACCCTATGACTGTACCCAGTCCTAACCTGATAATCGTTCACCACAATAGTTGCGACTCCTTGAGTGTCAGTAGTTCCTTGTCCTATCGAAGTCCATGAAGTTGGAAGTCCAGCACTACTAGCAAACGATCCAATGCCGTACCACGATGTTTCCTGAAGGTAAACTGTGCATCCAGGTACTGGAGCTCCTTGACTATCAATCACATAGACTATCACACCAACCCAGTATTCGCCCACAGTTTCATTATAGCCATAGTCTGCGGGGACTGCATCAGGGTTGAGCTCTGGAATCCAGTATTTCTTATCCTCATCTACATAATCTGAATCTCTGTATAACGTCTTTCCTTTTGAATCTCTTACCTCCCAATAGTAATGGTCTTCTGGAACGACCTCATCAAATGTCCCTATCGCTTTTCCAACTAATTTTCCTTGACTATTATAGACTCTAATTTCCGTATCTGATTGATTAGCCTCTATTTGCAATCTGTGCGTTTTTTCAGGAACATCAAAGTAGAACTTTAGATGCGTTGTTTTATTAGTGTAAACCACAGCATCTTTAGTTTGACTTAAACCTCTAACCTCAACTTTAACTGTGTATAATCCCTTATCAAGACATTTCACTATTCCAACAACATTAGAGTAATGTGCCTCAAAGTCACCCTTTGTGATAGTTATGTTAGAGACTATATATCGCCCTTTCTTATCATAGACACGGACTATTAACCAACCCTTGTTTTCATATGTCACTCCTCCCTCTCCCTCTTCCTCTCCTCCATACTCTGGAGCATCATAGGATACAATGATATCATCAGGGCTAAACTGCATCCAGTAATGCCCGACAAACACTAATACTGGTACTTGTTTAAATCCCGAGTCCGAGAAACCGTATAACGTTTCATTAACTATTATTTCACCAAATTGGAAGATTATTGATTCAATGAAAACACGATCATATGCTTCATTCCCAGTTGCCTTGTAGGATTGAGAGCTGTATGCATCTTCGGGAACTTCAAATTTCACAGCAAATTGCAAAACGTCCTCTACACTCGCTTCTGTTTCATAGACGGTATCAGCAGTTCCATTGGTCAATAATGTTATCCACGTTTCTATGTTATAATTCGGGCCTTGGTATCTTATGACCTTCGCACACTTCGACACATCATCATAAACAACTGCATATGTAATATAATCAACTGGAGCTGTGGTACTGTTTAATCCAACTATTCCCGCAATTACAACAGTTGCATTCTCAGGCACAGCTACAGATGATATCTTTACATGCAAATACGCCGTCGTTGATTTTGGTAAATTGTTCTCCCACGCGAATGCCCATGATGCAACGTCATGTTTTCCATCTCCATATGCCAACGTGATTGTTGCGCTTGTGAAATCAACACTACAACGTCCCATTACCAACGCTCCATCGTACTCATTATCGTCACGTATTTCTATCAATTCAGCGACAGTATCTTTAATCGCACTTCCACTATAATCGTTTGTATTGATTACATCTCGCATTGAATACAATTTTGTTATGGAGACTGTTTGTATAGTCAGAACTATTGTTAGTATAGTTACTATAGTTAGTATAGCTATGCTCTTTCTCATGCTCTCTCACCCTTATCTTGTTGACAGTCAAAGAGAGCAAAGTTCACTTGATGACCTTAGTGAACGTCTCTATCAACTTCACCATTAACAGTAATGGAAGTATTGCATTTATTATATCCATGAACTCAGTAGGAACTCCAAGACCACTAAATGCACTAAGTATCTGTGGAAATATACTGAATAGCACTAGAATATTCAAAATCTCTCCAAGTCCAAAGCTATCTCT
>Ga0180302_10001267_pt1 | contig 11901 bp, 10 predicted proteins | sample GuaBasSediGuay17_FD_121794 | JGI IMG/M metagenome (GOLD analysis project Ga0180302, IMG submission 121794) | Subseafloor sediment microbial communities from Guaymas Basin, Gulf of California, Mexico - Guay17, Core 4571-4, 12-15 cm | ecosystem: Environmental > Aquatic > Marine > Hydrothermal... | reverse complement strand
GCTCTAGATTAATACTCGCTTTAGATTATACACTGAATAGAAAATTGATATCAATCTTGAGGACTATAGAGGATTACCTTGTCGGCGTTAAGATAGGAGTCCCATTAATGATTGAAGATGCTATATACGTGAAGGAAATTATTAAAAAGTTTCGCAACTTATACTTCATAGCAGATTTGAAACTAGCTGATGTACCTCACATACAGTTTCGACTTATTGATATAATATCCAAAATGGGATTTAACGCCATAATTGCTCACTTATTCCCTATGAGCATTGATAGGTGTATCGATTATGCTCATAAGCAGAGACTAGCAGTCCTAGGAGTTCTTATGATGAGCCATGAGGGAGCTACACTTTTCGAAGAAAATTTCCATAGACTACTAGACTACGCTAGGAATATTCAGATCGATGGATTAATAGTTGGTGCTACAAAGCCGGAGTATATAAGACGTTGTAGGGATATTTTGAAGGATGTACTCATATTCTCTCCAGGGGTGATACGGCAGGGAGCACCCATAGGGGAGGCCCTTAGATATGGGGCTGATTTTGAAATCGTAGGTAGGTACATATTGCACAGCAAAGATCCTCTTCAAAGTGTTTTAAACATAATAGAAGTAGAAAGAAGAGTGTTAAGATGCAGAAAGCTCTTCTAAAATTCCTAAAATAATAAATAGTTTATAAATTAAAGTATCTAAATATGTATATTACTCATATTTTAAATATTATGACTAACTTAAAATTTAATCTATATATTGTCTTTATAATTTATATATTATATCATTATTTTGAGAAATAAATATCCATTAAATGTATTATAAATATATATATGAATATTTTTGATTTTACTCTCATCATATTATGGTTATAGGATGAAAAATTATATATGTTATACTAAAATAATCTTTATGCTTTAGCATCAGAAGGAGAGAGATAAATTATGTACACTACTGGGGTAATACTCGATATTGAAGATCTCTCCATTAAAATTAAGGTTCTTAAAGTCAAACTAAAGTCTAAAATTAAGCCTAGACCAGGACAATTCGTCATAATGTGGGCTCCTGATATAGGTAAGGTGCCATTGACGATATCGGATTATTACAACAGGAGCCTTGATCTCATAATAGTGGCCTCCGAGAGAACTACACATTGGTTACACAGAAATCTTAGAAGAGGAGTAACAGTCACTATAGAAGGTCCGTACGGTAGAGGTTTCCATACACCCAGAAACAAAAAGTGCTTAATAGTGACTAGTGATGATGGTATTGCTCCCTTTCCCTTTTTAATAAGGAGACTTCTGAATTTGAACTCTAGAACTGATGTGATACTTAGCTTTAGAAGATCTAAAGATGTATTCGTACTCAGTAAACTAAGACATTATGCTGAGAATGTGTACACCTGTATAGAGGAGTATAGGAGGTCTAGAGCTACATACAACCTACCAGAGGAGCTACTTAAAAAGGGAATTTATGAAATGGTATATGTAGGTGGTAGAGGAGATTTAATTTTATCACTAGTCCATCTATGTAACTACTTAAAGTTACCATGTGAGATATCCTTAGATGGTGTAGTTAGATGTTATATAACCACCTGTAGATATTGTACCTTCAAGTCTCTAGGAGTAGTATTCTGTAAGGAGGGATTTATAGTAGGTCCCGAACTCATAGCGAAGATGGTTAGGTGTAATATCATTAAACCAGACTGGTACTACTGAAGGTTCTTCTTTATAACTACGAGCTATTATCACTCTATGATTTAACCATACAACAATCTATATCATCCTCTATTTCAGAGTTAAGTTTTTAAGTCACATAAGCTTGAGAATGAGGGCACTTGGAGTTAATACCAAAGGTAGTTGAAAAATGGACCAAACTGGCAAATACAAAGGAAAGAATTAAGCTCTTCTACACGCCAGAGATGCAAGCTGTAATAAAGATAGAATCCTCAACATTAAAAGGATTAAGGAAGTATTTCGAGGAACATGGCTTTGTAGAGATAGTAGTACCACATATAACCAAGGCAACGGGCGCCTGTGAAAATATAGCTACAATGTTCGATATTGACTATTTCGGAAGACATGCATACTTAACTCAAACAGGACAGTTATACCTAGAGGTACTATCCCAATTTCTAGAAAAGGTGTGGTGCACAATACATAGCTTCAGAGCTGAACCGGAGGTAGATGATAGACATCTTACAGAGTTCACACTAGTGGAAATGGAGATCCTAGGTGACTTTGAGACACTGCTAAGACACATAGAGAACGCTATATTTTACTCAGTAAGCGAAGTATTACGGGAGAGAAGAGAAGAACTAGAACTCCTAGGAGTAGATACTGAACGGCTTAAAGATTTCACACCACCCTATAGGAAAATAACGTATACAGAAGCCATAGAATTACTCTCGAATGAAGGATTAGAATGGGGAGATGATCTTAAAAGTAGACATGAGAAGAAACTTGTTCGAATGCTAGGTAATAAACCTTTGTTTATAACACACTATCCCAAAAAGATTAAGTTCTTCAACATGAGAGAGAACCCTGAGAACCCTGAAATAGTCAATAGTGCTGATCTAATACTACCGTACAGTGGTGAAGCTGTTGGAGCAGCCGAGAGGGAGCATAACTACGAGAGGTTGAAGGAAAGACTACTAGAATCCACCATGTACAAAATGCTCCTGGAAAGAGGGGGCTCAATAGAAGATTTCGACTGGTACCTGGAGTTCTGGAGGAAGCATGAGGGAATACTGCACTCTGGATGTGGTATAGGTGTAAACAGAGTTGTACAGTCCATATTAGGTGCTCCAGACATCAGGGTTACTACGCCATATCCGATGAATAGAGAGAGTTTATTTTAAGCCTTTTTCTCAAAGCCTATCGCAAATCTTCTGATATCCAACTTGAGTACATTGAAGATAACATTCCATTGAGGTTATCATTAGTACTTAGCGAGTATTATCAAGAGCGGAGAATAGTCTCAGTCACTGCTTAAGATTTCTTTAGGAACTGTAGTTCCTAAAAAGATATAGGGAATAGTAATTAGTGCCCTATTACTATCGAAAGCTTTTTAAGTAGTGGATTATAATGTGGGATACGGAAATAATTGCGGAAGTTAAGATCGATAAAAGTGGAAGGGTAGTTCTTCCTGCAAAACTTCGCAGAGTAGCTAACATCACAGAGGGGAAAGCAATTGCCATTGCCTATCCTGGTAAAATAACGATATATCAACCTAAAACTAGCGAAAGGGAAATTGAAGAATGGTATAGGAAAATGAAGGAAATAGTTCTAGAGATAAGAGAATTAAGAGAGGAAGTAAAGTGGATGGATGGTTCTAATAAATCGTCAAAATTTATCTATTAAGTGAGATAAGAGCAAATATAATAGTACGGTCCCCCCGTAACTCTACCTATAAGCTTAGTCACTTTTATACATATTTACCATTTCAATGATTATAAATGCTAAGTAAAATGAGTATCAAAGTAAGCAAAGTATTACTAAGCTCTCCTTAACCCAATAGCGTGCAGAGTTAAATTATTAAAATAAAAATGACAAGGGTAGTAAGAAATCTACTAATTCATAAAGCTATAATTTTGATTTTTTTATTTTATTGCTTCAGTTCAATTCTATTGTGCATCTATGAATTGATATTAGGGCCCGGGCCGGGATTTGAACCCGGGATCCTCGGCTCCACAGGCCGATGCGTTACCAGACTACGCCACCCGGGCCTCGGCACGTCGTCAAATATGCCTCTTGTATCGTTACTTAATCTCGTTCGTAGACCTATAAACCTTACTCCAACCTTTGATAGCTATCGACTACGACCCTTTATAATCTACAGATTTCTGGGAAAATCCCATGATAAGTCCCTGGACTCTCAACACTCGAATATAGTACCCTGATGAAAAGATCGAGTCATCTGGGGTCAGATCTATTGTAGAGGATAGACCATAGGAAATGTTTATTGTGAGTGCTTCTCTGTAAACGCGTAATTTGGAAGTACTTCTGTAGAAATAGTAGTTTAGTATTGTGATAGAAATTCTAATACGTGGATAATTTACCACTTCTATGTCTTAAGTAAAATCCTAGAGACTCGTCTTCTCTCATTTTCTTCTCCTCAATCCATTTTCTCTCAAGTTTGATGAGCTCTTCTGCAAAGACCATATCTTCGAGTGCTATCTCTCTCGCTCTAAAGTAGAGATCCCTACTGAATCCCCTGTAGAGTTCATTTAATATGGCCCATTGTTTTCTCCTTTCTCTTTCTCTTATTTTATCAAGCTCTGTAGATAGTAGTTCTTGTATATCGTCAACTATGGATTTAGTTCTAACTAGGCTTAATCGATGAGGTAGTGTCCACTTGAACATGTTCATCAAATCCATTATCTCGACTTTACCATGTAACCATTCTTTAGCTTTAGCTAGGTTGCTCAACACTACTATTGCTCTTTCACTTAATCCTTCCACTATCTTACTACATATATCCCTTATGAAGTGACAGCCTTCGCATAGTGTTGGAGGTTTAATCTCGGAGTACTCCTTATTCCTTATACATGCTTGAAAATCTCTAACCATTAGGTTTATCATACCTCTCAGCTCTACATCCAGCTCTATTTCATGCACTTCCCTTCTAATCTCCTCTAGCTCTTCTATAGAGAGTACTTGAGGCATAGTTTCTACTAGATCACCTCCGAACTTGTCTATAAGATCTTCAAGTGTGAACTTCTCACTAAAAGTCAGTGATCTCAGGAACACACATATGTCAAATCTATCATAAAATGGAGGTGGATGTATAAATGTTGTCGGATCATGGGGATTCTCATTACCTATTAGTGTATAATCGCCCACTATATACCTCTTGCCGTATGCCCATACTTCTCCGAATTGCAGTAAATGGTATATATTTGCTGCCGTATATGGGTTTAATCTATTCACCTCGTCTATACCCTTTCCATGGGACTTCACAAAAGCTGCCCATATAACTCTCTCTACTCCCTCCTTCTCAAGCGAGGGAATGTGTAGTCTACCTACGACTTCCCCTCTCTTGATCTCTGAGGCTCCAGATAGAATCACATAATCATCGCCATAGATTCCCTTTAAAAACAGTATCATGAGAGTAGATTTCCCAAGTCCCCTGGGTGCTCTTATAAGTGTTGTCGATCTTCTATGGAGTAGGTTCAGTGTTATAGCCTCTATAGCCTCTCTATTGCCTACAAATCTATCCTTAACCTCTCTTTCAAGGTCTTTAACTTTGTTCCTTAAATACTTGCTCAAGTACCTTACACCTCAGGCTGAACTTAGTAGGGATATTAGTATAGTGATTACTACTGCTAACATTAGTATTACAGCCTTTGCTAGATCTAATCTTTCCTTTAGTTTCTTATTCTCCTCCTCTAAAGTCTTAAGTCTTTCCTCTATCTCTCTAGCCATAGATCTACTTATAACTACATACTCTCCAGGAGTATACCCTAAATAGTACATATCTATGAATTCTGTCAGCATCCTCTTAGGCTCCTCCTTTTCGATCCATATAAGCCTCCTCCTACTCCTTCTGACGCCTGAGTGTCTCGCTCTATGCTCTAAGAATCTTATGAAGTTATCCATACGTTTATCTAATAAAACCTCTTTAATAAGTCATTCCATGACCCATTAAAACAGAACCTATGCTTTATTTCTTAGGACTTTATCACATTTCGCATCTGCATCATTAGAATGATAAGATTCCGTATATTTACTATTCCCACAATCTGCGCTTGTTGGATGTATTTAAAAGTTAACTACAGATATGCCGATATCAACTCCATATTTAAACGATAATTTAAATAATCAAATAAAACAATTAACAACATGGTTCGGAAAGTCCAGGAGCTAAAGCTCAGATTGATGAGCGTAGACTCACTGAGAGTTATAAAGAACTTCTATACCTATGAAGAATTATCTCGACTTGTTGGATTACCTAAGAGCTTATTATGTAGGTATGTGAAAGGGGATATATTACCACTCACGAGTAGAGCGATCAAGATTACAAAGATCGCTAGTAACATCTTGGTGGAAATTATAGAGAAAAAGTTGAGAATGAGTAGGAGGGGTGTGATAGATATATACTCCATAGCATATGATCCGTATATACTACGGTTAGCTGCATACTATGCCTTCTTATGTTTTAATGATATCGAAGTTGATAGAGTACTCACTGCAGCTGTTAATGGAATACCCTTAGCCGTAATGATATCTCAAACTTTTGATACAAAATTAGCAGTTGCTCTTAAGGCTCGTGAGGTAGGAGATATGAAGTATTTAGAGGCACAATACTTCTCCCCAAGTCCACCTATGTTTATATCCTTATACCTGCCTGAGACAGCGGTAGAAGAGGGGGAAAAGGTGCTTATAGTAGATGATCTCTTAAGGACTGGTCGTACATTAAATGCCCTCATGAAACTAGTTCAAGATGCTGGAGCTGAGACCATTGGTGTCTTTGCACTTATATCCTTAGGTAGTGAATGGAAGAATATTATACCGCAAACTCTCAAGAGGATTGTAGTAGTTAAGAGCATAGATATAGGATAATGTTCCACTCTAGGATTTAATTCGAAGGATTACATAGTCAACTATTCTATCAGCTATATTCACTCTCGTGACTGTCTGTAATCCTCTCCAACCAGGCTGGCTATTTACTTCGGTTACTACATAACCATCTCTACTCTCCAGTATGTCTACACCAGCTACTTCACATCCAAGTGTTTTCGCAGTCCTTAGGGCCAATTCTTGAAGCTCTTCACTGGGTGTTAGAGGTTTGGGCTTTGCTCCTAAGGCTATATTCGTCTTCCAATCTTCGGATTCCCTATACATTGCAGCTACTACTTCATCACCCACTATGAATACCCGTATATCCCTATTACCGTGAGGTATGAATTCCTGAATGTAAATAACATGGTGTAAAAATCGCAGTGTATTGAAAACTCTCCTAGCTACCTCGGGATCAGTTATTCTAGTTATACCCCTTCCTCTAGACCCGAAAAGCGGTTTTACTACTACATCCTTACCCAATTCATAGAAGGCATTAATAGCCTCTCTAACACTTTCAGTTACTACTGTCCTTGGAATAGGAATACCTCTTTCCTCTAATAGTGAAAGAGCATAGTACTTATCGATGCATTTTTCTATTGCAGATGGATTATTTATCACAACCTTTCCTAATCTACATAGTTTGTGTAATAAGTCCATTCTAAAAATTGCTTGATCAAGAGAACATCTACCTATAGGTCTGACTATTATTGCCTCAATATTTTCTGTGATATTAAACCCTCTTACTCCAACTCTAGGCGCGTAGCCCACACGAGCAGCTAATCTTGGAAAGTTTATGCATATTGGATCACAGTTCCTAGTCCTTATAGCACGGATAAGTTGTTGAGAACACCAGGCTCTCGGATTACGAGTTAATATGCCTATTTTCATTGTACCCATAACTAATTTTACGTCTAGTACTTAAAAATACGGGTCCTTTTATACTCTACCTCTGTAAGCACTATGTTCTCAAGATTATATCTTTCTTTACTCTATAATCGCTCTATTATAATCCCCATGAAGTTCTGAGGACGTCTATATTTATGCGACCAGCTTTGAAATTTTTCCCTGTATCTATGTTTGTTATCGATAGGATAGCTGGAGCGAATATATTTGGATCTACTTTATAGAAGTCAAAGTTAGCTGCCTTGAATATCTCATAGAAGGGAATACCATAGCTGGATGAAGTTGATGAGGGTGCCTTTGTGATAATATTACCTATTTCACTATCACTAATACCTGTTGTTGATAGGTGTACTTCTCCTACATATATTAAGGCATCGTTAGTACGTCCCATCATTATCGTTGGATCAGGATGTAGTGGAGCTATTGGACATACTCCGGCACCATGAGTTATTTTATTTATATCGAATCCTAGGGTATCTAACCTATGTATTCCAGTCTCCACTATTCTACTACTTATCTGTACCGAGCCGGCGAGACTATTTGATGGAACTATGAGTATGTATAGATTTTTAGGATCTATATTACAACTTTTAGATATCTCCAACATCACTTCCTTTGGTGGGTATTTCGAAGTCTCTAAAACTAGAACTGCTTCATCCGATTGATCAATATAATCTATCTTCTTAAATAGTTTCTTCGGTTTAAGTGCTAGTGCTCTTGCTGGTCCTGAACCTAGAGCTATATATTCATTATACCTAATACGCCAGCCTGCATACTGAGAGGCCATACATGCTATAATAGGGTGGTCTATGAACTCTTCTACCACGGGAAGTCTAATGTCTTCGTATTCCTTGAAGGATAGGGTTACAAATCCAAGTCCACCTAGACAGACCCTGGATACATAGATACCTGCCTCATAGCCCCCTCGTACTTCTACTCCACAGTCTATCAGGGTTGGACCTACGTCTGTCCTTATGCATTTTACATTAAGTACATCAGCTTTATCGATAATTTCTTCAACTATCCTTACCGCCTCTCTATTTATACTCAATCTAGACATCATATTTCCCTCATTACTACTCTCTAGTACTATAGTTCTGGTGGTATCTTTAATAGCTCTTCATATGATTTTAGCTCAGGATTACGATTCACTGATACGTATAGTCGTCCTCTACATTCAGGACTCTCTACAACATCTCCTACTAGTAGGTAGAATGGCCCTTCTATTTTCTCTTTCTTTACCTTTACCGATTTCACTATAGAATCTAGATAGAAAGTGGGCAGTATTCCACCAGCATTGCCGCATATAACTATCTTGCCGCCTGTCATTCTTGCTCCAGCCTTTCCTCTACAGTTGCCCTTTATCAATATGGTTCCTCCATTCATTCTAAGTCCTGGTAGTATGTCCGTATCTCCATGAATTACTATTAATCCTTTTTGAAGTTGAACTCCTACTTCTGCTCCAGCATTTCCGTGTACTATTATAGTTCCTCCTTTCATACCGGTATTTCTCTTAAGACCTCTAAGTACAGAGCCCAAGTGATCTCCAACACTGCCATATACTTCTATTGTTCCTCCTGACATTTCAGCTCCCGTCCACGCTCTTGCATTACCCTTTACTAAGATCTTTCCACCCTTCATCTTGTAACCTAGAAAGTTTCCACAATTTCCTTCTATTATAAGGGTTCCAGAGGCCATGCTCTCTCCTATTCTCCAGACCTTACTGAAATCTCCCTTCAATACAACAGTCAGTTCCTCTGATTCTGTACTTTCCTCTCTTACTATGAAAAGATCTCCGAGCCTACACTTCCTATTTCCCTCATATACACAAATCTTCTCGATCTCGTGCATTGTCATGCTTCCTAGGAGATCTGGTCTTAATTTCTCAGCTTCGACTGGTACCTTAAATTCTCTTCTTGGTACAATTACTATGCGTTTGCCCACATCCCTCACCCCTCAACCCAGATGTATGCTATCTTCCTAATCTCGTCCTCCTGTATAATGTAGTTGGAGAAGCTTATGGTATAATACCTCTTGAATTTCTCTTTCACATCCTTTATGACTTCTGTATCTATATCTTCTTTAAATTTTACAGCTATAGTTCTTCCAAAGAAGTCTTTTACTATTTCTCCATTTTTTACTACGATTTCACCATCTTTGATTGTATATAGAGCCCTCTTGAGTCTCTCCTTTACTTTCTCATATTCTCTAGAGAAGTCTATAGTTTCGGGGTTAATGTCGTAGATAGCTATATCTGCATCTGCACCTATGCCTAGATGTCCTTTGAACTTGTCTATTCCCAGTAATTTTGCTGGTGTAGCTCTCGTTACCTTGACTATATCATACAGGTCGTACTCTCTGTCTATAGTAGGAAGTACACATCGTTTTAATCCTCTTCTACTCATTCTCTTCATAAGCTCCTCTCTATACTTGTTACTCATGAGTAGTGCTATAAACTTGGGGTATCGAGTAAATGGTGCACCATTAGGATGATCTGTAGTTAGTACTAGTCTCCAGGGGTCCTTAACTAGTAACATTACCTCTAGTCCTATACACCATTGCACTACATTAACCATATTTCTCCTCCTGTACTTGAAGGGTACAATGCCCGCTGCACATTCGTTTTCAACTTCGGGTCCATACCACTTCCATTTTGAGAGATGGAATAGAGCGAACTCAAAGGGTGCATCAGCGGTCATAGTTATAGCTGTTCCAAAATCTATCTGCCCTACATCTAAGCTCACATGACTATTCTTATTCACATAATTAGCTATTTCCTCAGCTCCTGATCTTATATCTACCCATGATTCTCCAGAATATGAATTGAATTGGATATGAGTAATGTGTATATTAAGCTCTCCAGATGCCAAGTGGGATGTGGACTCCATAGTCCTTATTGTGGTACTTAAATTGCCTGGAATCCCTAACTTATTACAGTGGACGTGAATAGTATGAGGGAGTTTAAGCTCGGTATTGACTTTACATAGGTTCACTACAATATCTCTAGGAGTTATACCATAGGGCTCGATGCTTTCGTCTATATCTAACCCATAACCCCCACCCAGACTCCAGGGAACTGCTACACCGGGATCTACTAGTTTGATAGCGTAGCTTTTAGTGATCTGAAGGAGCCACTTTACAGTATTCTTGAATTTATAAGTATCACCTTCAGCTAGGTACTCTAGAAGAATTCTATTTGAGTCGAGTAGTAGGAAGCACATCTTATCTACTATTGGTATATCGTTTAATTCTTCATGAGTATGTCTAGTCTTTAATGGTGGTGATGCTGGCTCTACTACTGTAGTCCATCCCATTCTAGCGTATCTATAGCCTGTCAGGAAGGTTGAAGGTGTGTACTTTCCAGTGCCAGATCTATGAACACCTCTTGTAAGTCTAATGAAACTATCGTAATGGTCACTAGGCATCATAAGTCTACCAGCATTAACCTTAGGTCCCGCTACATGAGCGTGTATATCGATACCTCCAGGAACGACTATTTTTCCCCTAGCATCGATAACTTTAGCTTTCTTTTTCACCTCTTCAGGAGGAACTATTTTACCTCCCTTAACTCCTATATCCATGACTTCTCCGTTGATTCCATTAATAGGGTCATAGACGAATCCATTTTTTATTATTAGATCCATAGTGCTCACCTGATAAGTGTCTTAACCTCCTTAAGAAGCATTTTTAGAACCTCCTCATCACTGAGAATACCCTCTGGGGGATCTATTAGCTTCTTAGTTCTCAATGGAACCTTGTCCATTCTATATGCTGTTCCACCACATTCCACTCCCACTATTGATGTTGGAATGATGACCTTAGAGACCATAGCTGTTACACTCCATTTGGGATCAAGCGTAATCTTAGGTATCTTTATTAGATGACTTGCAGCCTTAGCGGGAAAGTGTGGTATGGGATCTGATGCTACTATTAGTGCTGCATCTACCTCTTCATTGTTTAGGAGATCTATAGTAGATGTCATTCCCGGGAAGTACCTAGGATATCCTCTTCTGAAGTCCACTGCAAATGGATATCCTGTTGTCCATATCTTGATCTGGTTAGACCCAGTAACGTTATAATGACCTCTCATTGGCAGTATTACGAACTTAGTCCATTCGTTCAGATCCTGAACCAATCTTACCAATTCTTCTATATTTCTACTCTTACCTGAGGTCATAGTTACACCTAGACCATAGAATACTGCTCCAAATTTAGCACTCATCATAAGGTCAGCGAGCTCGTAGATCTTATCTACATCTATACCTGCTACCTCTCTGTACTCTATGTCATAACCCTTAACTATCATCCTGAGAGCAGAGGCGAGTTCGTAGTCCTTGTTTGGTTCTATCCTCAGGAATATATCGGCTATCTTGCTAGTATCAGTCTCTCTTACATCCACTACTACTATCTTCCTCTCTCTTCTTGTCTTAACATATATC
>Ga0180302_10001266_pt1 | contig 11903 bp, 13 predicted proteins | sample GuaBasSediGuay17_FD_121794 | JGI IMG/M metagenome (GOLD analysis project Ga0180302, IMG submission 121794) | Subseafloor sediment microbial communities from Guaymas Basin, Gulf of California, Mexico - Guay17, Core 4571-4, 12-15 cm | ecosystem: Environmental > Aquatic > Marine > Hydrothermal... | reverse complement strand
CGTAGAAACGCTCCTCCAGTATCTGATAAGGCGTCTCCAAACCCCTCTCATCCAAGATCCTTATGGAGCCTGAGCCCGCCTCACCATAAGAGAAGTAAACCGGAAAAACGATAGGCTCGCTGATATAGCTGACCTCCGGTGGAAGGTCTTCAGGAACCGATACCTCGACCTTCACACCCCAATTTTCAAACACGGTCTTGTGTGTCAGCTCATCCTCCTGGATGCTTACGGTTAGGTTCTCCACCAGCTCGTCCCGCCAGAATATCCTCAGGTCGTAGGTGCCGTTGAAGAGGTTCTCGAGCCTCGCTAGGCCGCTGGAGTTGGAAAACACCCTATACTCGGCTGAGATGTTCTGGTTTAGAGACTTTAGGATCACGAGGGCGTCGCTGATGGGCTCACCCTCTTCGTTGACCGCCAGGACGTTGAAGTCATAGACCCAGGTTTTCAAGGTTATGTTTTCAGGCTTCGACACTTCGATCTCGTCGTATCCGACGAGGCTTCCGTTTCTGTATATGAGCGCCTTATAGCTACCTACTTGAATGCTGGTCGTCACATTGCCCGAGAGACCTACGACCAGAGTCTTTACGATGTCATCGTACTTATCGAGAAGTACGAGGTCTACGTTCCCTATGGCGGTTTCATTATCGAAATCCACAACCCTAAACACCACGTCTACGGACGGGCCTAAAACCGGTATAACTACTTTAATATTATAAAGTACGCTCAACGTCTCGTTCCACGTGGAGAGGGAGAAGTTTATCGTATACGTCCCCTCCGCCGATGCCCGGAAGTACCACGTCGTGGTCCAATTAATGTTCGATGGTACGTAGGAGCTGTAGATCGGCTCGGAAAGGCAGACAAGGTCGGGGCTACTCGTGGAGGCGTTCAGAAGAACATGACGCAACGTCTTCCGGGTTAGAACCTGGAGACACAGTTTAAACGTCTCGTATATGTCGACCCTCCTAGGACCTTTTACGTTGAAGATGGCTCTAGGCAACGAGACATCGGCGACGAGCGGCTTCTTAAACTTAAAGTATTCACCGTCTAGAGCATCTAGGCTAGGAACCTCAGGTAAAACCATGAACCTGCCTTTAAAGACCAGCGGAGCGTTCCCAGATACCTCGGACGGGTCTACGAGATAAGTTATGAGGTTGTAGTCCGGTATGTCTGTTTCGACCACTAGGCGGTTGAGCTTTGTTTCGGGCTGTATAGTCGTGTATATGTTTCCGTAGGGTCCGACAAGCATAGACCAATTACCAGGGTCGAAAGACTTGACACCGGGTATGGAGCTGAAGGCTATGGATGAGCCGTTGGATAAAAGTATCTTCTCGAAGAACTCTTTACGGTAAAACGCGGTGAACACGCTTAAGGCATCGACCTCTCCGTCGCCCACAGGTGTCAAAGTGGTTTCGAAGTCGAAGAACCTGCTGTTGGTGTAGAACCTGAAGGTCTCCTCGACTTTAAAGCCCGGCAGATATCCGCTCACTCTCATCTCGGCCATCAGGGAGCCGTTAACCGTCACCTCTACACGCATGTCCTCCATATCCATGGGTCCAAGCCATCTACCGTTAACCATCACGCTGGGAGACGTTAGGCTCCATAGGGGCGACGTGATGGATTCGTTCAGACCTGATTCGAGGCTATAGAATTCTTGAAAGCCCTTAGGCGGGTTCAACCCGAACACGGCCTTGATATAGCTGTTTTTAACGGTCAGGAGCCTCGTCTTATCGGCGGTCAGGGTCTCTGAAACCTTTAAGTCGCATAAACCCGAGTAGTCGGGTTTCTTCATAGGCGTACGGGAGTACGTCAGCGTATAGCTTCTGTTCAGTTTTTTCTCTACGTCTGTCAGTATGAGTATCTTAGCATAGCTATAGTATTTTGTCCCCTCGTAGAAACGCTCCTCCAGTATCTGATAAGGCGTCTCTGAGCCCTCCTCGTCTATTATCCTTATGGAACCTGAAGCAGCCTCACCATAAGAGAAATAGACCGGAAAAACAACAGGCTCGCCGACGTACTTGACATCTATAGGCGCTCCGACACGGATCGGGATCTCACCGTTCTCAAAAGGCTTCGCCTCGGCAGTTATGAAGGGGGCTAGCGGAGCTAGCTGGGTGAGCGATATTATGGCTATGAGGATGCTAACGAGTCTAGCCTTCAACCTCCTCAACCTCGACCACGCTTGTTAGCTCGACTATTTTATTGTCCACCGACTCCATCTTATCTCTAAGCTCGGATATCCTCCTGTCAAGGGAGGACAGCTCCTCTTCGAGACCTACCCTCCGAGAGTCGTATTCGCTCCTATCGTACTCGCCGACCATAAACCTGACCCAAAGCTCCTTAAGCTTCTCCCGGATGGAGTTGGCGTTCTTCTCCAGCTCGGCTATCTCAGACTCCAAGTCGGCTTTCTCCATCAGCCAGCTTTCGATTATGGAGTCTATGAAGCGGCGGTACATAGCTTTCCTCTCCTTTAAGACATCACGGTCTGCTTTAGAGTTTCTCAGATATTGTGCGTACTGAGATGCTATGAAAAGCCTAGAATCCATGTCTAGGCTCTCCAACGCATCGTCTATCATAAATATGGACTCCTCGACCCTAGAGGCTAACCCTGAGGAGCCTGGTGTTCCACCCATCTCGACTTTAGCCCGCTCCAGCTCGACTATGCATCTAAGCCTCAGGTCCTCGAGGGCCGCCCTAAGCTCAAAATACCTGTTTAGCTGCTCGATAAGCTGGGATACATACTCCCTCCTGAGCGAATCAGCCGTTTGAGAGCTGACTTCGCCGCTCAAGATAAGCTGGTTAAGCTTTTCGAGCTTAATACGCATCTCCCTTAGAGAATCGGAAACCTCGCGAAACTGGCGTAGAACCGTGGAAACCCTATCCAACAAGTCGGATACGTTACGTTCCAATAGACTCCCCTTTTACACTGAGACTACGCTTCCTAAAAAACGTTAACGTCCATACGCAGTAGGCTGGATGGGGCCGGCCGGATTTGAACCGGCGATCACGTGGGCCCGAGCCACGTAGCCTAGACCAGACTAGCCGACGGCCCCCTGCTAGGATATTTTCTCGAGGTCTTTCTTATAAAATAATCTTTCAGACTAAACCGTCAGGCAGAGGGGCTTGAGGTGAAACCGGGGTGGTGTGTGGATGCCTTGACGGCGAGCAGGGTTGAGGATGTTAAGCCTGAGCCGGTATACGATGAGCTACGGTATGTGCGATAAACGTTGAAAGATCATGTGCGTGTCTTCATCCTGCTTTACGCATCAAGCTAGAAACATTTAACTGTGATTTCAGCGAGATCCTTGTAGTCTTCGAGGAAGATGCGTGATGGCTCTGAACAGTGTCGTAGAAATGGTCGTGGAGAGGTTTATGGAGATCCTGCCCAAGGTGGGTGGGGCGGTCATAGCCATCGCTTTAGGCTACATATTCGGGAAACTGGCCGGTAGGGCCATATCGGCTTTGCTCGATAGGACGGGTATCGATAAAGCGGTTAAAGACACGAGCGTAGGTAAGGCTTTAGAGAGGTCGAACATCACCATAAGCTCCTTCACCGGTGCATTGGTACGGTGGTTCATATACCTTGTCTCGCTCCTCGTGGCAGCCGACATACTGGAGATAACGGTTTTCAGCAACTTCCTCACTATGCTTCTGGAGTATATACCGTATCTGATAGTCGGGATATTTATACTGGTTCTGGGGTTCATGCTATCCGACTTCGCCTCGAACGCCGCTTTAAACACTTTCAAAGAACTAGGTCTCATCTACTCTAGGCTTCTAAGCCTTATCATCCGGGTTTTCCTATACCTCGTGGTAGTGGTCATGGCTTTCTCGGCGATGAGGATAGACGTCACGATCCTATACACGTTCGCGAACGCGCTTGCCTGGGGTCTGGCGGCCGGGCTTGCCTTGGTGATAGGGCTGGCCTTCGGTCTAGGGCTTAAGGATGCGGTGGCTAAGAACGCCGAAAACATACTGAGGTCTCTTGAGGTTACGGTGTCTAAGGTCGGCGAGAGGGTTACGATGGAGCAGCTAGAGAGCGAGATTAAACGTCTCAGAAGCGAACTCGAGTCCTATAAGGCGGAGAAGGAGAGGGAGGAGAAGGAGAGGAAGGCTAGGCTGGAGGCGCTTAGCAAACCGGTAGAGAACTTGGACGAGTTTCTCGAGAAGCTCATAGGGTCTACGGGTAGGGTGAGGCCGGCCTACGGGGGATATGAGATAGAGATACTTAACCCGGTCGAGTTTCCGTGGTGCGACGTGTTGTTGACCCTGCAGAACCTAGACTTCGACATATGGTTCTCCAAGAAGGATGACGTGTATAAAATAACGTGTAAACCTAAGACCTAAGCCGTTCTTCTGAGACCTGTTTTAGCGAAATCGGCTAGAGATGTCCAGCGTGATTTATGCCTTAAAAGCGTGAAATATAAGTTAGACGTTTATAGTTATCTAAAAACGGTGAGAATATGCGTGTCGAAAAATCTAGGGTCGACGTAGGCATCCCAGGTATGAACGAGGTCTTACACGGAGGTATACCCCGCCGTAACATAGTGCTACTCTCAGGAGGACCTGGAACCGGTAAGTCGATATTCGGCCAGCAGTTTCTCTACGCCGGTTTGGAGAGAGGAGAGCCTGGTGTTCTAGTCTCCCTTGAGGAGCATCCGGTTCAGATAAGAATAATCATGTCTAAGTTTGGATGGGATGTTAGACGGTATGAGCGGGAGGGGGTGTTTGCGATAGTCGACTGCTTCACAGGTGGTATAGGGGAGGCTGCTAAGAGGGAGCGCTACGTCGTCCGAGACCCGACGGACATACCGTCTCTCATGGACGCCATCAGGGAGGCCGTCCTAGACGTTAAAGCCCAGAGGGTCGTCATAGACTCGGTCTCGACGCTCTACCTGACCAAGCCGGTCATGGCTAGGTCTACGCTGATGCAGATTAAACGCATCCTATCCGGCCTCGGCTGTACAGCTATACTGGTGTCTCAGGTCAGCGTCACGGAGAGGGGGTTTGGAGGACCTGGGGTGGAGCACGCTGTCGACGGCATAATACGTCTAGACCTAGACGAGGTGGATGGTGAGCTTAAGCGGTCTCTCATAGTCTGGAAGATGAGGGGTACGAGCCACTCTATGCGGAGACATCCGTTCGAGATAACCGATAAAGGTTTAATAGTGTTCCATGACAGAGTGTTTAAGCTGGGGAGGGGTGTGGGATGAGCTTGGATATTCCCTTCAGGCCGCTGGGGAGGCAGGAGATACATAAGCTGGAGTATGTGCTGCTGACGGCGACGATAACTAGGCCTGACATACTGGCTAGGCTTAAGGGTGCAGAGGTCCAGGACCGGTTGACCTGGGTCGATAGCTTAGGCGTTGCCGCCGGGGCTTTAGCCAGGGAGAAGGCCGGTCTCTCGGTCCCGGAGATAGCTGAGGAGCTTGGTAGAAGCGAGGCGACCATAAGGAACCACTTGACCGGGAGAACCGAGGCTGGTAAGCTTGTTAGAGAGACCTACGAGAAGCTTCTTAGGGGGGAGCTTAAACCCGAGACAGTTCTCGTAGCCGCCTCAGCCGAGAAGACCGAGGAGGTCGAGAAGCTTAAGAGGAAACTCGAAGAGTATGAGAAAACCATGGACGATGTTAGGAAACGTGTCAGAGAGGCCGTGGAGCTCCTCCAGACGCTGCTTGAGTAAAAGTTAAAATTCGGCTAGATAAACCCTTATCTTAGCCACGCGGGGGTAGCCAAGTCTGGTCTAAGGCGCAGGGCTTAGGACCCTGTGGGGTAGCCCTTCGTGGGTTCGAATCCCACCCCCCGCATCACCCCGTCGGTAAGGGGCAGAAGAGCTCGTTAACGAACAGTTTTATTCGTCGATTTATAAACAAAAAAATCCCGGCAGACCGATCGTCTTGTACTCTCTTAGAGAGGGGCTGAAGGGCTCCTACGAGCATAGTGATGCCGGCTGAGGGATTCAAACGTTTTCCCTTTCCGGGTAAAATGGGAATAGGGTGGGTTTGAGACCTAGTTGTCTGTAGACGGCTAGAATTTTTTCCGACGCCTCCTCTATGGTCTGGGCTGGGCCTAGGTATATTAGATGGCTGAAGCATCCGGAGCTGCAGTCTGAGGAGCCGAAGCCCTTGAGCTCCGGGTTGGGTAACCCCATCTTCGCAAGCTCTTCTACGACCCTGCATTCGGCTTTTTGAACAGTTTCAGAGGCGATCACCTTAACCACTTCTGCATCCCGGCTTAGAAGTAGGTAGTCTATATGCCACCTGGCCTTCTTTGCGTCTGAGAGGTGTCGGCGTATGCGTCCCTCGAGGCTCTGGGCGCCGGAGCCCATAGCCGAGCCCACGTAGACGTAAAGACCAGGGCTGAATCTTCTAACCCCTAATGCCCCGATTCTGATGCTCAAAGGTTTTTTAACCCTTATCAGGAGGCTGTAGACGCCTTTGCTCATTTATCCCGGTAAAATTATATCGGTATGATATAGTATTTAACGCTAGGTATCCCGGTGGTGGGTTGCTTAATAAGATAAGGTCGGAGGTCGAAAGGCGGATCCTAGTTTTGGCGAAAATCCTAGCCGCCATAGGCTTCAAACCTGAGGCTTTAAGCCTCATGGGTTTAGCCTCGGCTTTCCTCTCGGCCCTAGCTTACAACCTAGGCGACGACGCCGTAAGCCTATACACCGCCTCCATACTTGTCATGGTGTCGGGGTTCTTCGACATGGTCGACGGCGCCGTGGCTAGGCTAACCGGTAGGGCAACCCCCCGAGGCTCGTTCTTAGATTCCACGGTAGATAGGCTGGCGGACACGCTGATAATAGGCGGCTTAATCCTGAGCGGGAGGGTCTACATCCCGGTCGGGGTCGTAGCCCTAGCCTGCTCCCTCTTGACGAGCTACGTAAGGGCTAAGGCGGAATCCATGGGGGTTCAGATGTCAGGTATAGGCTTGGCTGAGAGGGGTGAGAGGTTGATAATACTCGCCGTTTCAGGGTTTCTGAACGCCGTAGATATAGGTATCTGGGTCTTAGCTGTCTTATCCTCCGTCACGGTTCTCCAGAGGATCCTACACGGTTACAGAAGCCTAAGGTAGGCTTAGGGTCTTAAGCGTCTTCTCCAGAAACTTTAACCCCTCTCTCAAGGTGTCTAAACCACGTTTCGTACTCTTGTAGTATTGCCGTCGGGAATCTCCCTCTACCGGAACCTTCTCGACTAAACCCTCTCGGGTCATCTTGTATAGAACCATGTATACAGTTATGGTGGCCACCGTGAAGCCGAACCTCTCTTTTAAAGCCCTCTTGATCTCGTAGGCGTACATAGGCTTCTCAGACAGCATTTTAAGTATATACATCCATAGGTTCTCGACCGTCAGCTTCCGGGTGAGCCTATTATACGCCAAGGTTAACCACTATCACCTATACCTGAGAGGTCTGCTTATCCTCCTCTCCGCCCTAGACCTGACCTTGATGATTCCATAGTGCACGGCGCAGGATACACAGTAGTTTTTGACGACCCTATATGTGCCTATGTAGGCCCCCTTAGCCCTAAGCTCCTTAGCGAGCTGAGGGTCTACAGGCGAAAACCTAACCGTGATACGTTTAATCTTATCCCTAGGAACTAGGGCGCCGCAGTTGTCGCACCTAACGAGCTCGGTCCTACCCTTCGTCCCCTTACTACGACCCCGAGATTTCCTCTTCTTAGGCATAGTTAACCAGCTAGAGATAAGAGAAATAGTCGACGCTAAAAAGGGTTACGCTGAAGAGCAGCTCTCAGCGCGTCGGATACTCCGCCAGAAGCCTCACAACACTCCCGTAGTCGCTCTTAAGCTTACCGAGAAGCCTCTCATCGGCGGTATACAGAACCGTATCAAGCACCTTAGCCAACGCCACATAAGACGCATCGTAGACCGTTATACCGTTCTCTAACGCTATCGATGCCGTTAATCTGGCATACTCACCCTCCAGATGATGGAGCTCAAAGCCGTAGAGGGATAGGCTCTCAGCGATCTCGGCCAGCTTTCCGTAGTCTAACCCATCAGACGAGTATCGTATGGCGTTTAAGACCTCGAAGGGCATCAGAGCAGGGGCGGCGAGCTCGACCAAGCCGTCGATGTAGTCTTCACGTATCTTCAAAGCCCGGCTCCTATCCTCCTCGAGGACGTACCATTTCACGACCACGCTAGCGTCGACCACTATTCTCTTCACTCAGCTCCCTCCACCTTCTGATCTCGTCTACGCTTCTCCATCCGGGTTTAGGTTTAACCAAGTTTCTCTCGTTAAGCAAGACTGCTTTAGCTAGGTTTCTAGACCTTTCAGCATTCAGAACCCGTAGGATCGCTTCACGAATCACCCTGCTCCAGTTTACGTGCCTAAGACTCTCCATTCTCCTTTTGGTCTCCTCATCCACCCGAACCGTTATCATGGGCAAGGCTCTCCACCTTATATACATGTATATACGCATATACACGTATATAAGGGGTTTGTTCAAGAATTTTCGAACAAGTCGCAACCATTAAAACATCCACCACGCAGACATTCTAACCAGGATGGGGAGACGTAGGCTGGTCTTCGACTACAGGTCTTGGAAAGCCAAGGTTGCAGCTATGGAGCTCACGAGCAAGCTTGGTAGAGCTATAATCGGCCGGATGAGGGAGAAGACTTACATCACGGCGAGCCAGCTGGCTAGGGATTTAAACGCACCTCTTCCGACCGTGCTCTACCACTTGACGAGGCTTAGAATAGCCGGCTTAGTCGAGATGTATAGGGGCTATGGTAAACGGTTTAGGCCAGTAATCTACTATAAGCTCTCCCCATCCGAGGTTGTGATAGATTTAGGAGGTGAGAAGATTGAGCGAGGAGGAGAAGGAGAAAATCGAGATAGAGGAGGGTGTGATAGAGAACGTAGGGGTTCTAAACTTTAAAGATGTATCCCCTGAGGACTTAGAGAAGATAAGGCTTCTGAGAAACATAGGGCTGATAATCGTCCCTGGGGAGCTTATGGGTAAGGTGGCTTCCATCCCCAAGGAGAATGTAGGCGCCATAATCCCTTACATAGAAGGTGCTAAGACTTACGTGGGTGAGGTGAGGATAAGCGCTGACACCCTTAGGAGGTTTGAGGAGCCGGTGGACATAATCATAGTGGGTGAGGCTGTGTTCGAAGAGGATGTCACAGCTGAGCTTATAGATGAGAAAATTAAAACCGTTAGGGTCTACGGAGAGGTTGTGGCTCCGGCTGAGGCGTATGGGGTTTTCATGGCTAAATGCGTAGAAGTAGTAGGGGTTGTTAATAAGCTTGAAGAGTTGAAAGAAAAGCCTGAGAAGGCTGAATAACCTAGTTGAGGTCTATGGTTTAACCCGGGTTTTCCGTAAACTTTTTATCCCATCCACTATTTTGGAATCTCCAGCCTTCGACCGGTGCCGTAAAGTTGGTCGCTGTTGACGTTCAGAACCTCGTTAAGGTTTTCGGCTCGTTTAAAGCTTTAGACGGGTTATCCTTCCAAGTCGAGGAGGGCGAGGTTTACGGGCTTATAGGGCCTAACGGTGCGGGCAAGACCACGACGCTTAGGATTTTAGCTACGCTCCTGCTTCCGACGAGCGGAGTGGTTAAGGTTTTCGGCTACGACGTGGTCTCTGAGGCCTCTAAGGTCAGGCGTATCATAGCCTACCTAGCCGAGGAGGCAGGGGCCTACAGAAACCTGACCGGCCGCGAGTATCTCTCGATAATAGCCAGGATATACTTCGGCTCTAAGGAGGAGGCCTATAAGGCCGTCGAGTGGGCCGTGAAGGCCTCGGGGCTGGGGGATAAGATACGCGATAAGGTTAAGACCTATAGTAAGGGTATGAAGAGGAGGCTTCAAGTCGCAAGGGTCTTCATGGTAAGGCCTAGGCTCGCGATACTGGATGAGCCCACGGCCGGGCTGGATGTCATCCATGCAAACTACATAAGAAGGCTCATAAGAGACTACGCGAGGAAGTATGGTACGACCGTCGTCCTGTCGAGCCATAACATGCTTGAGGTCGAGTATATATGCGACAGGGTAGCCCTTATAGACAGGGGTAGGATAGTGGCGGAAGGCACACCAGACGAGCTGAAGAGTGTATGGAGCGCCTCGAACCTCGAAGAGGTGTTCGTGAAGGTGGTAGGCAGCGGATAGCTCAGAATCGCTTGAGGGTCTTCAACTCCATAGCAGGATTATGGATTTCCTTCATAAAGTTCACCGTTAAAGAACTGGGATATGATCTTTAAAGGCTTAAATAACGTGAATTTTTGATATCTCTTCTCAGGAGCTGTGAGCATGAAGATCTCGATCATCGGAGCCGGAAGTATGGCGTTTTCCGCCGCTCTGATAAAAGACCTCGCCCTCACTAAAAGTATTTCCGGCAGTAAGGTTACGTTGATGGATATCAGCGAGGAACGTCTAAACGCAGCCTTTAACATAGCGAGACGCTACGCGAAGGAGGTGGGAAGCGACCTCGTTATCGAGAAAACCCTAGATGTGGTCGAGGCTATCAGAGGCTCCGATTTTGTGATAAACGTCGCGTTTGCCGGGGGATACCATAACCTCGAGCTGATGATAGAGACCGCTGAAAAACACGGGTATTACAGGGGTATAGACGCTACGGATTGGAACATGGTCAACAACTACAACATCTACACCTGCTATAAACAGTATCAGATAGCGTTGAACATAGCCAGGACGATGGAGGAGTATGCGCCGGATGGGTGGCTTCTCCAAGTCGCAAACCCCCTCCTAGAGGTGACTACGATGCTGCTTAGGAAGACTAGGGTTAAGGTCGTCGGTTTCTGCCATGGTTTTCACGGATATGCTGAGCTCGCCCGGGTCTGCGGGTTAGACCCCGATAAACTGGAGTTCCAAGTGGCCGGTTTAAACCATGATATATGGCTGACCAGCCTGACGCAGGACGGTGAGGATGCATACAGGTATATAGACGAGTGGCTGGAGAAGGATGCTGAGAACTTCTGGAAGACCTACATCTTAGACCTTTGGGAGGAGCAGCTCAGCAGGGCGGCTGCGGATATGTATAGGAGGTATGGGCTTTACCCGATAGGGGATACTTGTAGAAGCGGCACCTGGGTCTACCATAAAGACCTGAAGACGAAACAGAGATGGTATGGGCCTATAGGCGGCGTCGACTCTGAGATCGGGTGGATTATACGTCGGCTTAGATACCGTTCTCAACTTGAAAGGTTCTACAGGATGGCCAACGACCCTACGGTATCGGTGTCTAGAGAGCTGGGGCTAACCCGGAGCGGTGAGCAGTTTGTAGACTTCATAGACAGTGTCACCAACGGTGTGGAGCGGAGGCTTATACTGAACGTTAGAAATAACGGGGTGATCCCAGGCATTCCCGCAGACGTAGCGGTCGAAGTCCCGGTATATGTTTCAAAGGAGACGCTCCGGCCAGAGCCCATAAAGAACCTACCCAGCTCCGTGGTCAAATTCGCGCTGATACCGAGGTGGGAGAGGATGGAGTGGGCTCTCGAAGCGTTCGACGCGTTATCGGAGGGTGGTAAACAGGCGTACAGGGAAGCGCTGGTGAACATCCTACTAGCCGATCCACGCACCTCCTCCCTGGAGCAGGCAATCTCAACGGTAGATGCTCTATTGAAACTACCCTACTATAGAGATGACGAGTGAGAAAGCGTATACTAAAGATATGCCTCTACGATAATATCCTTTTATTCTGAAGGCTGCTGTCTATGAAAACTCAAATAAGTCTGTTAATCCATAATTAGGTGAGATTGAGCCGTCTCGTACCTCTCGTAGAGAAGGAAGTTAAAGACCTTCTGAGAGACCCTAGGATCTACATAGGTTTGATAGTCCCTGTTTTGATAATGCCCGTCATAGGTCTGGCCATGTCTACGGCTATGACGAGTTCCATAGAATCCGTGACTAGG
>Ga0180302_10001265_pt1 | contig 11903 bp, 14 predicted proteins | sample GuaBasSediGuay17_FD_121794 | JGI IMG/M metagenome (GOLD analysis project Ga0180302, IMG submission 121794) | Subseafloor sediment microbial communities from Guaymas Basin, Gulf of California, Mexico - Guay17, Core 4571-4, 12-15 cm | ecosystem: Environmental > Aquatic > Marine > Hydrothermal... | reverse complement strand
TTTTTCCATGTTCGATTACCCGGCGAAATAACGTACTAATATTAAATTTCTGTTTTTCCCATCTTCTTCTACAAGGTGAGCTTTAGTTGTATGAGGAGTGTAAGATAATAAACTGTAACATGCTTCTAACGCTAATGTTTGCAGAATTAGAGAAAATATTTGGTAAGCAAATATCATGTACTATCGCGTATTACCTAGGTAGGGCTTTGGGTAATGCAATACATAATGTTACGAGGAAACTAGAGTATTCTCCTTTACTACTTGAGAGAATATTTAACGAACTCGCAAAAATGGGCATAGTAGAATATTTTAGATTTCAGGAAATTAATGGTGGAATACCTTGTATTGAGTTTTCAGGAATAAACATGCCCATGTGTAGAGGTAGAGCGGAATACCCTATTATTAGAGGACTTGCTGACGCACTTGCTGAGAATGGATTTTTCAGTGTATCATATAAGGGTAGGGGTAGAGTAAGAATCATTATGTTTGTAAAATAGAGGTAAAGAGAGGATGGTACTGAAAGAATCTCTTTCACTACTTGTTGATGGACAAGTGTTTCACGAGGCCATAATTATTTCAGATAGTAGAATAGAATGTTTCCCATGTGTGCACACGTATGATAGCCTATTACTTATAAAGAACCTTATTGATAAATTAATAAGAGACAGTATTCTAAGAGTCTTCCGTGACTACTTAACAGTACGTGAAAACGGTTACACCATAGTTGCTATACCTTTGAGAAAAAATTTAATCCTACTTTTGGTTTCCCATACCGTCCTCCTAGATTTCGGCAAGATAGTTCAAGAAGTATTAAGAAGCTTGAAAAAACTTGGCAGAATTCAAATATCACTTCACAGTGATGGAGTTAGCGGAACGAAATATGCAGAGACCATTTTGTAATACTACTCTAATATACAACCATGTAGGTAGAAAGTTATGACAAATAATAAGCAAATAATTACTACATTGAAGAACCTGGTCAAGAACGGTTTGGCGAAAAACATGTTTATATTCTCAAGTGAAAACTATAATCTCATCAGAAAGACACTTAAGAAAACGAGTATGGGAAATGAAAAAATATCAAAAATGATTAAACATATAGCAGACTTCCATCGCAGATACATTGCAGAAATAGGTATGAAGTATAAGTTCATGTACATTACTGCAAGAAACCACGTGTTTCTAATTGTACCTATAAACGAGGAAAAAATAGCCCTAATAGAAACGGGAAAAGACACTCCTCTGTATTTAATACTGAGTGAGCTCTTAGAACATGAAAGGGATAAAGACGAGAATTCAAGCTTTAAGCATGTCTTTTAAGTCTCGTAAATAAAGGAGACCTAGACCAGATAGTTTAACACGTTCAGACTCAGTGTTTAGAATAACTAAGCCCTTATCTGAAAGAATTTTCACTATTCTCATAAGTTCTTTGGGATTTACATTTAGGTTATTGCAAAGTTCACTAATACTCATTGTCTTATCGTCCCTACTTATCAATTCCATTAGAACGTTCAGTGGAAGAATAGTAGACTCGCTTTTCTTCTTCATACTATCACACATTATCACCGTATCGGCAATATTATTACTATTAAAACACATAATAACTTTAAGGCTTTTCAATATCAATGCTTTTTATGTCTTCTAATGGATTTCTCTACAACGTAATCTTACTGTACTTTTAAATACATTAACGGAAATATGTTATTTGAGGGTATTTCTGTTTGTCATTAGAAATATCATTGAAGATGCTCAAAAATATAAGGGAATTAGACAGTATAATAGACTTCTCGAGAGCCACACTACAGCTCCATGTGGTTCTTGCACTAAGCCATTATAAGTATGGACTTACAGCGGATGAAATAGCTTTTAAAACAGGGCTCAGGAGAAAAACCGTCCTTGATACCTTAAGAAAGTTGGAAATAAAAGGACTAGTTGTTAAAAGAAATGACTTATTTTTCCTTTCAGATATCGGGGTAAAATACTTAGAACAGTTAAAGAATCTTCTTAAAATAAGGGAAACTGGGAAAAAAGGCGATGAAAAAGATTTAAGGGAGATAGCTTACAAACTTGTTTTTTATGGTACATTAAAGAACATAATTATGCTCCTCGGTAAAAGTAATGGACTTACATTAGAAAAGATGAGCCATATACTTGGCGTAAGCTCTAAAAAAGTAAAGAACTATATTACCCATTTAAACAACATGTCTAAGAATAAATTGGTAAAAGCTACTAGGAAAAGAAGTATATTTGGTGTTAAGAGAGTATATGTATTAACAGCCTACGGTAAAAGACTTTATAATAACATTATTTCAATAGAGACAAGAAAAACAAGTAAGCGTCGAAGAACCGATAAAATAATACTGTACTTAAGCATATCAGGCATTCTTTCTGCAGTACTCCTATTACCTATATCTCATATTATATCAATAAGCGTCCTCTTAGTAATTGCAGTACTTACTGTAATAGGTGCACAAGTTGTACACAAATAAGACCATATTAGTGTTCCATAACGCAAAAGTTTTAAATTACGTAAAAAGAATACTTAATGATACTTGAGGGGAAATGACCTTGTCAGATACTATGAAATACTGTGGTTCAGCCTTATGCCTTCTCGTTGATGGGGAGGTAGTCCAAGCCGCTGCACTCTATGAAGGATTGAAACTTATTGAAACATATCCTCCATCCTATAAACCCGATGAGTATATAGGAGTTTTCTGTCTTTTAGCCTCTATATCGCTTAAGCCTCTTGAAGAATACATTACTTTAAAGAAGGGATTATGGTACGCTATTATCCCATTAATGAGAAATAAGGTTATTGTGCTTCAGCTGTATAAATATGTTGACCCGTCTTCTGTAGTTAGCTATGCAGAAAATCTAGTAAAGAGTCTTAAAGAGCTAGCTAGCAGGAGTAAAGAATTACTAGCTATTTAGCTTTTACACTCTTTAATTATCTCTTGATACAATCTAGAATATTCTTCACTAGGTTTCCTATATAATACAATTCTTACAGGCACTTCCTCCAAGATATCTCGAAAATCTTTCTCATAATTCATTAACTCTTCCTCATTTATTAAAAGAACTACTGGTACGCGAATATCAATACCCATAACAACTGCCTTGATAAGCTCTACCTTAAGATCCCCGCATGGAATCATAACTGCTAAGCTGCATGGATGAGATATGTAAAGATCAACTTTATGTTTTACTCCACTCAATCCTCTTACCAACGCGTTTATAGAGAATTTAATCTCCTTGTTGCTACTGAGTAATTTGATTAACATCTTCTTTAACTCATATATACTCAAAATGTCACCATATTTTCAGTTTTATTATTGACGTCATCGCTTAATGTCTAGCGTATTACCGTATTACCACTGCATACCTTTAATAGTAGTAGGCTTTCAACCTTTATATTTTTAAGGGTAATACTTTTACGTATAAATAATACGTCTTAGCTAGGCGCTTTTCGAAAGGAAGGTGATTTCGCCTATTAGACGCTATTGTTAGGTAGTAGCTTAGCTTTCCAACATATCTTATAATTCAAGAACATAGAACATCATGTATCTTTGCATAAAACTGTAGAGTGATATTATGGGGTTTGGCGTCGTAGCTGCTGGAGCAATAATGTTAGCGTTGACCCTAATTACAGTAGCTATTTTGGGCTCTATGCTATACACGATGATGATGAATACTGCCAAGGAGGTTTTAGGGCAAAGTAGACGCTTAGAATCTGTAACGTTTAAAATTACTTCAATAATTTACAATACTACCCTAAATGAGCTTTTCATTAACATCTCAAATGTGGGGCAAGAATCCATTATACCATATGTTAACACGGAAATAATAGTAGACTATATTGATGAGACAGGATTGCATAGAGTTGATGTCCTACATTACAACGAATGGTACTTTAACAGGTTAATTATAGGCAACTCCTCATACAACATACCGAGCAAGGTTTTCGTAGAAGTACCGCCAGGAGCTATTTTAGAGGTAAAGACCTCCCCTACTTCGCCTATTGATATTTCTCAACCCATTATTGTCATTGTAGTTTTAGATAATGGTATGAAATCAGAGTACGTTTCGAATACTGGATAATGAAGTATTTTTCGGTGGGGATAAAAGCATGGGTCTTACTATACAAAGAAATGTAGTATCAGAAGAGCTAAGTAGAGAGGCAAGAAAGTATCTATATCTAGCTAGTTATTTAAAGAAAATAATACGTGAAGTAGGTATTCCATTATTTATTACAGGTAAAATACCCGATTATTTGAAAAAAGCATCTTACGTTAATGTAATGTACCCTCTTGGTGAAGGCATATTCATACATGTTTATATGCCTCCGGGAGGAACAGAGTCAGGTTATAGGAAGTATATGGTTGTAGAGCCGCCTAAACCTCCTAGAACGTTAATGTTCCTTGTTGAAACTAAGATCGCAGAACTAGTCACCGAAAAGGATGTAGCGCAAGAACCTGGAGAGAAGAGAAAATTATTACTAAGTTTCCTAGAGAAGGTAATTGACGTTGTAGAAGACCCTGTTAATTACGAGGAAATTTTAGCGAGAAGAAGAATTCCTAGGAAAGTTCCAGTGTATGTTGTTGATTATGAGTACCTAAGATACTATTTGATTAGAGATAAGGTTGGCTTAGGTGTTTTAGAGCCGTTTATCAGAGATCCCTACATTGAGGATATTAGTTGTGATGGTTTAGGCTATATTTACATAGTTCATAAAATCTTCGGCCCTCTGGAAACAAGTATTAAGTTTGAAACAGAAGAAGAGCTAGACAGATTCGTTATTGAGCTTAGTGAAAGAATAGGTAAGCCTGTAAGTCATGCTAGACCGATAGTTGATGCTACACTGCCTGACGGTAGCCGTATAAACATTGTTTTTGGAACAGATGTTAGTTTAAAAGGCAGCAACTTTACCATAAGAAAGTTTTCAAAGAAACCCCTATCTATTATCCAGCTTGTAAACTGGGGTACGTTAGATGAGAGAGTTGCCGCTTATCTGTGGATGCTTCTACTAGAAGGTATGAGCGGCTTCATTTCCGGAGAAACTGCTTCGGGTAAAACTACGTCATTAAATGCTATGATAACGTTCATTAGGCCTACAGCTAAAATTATAACAATCGAAGATACTGCTGAAGTACAGGTACCGCATGAGAACTGGGTTAGAGAACTAACAAGAGACACAGGCAGTGCTGAAAGCAGCGTCACAATGTTTGACCTATTGAAAGCAGCTCTTAGACAAAGACCCAACTACATAATTGTAGGCGAAATTAGAGGGGCAGAAGGAAACATAGCATTCCAGGCTATGCAAAGTGTTTCATGGGATACTCCAGTTTTGGTAAGGAATACCATTACAGGAGAAGTTAGATTAGTACCTATAGGCGCTTTCATAGATCAATTCTACAGTGAAAATGAAGAAAACGTGCCTAAATTCATAGAGAACTTTGAAACATTGTCTATGGACAGACAAGGCATGGTAAAATGGTCAAAAATAAAATATGTTTTACGTCATAAAGCAAAAGAAATATACGAGATTACATATGAGGGCAAAGGCACCATAAAAACTACGGGTTCTCATAGCATTTTCATACTTGATGAGAATAGTTTGGAAGTAAAGCCCAAGCCTATATCGGAGCTCAAAGAAGGAGATTTACTGGTTACATTTGTTAAAAGGAAAAGCATGAAAGAATGCTCTTCACAAATTCCCGTAGACGTGTATGAAATACTATCTACTATGAATGTTAGCGGAGTGAGGGTTGCCAATGGAGGTTATGTTCAAGTAGGAAATAGCGATACTATACCTAGAATACTATGTTTAGATAAGGACCTAGCTTATCTTGCAGATGGATGTATCGAGGCAAAAAGGAAATTAAAGAATCCAACATTATCATTCTCATTTGGTTTTTCAGAAAATGAAATAGCGAGTGAAATTGTAAAAATACTGAAGAAAAAATTTAATATAAAAGTTCACGTTAAGAATAGAAAGACATACAGTATCTTCAGGGTTTATAATGCTCCTTTAAGCTACCTAATCAGTATTCTTTGCAGTCCTAAACTATGTGAAAAACACGTACCGCAGCAGCTATGGAAAGCATGTTCCGACATTGTAAAGACATTTTTAGAAGGCTATATGGCTGATGCTAGAAGAACAGATATTCGTGCCGGAATAGTTGTTTACACCACTAAGAATAAGAGGCTAGCTTTAGAACTCGTATGGTTAACTAGAATAGCAGGTTTCGAATCAAAGATGTTTAAGAACGGTAAATATTATGATGTACACATACGCTTATATGATAAGGGAAGAATTAGACCCTGGAGTGAGAAGGTACCGTTAAAACCCATAATCAGGTTCTTAGAAAGGAAGAAACTTGAAAGAAAACTGCCTTTAGAATTAACATACATTATTTCAAGGTTTAAGCGGGGAAAACAAAAATTCATTACTAGAAACACTCTTAGAAAACTACTAAGATTTCTAAAGAAATATTCAAGCACGTTCAGCAGCGAAGATATTAAGTTCTTGAGAAAAATCAAAGCACTACTAGAAAGCGATATAGCATTACTAAAAGTGTTGAAAATTGTGAAAAAACCATACAGCGGCTATGTCTACGATATTTCTGTTCCCGAAACAGAACTCTTCATAGGTGGAGAAATACCCATAGCACTCCATAACACAGGTCATCCCGTTCTTGCTACATTTCACGCCGGTAGTGTTTTAAGGCTTATTCAAAGAATTACTTCGCCACCAATAAACGTTCCGAAAACACAGCTCGACAATTTAAACTTCGTGATAATTCAAAGCGCTGTTTACAGGGAAGGGGTAATGTTGAGAAGAATGATTAGCGTTAATGAAATCATAGGCTATGATGCTAAAGCAGATTCAATAGTTTACATCCCAGTTTTTACATGGGACCCCGCAACAGACACGTTCCTATTTAGAGGGAAAGGATCAAGCTACTTACTTGAAGAAAAAATAGCCACTATTAGAGGTATTCCGAGGAGAGAAATGAAACTTATCTATAGAGAGCTGGATTTAAGAGCGGAGATCATAAGGGAGCTTGTAAATAAGAAAGTCTTTGATTACTACAAGGTTTTCGGAGTTGTTAGTAAAATATACAATATTATTGATGAGAAACTGAAGGGAAAAGGTAAAGAAGAAACACAATACACAATCCTAGAGGGACTTGAGGAAGCTCTTAAGAAAGTAAAAAAGGCGAAGTGGTAAGTTAGAGGAGCAGTAAGAGAATTATGATACTTACTGCAATGACAAGTATTATACCTATGCCCTCCATAAGATTTCTTGCTCTTCTAGGGAAAACGGATCTGTAGAATTTTAAACCTAAATCAGTCAGTTTATAACACACATGCCTTGATTCAAAATCGCTATAAACTCTTCTTAGTATAGGAAGTTCTGGCGAAGTAAAACGTCTAAGATGACTATCAAGGGTTATTTGTGAAACACCTATTTTGGCTGCTAGCTTTCTTAAAGGATACGGCTTATTTGAAACACCTATAATTTCAAGAGTTCTTAGCAAGTATAGTGCACTTAAAAGTTCATCGTATGCTTCAAGAAATAAAGTCTTTTTAAATGATATGTTTGAAGGTATAGAAACTTCGGTGTTGTAGTCTATTGAAGCTAAACGTAAAAGTGTTTCATACACAGATATGCCACTGTTTGTGAGAATATAATGACTACCTTTTCTTGCTACAAGATCCTTTGTTTCTAATTTTCTTAAAGCATCAAGTACTGTTTTCCGTTTTAACTTAGAATATTTCACTATCTCATCTATAGTTACTCTTCTCCTACCTATGGTAAGTAGGATTTTAAGCTGCGCTGTTGCCCTACCTAAATCTATTAAGCTGTCGATGTTCCTTAATACTTCAATACTCCTACTTAATGTTTCAACCAATACTTTAGCGCCCTCGCATTTACCTTAGAACCTATTTGAATATATTTCAAATCGTATTGTGCGATTGCATGCGTAATAGGCTGTACTAGCTCATGATGGGCTATCACTGACGTATATTATGATGTATTTTGAGCTCCACGGTGACTAATAGACGACGAACCTAGACATTCCTCTATATTTTCGCCGTTTAAAATGAGACAGAGCTAGTAAAGGCTTAATGTGAGGAGAAAAAATGGGGGCAAGGTTAAATGTTAAAAAAGCCCGCAAGGGTATTGTTGGTATTGAAGCAGCAATAGTCCTAATAGCATTCGTTATTGTCGCTGCTGCTCTAGCGTTTGTTGTACTGAACATGGGATTCACAACTACACAAAAGTCTAAGGAAACAATGTCTTCAGGACTATCAGAGGCTAGTTCAGCGTTAGAGATTGATGGAACAGTATTGGCAAAAGCAAATACGAGTACGCAGAAGGTAACAGTGGTTGCTATACCATTAAAACTAGCTTCGGGAAAAGCTCCCATAGACATGTCGAGAGCAGCAGTATCTATAGTATACTATGATGGCAGCAACTGGCACACAGAAACCGTTAGCCTTAACTCAAGCATGATTGAAACAGACAGCCCAGTAACAGATGTCACAAGCTGGACAGGTACTTACAGTGTAGAACTACACTTCTACATGGGAGATGGCGACGCCATATTTGAGTCTGGAGACAAGGCAATACTATATGTTAAACTATCAAGCGGAGCTGCACCATACAGTAAGATACATATAGAAATTAAGCCTCCAGTAGGTGCTCCATTAACTGTTGAAAGAATGGTTCCACCAAACCTAACTGACCAAGTAGTAGTACTGGGCTGATAGCAATCGAAACGGGTGAAGAGGGCTATGAGAAAGCTGAGGAGAGGTATTGTTGGTATTGAAGCAGCAATAGTCCTAATAGCATTCGTTATCGTTGCTGCAGCCTTGGCATTTGTAGTGCTAAACATGGGATTCACAACAACACAGAAATCTAAAGAGGTAATGTCTTCAGGTCTTAGAGAAGCAAGTACGGCATTAGAGGTAGATGGCAGTGTTCTAGGCTACGCTAGCACTGCAGGTGCGGCTGACGAAATAGTTATCCCAATCAAGGTAGCTCCTGGAAGAGGATGTGTTGACATGCACCCAGCAAGAACAGCGGTGCTCTATTGGTCAACAAGTCAGGGTTTTACAAACATCTATGTAGCTTACGGGTATATATGTTTCAATAGCACAACTAGTACATACTGGGTTATATTATATGATGATGCAAGTAGTGAAATAGGAAATGCTGACACTAATAAGAATGTTCTTGATATTGATGCTATAAGAGATGCAGTACAGACTGTCATAAGCAGTAGCAGTATTGGAGGTTCAGGAAACGTACCGGGCATCTATGCTGTAGTCTTATGGATTGATAGCATACAGAATTACGATAGCAAAGATAGCAACCTAGAATTCGGCGAGAAAGCCATAGTGCTAGTGGATATTTACAGTGACTCCTATAAGCTAGGAGGTTATGATCCATTTAAGCTCGAAATTAAACCTCCGGAGGGTGCAGCATTAACTATAGAAAGAACAATGCCACCAAGCGTTGACCAGGGAGTAATTGACTTAGGCTAAAGCCCTTGCGGGCAAGTATAATGCCGAAAAATAAACACCTTTTTTTCTCCTCATAACTCTCTTGGTGGAAGACATGGGTAAGGAAGTATCAATTATAGTTCTATACGCAATCATAGGTTTTTTTCTCGCACTTGGTGGACTCATTGTTTCCTCACAGTTTAATATGGGATACTACGGTGAATCTCCAATACTTCAAATTCTAGGCGTCTTTGTAGGCTTCTTTAGCTTCTTTGTAGGCTCTCATTTGTTCATAGTTGCTTTGATTTCTCTGTTAAAGCGTAAGAAGTAAGTAATTTTCGACACGCAGTCGCCCCTTTAAGGGATATTTTAGCCGTATTAATAGCTTTCTAAGGAATGGTGAATAGGGAACATGGGATTCAGCGGTGTAGTTGTAGAAGGGATAATATTAGTCGCAGCTGTAATAGCAGCCTCAGTTTTTGCAACAACGTTTCTAGGCAAAGTCTTTGAAGTAAAGGACATATTTGTTCAATTAACTAAGAAAAATATCGAGCGTTTAAAAGCTAAGGTTGTTGTAGTATATGCTACGTACGATAAGGATTTAGAGTGTTTCCTGGTATTTGCAAAGAATGTAGGTAAAGTTCCAATAAAACCTATCGATAAAATAGATGTGTACTTTGGAACGTTAGGTGAAGCTAAACCTTACACCTATAGTCAAACACCAACTTTAGGTCAATGGTCCTTCGTAGAGCATGGCTCTGAAAACAATATATGGGAGTTAGGAGAAACTCTCGAGCTAAGGATATTTAACCAAACAATCATTGAAACCCCTTACTATGTTAAAATAATTCTACCTCAAGGAGGAATAGCTGAAGAAACATTTTCTCTGATCATTAGGTGAAGGAAACTTTGGCACTGAGAGGTAATGTAGCACTAATAGCGGTGACATTAACACTACTCATACTGCTGAACTTTATACCTGAAACTTTTAGACCTATACCTGTCGCTTTAGTCCTTGTGCTTGTTTTTCTAAGATTCCTAATGCCGTGGATTAAGAAACGTACCGTAACATATGAAGTAGATGACACCCTAATTTACCTTGTAACCCACATGTATGCTGTCTCAACGGGAAAACCGCCTAGAAGAAGAATTTTTGAACTAAACAATATTGCTGGAGGCTACGGGGACTATGATAGAATACTTAGAAGAATAGCTACATTAGCCGTAGAATGGGGTTTCGGATTCGCTAAAGCAATAAGGGTTGCAGTTAAGGAGACTAGGAACAAAGTTTTTAGAGATTTCCTAGTGCGCTTAGGTGAATTGTTAAACATAGGTGAAGACCCTGAAATATTCTTAGATGTAGAGCGTAGAGCTCTACTAACTGAAATGCAGGCCCATTATGGTAGAATAGTTGAAGCAGCGAAACTATTGCTTGGCGTATATACTTCAAGCATTTCAAGCGCTATGTTTATGGCTATAACAGTTATCATATTCTCAATGCTATTCTCCTCTTCGGTAAACACTGTTGTAGCTGCTTATATAGGCATTGGCGTAGCACTAGTTTTCCTAGTTTACGTACTTTATAGGGTACTTCCTAGGGAAAGATTAACACATAATATTGGTGAATATCCTTCTGAAAGAAGAAAATATAGAATACTACTTGCCGTGGGCATTAGTCTATCTACAATTACGGGCTTGTTCATATACGGATATATTGGAAATCCAAGCCTAGCTATGAGTCTTGGCGCTTTACCACTACTTATCCCAGGTTTTTACGCTAAGAAAATTGAAAAGAAAATAAGAGAAATAGAAGCATTCTTCCCAATATTTGTCAGAAGCTTTGGATTAACATATGCTACTGTCCCTCATACCCCTAAAGCATTAACTTCAACCTTGAGAAGTGATTATGGCCCTTTGACGAAATATCTTCAAAGACTCCTAGCGAGGCTAGCTATTGGTGTTGATCCTAAAATTTCCTGGAAGAAGCTTATCGTAGAAACATGGAGTGAACTACTACGTAGAAACGTTAACGTACTTTTTGATGCCATAGACGCTGGAGGGGATTTAGCGAACGTTGGCACCGTGCTTAGCGAAACATCGTTTAGAATTATGGACATTAGAAAGCAGAGAATACAAGTAACTAAAGCTTTTGAATCTACAGTATACATAATACACTCACTTCTCGTAGCCGTACTAACTTTCGTACTAGAACTTCTTTCCATATTCTATAAATTAATGTCAACACTGCAGAAAGTAGAAATAGGTATGCATATAATACTTCCCTTCCAACCAATACCTCTTGATACTGCAATTTTAGCTACAGTAATGTTCATAATAGTGATGGCCATTACAAACGCTTTTGCTATAAAAGTTGCTCAAGGAGGAATGTA
>Ga0180302_10001264_pt1 | contig 11909 bp, 11 predicted proteins | sample GuaBasSediGuay17_FD_121794 | JGI IMG/M metagenome (GOLD analysis project Ga0180302, IMG submission 121794) | Subseafloor sediment microbial communities from Guaymas Basin, Gulf of California, Mexico - Guay17, Core 4571-4, 12-15 cm | ecosystem: Environmental > Aquatic > Marine > Hydrothermal... | reverse complement strand
GGCTTAAATTCTGAATATACTCAAAAGTAGACAATGTTTTTCTTCAATCGTAGAACGTGAGGAATATCATGTAATTCTAATGTTTCTGACAAACTTACTTATAAGATTGTTCAAGTCAGTTAATCTTATATATACATAGTATATAGTAGGTAGTATCATGATGATTAAGATACCACGCCCTGAAGAACCTACTCATCAGAAAGAGCGTTGGAAGATTGAACTTCAGAGAGATCGTAAAATTGCTATAGCTGCAATTAAACAGGGAACTTGGTTCACGAAACCATACTGGGATAGCTATAAGGATGTGCTAAAAGCACAAGGTGTAAGTTGGCAAGATCTCATGGAAGCATATGGATTATGCCAATATAAGTTTTTAGAGTGGATTGAAGGTAGGGAAAGCTGGGATAAAGTAATCTCCTATCTTGAAGAGCAGTTAAATGCCATAATAAGGATAAAAAGAGGTGACAGTGTTTGATTGTATTCTTTGTTGTGGATAGACCGGCAAGCCTTAGGATTCTGGAACCCTTGACGAAAGAATACTTAATGGGCTTTATGTCTCATCCAAATACCTCCAAAAACTTTCAAGAGATGTTTTCAAAGTTTGATAATGTCGTAAAGATGTGTGATTGTGGGGCGTGGACCAAGGAAGGAGCTCCAAGGGACTACGAGAAATTATTTTCAATTTATGAAAGGATGAAAGTTGATTATGGTTTAATCATCGACTATTTATGGGACTATGAGAAAACCTTAGAGAGTGCTAAGAAGGCGATGGAAGTTTATAGCACAGGATCTTATAAATTCAAGCTTGTTGGCGTAGCTCAAGGCAAGAGCAAGCAGGAATATTTAAAATGCTTAAACAAATTGATAAAACTGGATTTCGAACACATAGCAGTTGGAGGATTGCTTACAAAGGTTCCAAATACTGCAAGATACGTTAGGGTTAGAAATGAACAGTTTATGTGGGATATTCTTTCAGCTATAAGAAGAGAATATGATGGTTGGCTATTTGCATTGGGTTGTTATCATCCTAAAAGGCATAAAAGGTTTGAACAATTGAATTTGTTTGGATCAGACTATAAGGGTTGGATTTTCAGATATAAGAACACCGAAAGTAGGTTTGAAGAAGTTAGAGAATGGATTAGGAGGAACATCTATGGGAAAGTATCTTCTAATCTTAGCCTGTTCGGATGAGAAGAAAAAAGATCCTGAATTGTTACCAGCTATTGAGAGATATGATGGGTATTTTTTTAAGATAATTAAGAAAATGATGAGGAGAGGCGAATTTCCTTCATCAGTAGATATTCTAATTCTTTCAGCTGAGTATGGCTTGATAGAACCTAGTACTCCTATACGATACTATGATAGGAGAATGAATAAAAAAAGAGCTTTGGAATTAAGACCTAAAGTCATGGAAAAACTTAAAGAAATTGTTAAGAACTATGATGAGATCTTTGTTTGCCTTGGTAAAGATTACTTAGAATGTATAAAAGGTATTGAAAATTTTGCAAATGTAAAATATGCTGATGGTAAAATCGGCGAAAAGGGAAAATTACTAAAGGAATGGCTAAAATCAAAAGGTAGTAGATGTATAAAATTAGATGAACTTTGAATTTATTAATGAATTACAAACCAAAGATGTAATAAAGGTCCTTAGGCTACATTGTTATATATATTATGAGAGAGCTAAGAGATACCCTAGAAATTATTTCTCGAGAAATTAGGAGAGCTAAAAGAGAACCATATTCTATCGAGCTATCAAACGCTGACATTGAGCAAGAAGATGGTGGCGCTTTTATAAGAATAAATTCAATGTTAGAGGTAGGAGAGGGTAGTTCACCGGGGACTATTCAGGATGTAGCAATAGCATTTAACGAGTTACTAAGAGATGACAAAATCTTGGCCATAGATGGAGGAAGTGAAATTATTAGTTTTAACAGATGTAAGGTTGCAGTAGCTTGTGTGTATGCATTTTTAAAGGATGTAAATACGATCTTTGGCTATCCTAATCTGTCAAAGGAGTCAATAAATTTGCCTACAGATGATCTAATGCCCTATATAGCCTTTAAGCCTGTTGATACTAATGATGACTCAAAAGTAAAAGGAATTATAAGAAGGAGGCCAAACATAAACGATGTTAAAGAGTTTAGAGAATACTTCTACTATACTGACGCTTATGATACGTCAACAATGACAAATGAGATTAGAACAGATCTTGAAAACTACATGCTAAAATATTGTATAAAGAAATTTAGTAATTACTTGATAATTATTGATGGGCCCTTATTTTACATACCAAGCATACTTAAAGATACTGGAAGGATTGTATCTGAAATTAGTAGTGACATTAGTACAGGACAAGAAGTTAGAAGAGCTGCAGCTTGTATATACGTATACATAAACGTGTATCTGAGATTACTCTCAGATAGAATTAAACTGCTAAATGAGTGCTATCATAATGGAATAGAAATTGTTGGGGTAGTCAAAAGAATAGAAAACGCAAAGTATTTGGCAAGATCCCTTGGAATTCCAGAGAGAAATGATGTGGATGTTTTAGAGGGCTTTGTGGAAAGACTTTTGATACGTGGAGATCCCCCATACAAACCATTGGCTATAGGCCCTATAAAGCTAGAGTTAAACGTTTCAGAACCTAAAGAACTTATTGAAAGGTTAGATACATATGGACTGGGTGAGGCAATTAGGTTAAACATGGGAGAATTATTAAAACAAAAACATATTTTAAAATACATATATTACATAATATATCCTCTTGATCCCTATGACAAAGATTTCGAGAATTTTAGGTATTTCAGAGTTGAAATTCCTGAATGGTTAAATGATAGAGCCTATGAAATTTTACAACGAGTTTTATACGATGTGAGGGTCGGTCTTGAAAATGATAGATTAGCCTTACCTGATACATTGAAGAAGGTAGATAGAAGGTGTAAGGAAGAGGTAGGTGGATATAAAGAATATATAAAGAATTTTGGTCCATCTATTTTAAGAACATCTTTAGTTTATGATGAAATGATTAGGGGGGTTTAGTATTGACGGAGCCTAAAACTGTTGATTTAGAAGAGCATGTAAGAGTTAGAGAGCTAATATCTAACAAGTTAAGCGAGAATGCCGAAAGAATTAAAGAAATGTTAAGAAGTATGGCTATTGAAGTAGAAATAGAGGGATTAGAAAGAAAAGATTTTATCGTAGGTAAGATTAGTAAAAGAACGATATCCTCAACAGAAGAAAAAGCAAAATATCAAACAATAGCTGAGATTGATCCATCTATTCTGCTCCTAGCGAATGATGAATTATTAAAGGATCTTCTACTAATGCCTGGAATGTTTTATTTAGTTGGGGATTTAAGGTCTGGGAGGAGAGTATTCCTTTGTAGATCTGCCGGTGCTTATAGGGCCTCTTTTGATGTATCAACATATGGTGGTAAAAGACCAGGGATTCCCAGTACGACACTATCTGAGGATAATTATCCAACTAATATAACCACCACAGACATTATAATTAACCCATTTATATCTATAGAAGGAGCTTATCCAGAAGAATTTAAGACAGGGTCTAGTTTAGTTCCTTTAGAACCACAATCCCCAATATCTATCCCAAAAATGGAACTTCTTGAAGACCTCTTATTTAAAACGAAAGAAGGTTTTGTGTTGGGTGCCTTAACAATAGGGGACATGCCATTGATATATGGTGACAAAGTTTGCAGGATTTCTCTATCCTTAGATGCTATAAGAAGACATGTCCTTATAGTAGGAACAACAGGCTCCGGTAAAACTACATTACTAAAGAATTTCTTACATTCAGTTTATAGGAAGGATCCACTTATTATATGTTTGGACTGGAATAAGGACTTTCCTTATCTACTATTTAGGCCAAATTGGAGAAATCCAGATCCTTATGAGGAGAAGCTGTTTAAATTAATATATGGACAAAGTTGGACCGAGATAGAAGGAAAAGACATTGCAATATTGATTCCAGTAGCCAAGCAAGAGTTTGATGAAGCTCTTGAAAATGCTAAGAAGATAGTTAGTGATGTAGGAGTGGAAGAACAAGATATTATTGAAAAGGAAGCTACATGGACGATAGTTAGTAAATATGTAACAGAAGAACTCGAAAGAATTGCAGATGAGCTTGGATGTTCTATAACTATCGAAAATATTCCACCAGAAGATATTGATGAGAGGAAAGAGTGGTATGATAAATACTTCCTTAAGAAAGAACTCGATAGAGGTAAGACGATTCTTGGATATATTATTGAACTTAAAGTAAAATATGAGGATCAAAAAGAGGAGTCTAGAAAGGTTCTCATAGCAATTTTTGCTCCATCAACACATAATATGGAAAGATACAAGTATATGGACGCTTCTTTGACTGAGACTGCAAGATTTCAGCTACCTACTCTGTTAAAGTGGCTTAAAGAAGAAATGGGAATAAAAATTAGGGATGTACACAATTTTATAGAAATTATACAGCAGATTAGATCGGCTAGACGCCAAAGCCAACGCCAAAGTCAAATACCACCAGAGGTTATAGATTCAAAAACGCTTGAGGGTATTCTTAGGAGATGCAATGAAATTAGTAGAAGAGGATTTATCGATGTTAATAAATTAGACGTGCCTACCCCAGATGATATCGCAGAGATATTAGATGATAAAAGAGATGAAATTGATACAAACATTGTGATAGTGGACCTTCAAAGAGTAGGAGATGAAGATACAATAAATTTTGTCATAAATTCTATTTTGTGGATATTTGCAGAAAGAGTTCAGAAGCCTAGGCCTCTAAAGAAAAGAACGATCGTCATAATAGATGAAGCACATAGGGTACTTCCAACAGGATCTTACAGAAAAGCTGAAGAATATATAAAATCTGTTTCATCGCTTATAGAGAGATTAGCAAGAATTGGGAGACAAAAAGGCTTAGGATTGATATTTTCTACACAAAGTGCCAATGATGTCAATGATATTGTTATAAATCTCACAAATACAAAAATAGCATTAAAGCTTCTTAATACTGAAAGTGAATTAAAGAAGTTAGCTATACCATTGAGATATAAGGATCTTTTAGGTGGAGGTGCTCCTGATAGGATTTGTGTCATAATGAATAGTGATATAAGAACGGAAGATTATTGTGCAACGTTTAAAACACCTCTTCCCACTTGTGGTCACAGAGAACTATAATCAGGAGGCTTAATAATATGGCTGAAATTGAACAGGAAAAAATAGAAAAAGCTAAAAAAATTGTGAAGAAGAAAATAAGGGAATGGTATAAAAAGGTAAGATCATTGAAATTTGATGATCTAGAACCTAACATATTTTTAGCCGGAGCTCTTGGAATAACGAACGCAAGGGATTTTATTGAATTCTGCGTCAGACAACATATAGAGAGATCTATAGTAACCAGTTTTGGTTTTCTTATAGAAGAGGTAGCCTCCATTATTGGAGTTGATACAGTACGTAAGAAGAAGAAAGAAGGGAAAAAAGAAGGTTGGGATCTTAAGGTTATTAGAGACCATACATATTACATAGAGGTTAAAAGTGGCCCTATTTCATGCAATAAGGATATGGTTCAAAAGATCTCAAAAGATCAGAAACAGTTAAAAGAAGAAGATCCTGATGCTAAAGTTTGTTTGGGTCTTCTGTATGGTAAAAGGGATGATGTCTTTGGTATTATCGAGCAGTACTACCAAGGTGATATGATCTTAGTTGGTAAAGAGTTTTGGGAGTTTATATCTGGAGATCCAGACGCATACAAGAAAGTTCTGAATCTAATTGTTGAGGCATCTAAGGAAGTTTTAGAGGAATCTTTGGATAAGAAACCATTATTGGAGCTTATAGAAGAAAAAATAGATGAACTCACAGAAGAATGGGTTAAAAAGTATGGTGATAAGCTAGACTACAATGAAATAATTAAGAAGTTCTTCTAAAAGCCTCTATATTCTACTTCTTGTCTGAAACTCTAGCTTACCTCCATCCTAAAAAGTGTGGCAATTAAAACTTGTAGAGTTGTCCTCTTAGGGGGAGTGTACTGTTACTAGCTCCTTTAGTTCTCGATCTAAGTGAGGATTTGATCTTTTATACCTTAACTCATGAAATTGCCCACTTGAGGGCCTAATATACCATATAACACCCTATCTTTTTGGAAAGAGTTTGAAAGAGTATATAATTTAGAAGATATTGAGACTATCGAGAAGGGAATATTTAGAGTGCTAAAAACACGAAGATAGGAGAGTAAGAACATGAAAGTAGCATTCATTTTTTTGATTACATATTTCAACGCTGAGAACAAAAAGATAATATGGATTACCCGTTAGTACACAGGCCACATCATATATAGCACATCATAATAGAAAGTTTGTTAATGAAGAAAAATATGGTATATTTAAGATTTTAAGATTTCAAGAGATTAAGATTGAATTTAACTCATATCTAAGATTGATAAATTTTATTTTATTTTTCATTTAAAGGACGTTTACGGAATATCTTTGTCAACACTTTAAAGGCTTTTTCGACTTCATTTGAAAACTTTATAAGTTCATTTTTGAGGATCTTAAATTCAAGCACGGACGTAAATGGGACTACATGCCACGAAGTGAAGTTGGAATGGACAAAAAAGCTGTAGCTACTCCATAACTCATAAAACTTCGTAGAGAGGAGATCATCTACAAATTCCAGAATGAACCTATGGGGTGGTAGAGGTGGTACAACTTTCGCTGGAACTGTGGAGCTAAGTTTATCTATAAATTCTTTTACTGTTTCATCACCAACATTAAGTTTATTCAAGATAGCTTTCAGGTTCTCCTGAGCAGGTTTGATTATATCGCTTCGACTCACCGATGGTATATAAGTTTCATCACTTACCTTTGACGCATCCACTCCAAAAAGCGCAATGAATAAGGGGTAAGACATATTCTTTAGAATTTCATTTGTTATTCTGTCTTTAAGTTCTCTTTCATGCTTAATTGTCTTTAATCCTCTTAAAAAATTATTACGTATTTTTTCTTTTCCACTTTCAAAGTTGGACGGGTGTCTAAGTCCTTTCCTACTCACTTTCTGCATCCACTCCATCGCTACATCGAAATAAAATCTCGCAGGATAAAATCCTACTTCTAACGTTCTAAAAGTCAGCAAGTCTTCAAAAATAGACCATGCAAGGTTTTCAACGATACTTCTCGCTTCTCTGTACCATGCTGAAGGTATTCCCTGATCTACAAAGCTTTTAACCGCTTTGATTATCGATTCCATTTCGAAAAGGTAGATTGATGTCAGAAATTGGACTTCTATCCCAAATTTTCTATAGATAGTTCTTTCGAATTTTATCAAATTATTCTTAGCGATCTCTATCTTTTTTGCCAGTTCATCGAGTAATCCTTTAATACTCTCCATATCGTCTTTTGCTACTGTTTTCACCATCTCAATTGTTCTTTTAAAATCGTGTTGTCTTTTTGCTAAAGTCGTTGCTGAAATCCTACAATGAGAAAGATAGCGATACTTTTTCCACAATTCAACATCTGATTTAGCGTATTCCTCTATAAAATCTAAAAACTTCTTCCAATTTATCTGCATCCTAAGTCCATAGTCTTTCTTTAAAAAGATCCTCTCTTCTAGCTTATAAGATAGCCAATCAATACTAGCCCCTACAGCCTCATTCAAAAATTCAGACAGAACTTTCTCGTTGAAGTATTTAACAACTTTCAAAGCTTGGGTAAAGAATTCATCTGGTGTTAAAGTCCTACGATCGATCTCTACTATCTCTTTTATGAGTTCCTCGTAAATGGAGTTGGGCACATCAACGTAAGCTGTACACGACTGTCCTCTAAGAATTTTAAAAAACTTTGTATTCTTAACGTAAAATGTTCCAAAAAATGGCCAGTAATCTGATATCTTACCTTTTAGTAAGTCGATTACCTTCAAAATGGTTAATTCATTTAGATTTACGTTTTCATCGCTACTAACTTCTGCATGCAATCTTTTTAGAATCCTGATTACATTCTCTCTAATGAAGGTAGGTAGGAATTGTAGAATGGCTGACAACTCAAATCTATTTCCTTTTTGGTTATAAACGTACCAAACAGCCCAAGCTACTAATCGTGTAGTATTACGCCTAAAATTTTTCTTAAGGAAAGTAAAGAAATTTACTAGTTCTTCTTTAATCTTTAAACCCTTCTCACTTCTTTCGATTAACCCTACATCTATCAGATGTCTAGTCAGCTTGTAAATTTCTCGGATTAGACTATTTGTATCCTTGAGTTTTAATTTTAACATGAGATCTCGAGCTACAAGATTATAAAACTCGTCCTCTTCAAATTCTTTGTTACCAAAAAACATCGTCCACCTAATGGAGTCTAAGATCTCGAAGTATGACGAGAATGCGACAAATGGTGGCAATTTCGCAAGTAAGTCCAAGTACTTAGAAGTCATACCAAAAAATCATAGTAAAAAAGGCTTAAGCTTTTCGTAAGTCCAAATTTTTAACTTCATAATAAAATGTAATTGTGAAAATGATAACTACACCAGTTAGAATGCCCGGGGAGATAGTTAAAGAGATTAAGAAATTAAGCGAGGAGGAAGGATTAGAAGAGCTAAAGAAGAGAGATATTCCGTTTAGATACGATTTGGAGAATCTTGAAGTTGATCTAGGCTGGGTTATGAAATGACAGCGGGTGAATAGTGCTAATTTACTCTAATGTAAGCATAAAGGTTCGAAAAAGATGAGACTTTGATGGTTGTAGCGCTTATGAGAAGTCTTGATAGGCTGATAAAGCCAAAGAACGTTTATAAGAAACCAATGAGATAGAGTGACAGTATGCCGATAGAGATAGATCCAAAGATTTGCGGTGGAAAGCCAGTAATTAGGGGAATATGATTACAGAAAGATCGAATATTTCAAAAAGATTAAGGGAGACGACAAGATTAAATGGATAAATGAGCTAACCCTAAGCCATTGACAGCTATTGTATAATAAATTAATCACCTAATGTTAAATCGCTTCTCGATATAGCTGTAGTATTCCCTTAGCATTTTCCTAGGATCGTCAGATCCTATTACTTTCACAGCAATCCTCCCATTAGCAAAATCAATCAACAGTATATTCCAACAGTATATTCCAGAAGGAAATTATCCCCCTTGAAAAGAGTATCGTAAAGGTCTACACCCTTTATTCCCCTCACACCGTTATCTTCGACTATTTCTCGTATAAACTCAAAGGGCTTTAGCTTATCCTCTTTAAACGCTTTTAAAACTTCTCTTCTCGTTAAATCCGTCGGAATAAATAGATCAAGAACGTAAACGAACACTTTCGTCATTTCACACACCTCTTCCAAATCTACTTCTGGGGTAAATCTCTTTTAGGCTTTATAATATTTAGTAGTCCAAATCTCCTAAGAATTCCGAATTCTACTTTTCTCAATCAAAACTCCTTGAGAGCCTCAAGGATAATGACCTGATCATACCTCTTTATGATATACCTCGTTCTTCCTCTCTTTTTCTTGCTTCCCATTACGACATCTATCAGCCTAAGCCTTTCGAGCTTCTCAAGGATCTCATAGAATCGAGTATAGCTCATTTTTACCTCGTTGTAGATTATGCCGTACAGGTCTCCAGAGCTGATATCTTCGTCGATCAGATAAATTGTCCTCAAAACCTCTCTTTCGTCCGAATTCAACGCAGAAATGCTTTTAGCTACGAAAACCTTCAGACCTCCCCTGTAAACGTTCTCGACGTCTTCGACTTCAACCTTCCTTGAGGCTCTTCTCTCGGCGGATATCCCAGCCATTTTCAGAATATATAGTCCGAACCTCAGATCTCCGTGCTTGGCCGTAAGCTCGACAATTCTATCAAAGGCATCGTTACTCATAGCTCCGGAGTAGAATCCCCTCTCAACCCTCCACTGCAGGATATCTCTGATCTCGTTTTCATCGTACAGCGGGAAGTAGATCTCGTCGGGATGGAAAACTGCTCCCGCCATCTCAAGCGTTCCGACGAACTTAACCTCCGTAGATATGCAGATCAGCCCCAGCTTAATTGCAAACTCCTCGTGCATCTTGCAGAAGTTGTAGAGCAGGCTATCCGCCGTAGCTATGTCGAGGAAATTGATGTCGTCCAGCACGACGACGATGGGATCCTCGAGTGAGTTCGAAATCTCAGACAGCATGCTCGGTATTGGGACTCCCTTCTGAGGAGCCAACCTCCTACAACCAACCTCGTAGATCCTCGAAACGATGTTGTACTCCGTTCTATGGACCGGACATCTGATGTATACCGACTTAACGTTGAAATCTTGAAGTTTGTTCAAGATAAACCTCACGCATGAAGTTTTGCCCGTAGCAGGAGGACCCACGCACACCGTGTGTATAGGACTTCTACCCTTTATCGCCGGTCTAAGATTTACGGCAATAGAATCCAGCTGTCTATCTCTGTGCAGTAAAATCTCGGGCAGGTATTCCGGATCGAACACGCTCTCGTCCTTAAAAACTGATTCATCGCCCCAAAGAATTTTCATTCTTCTTCAGCTCCTCGATCTGCTTTCTTAAGTGATAAATTTCCTCTTGCATTTTAATAATTTCCTTTAACAGATCAATATGAATGTTTATTTTAGCTGATTCTGTCTTTCTCTTCTCCCACTCTTCAACTTCGAGAACCGCATCTTGCGTCAGTGGTAGTCCGCAGCGAGAGCAGAACCTCGCCTTCGCATCGTTTATGAAATTACATCTCGGACACTTTCTGACCTCCAAGTCCTTAGATTCCTCCGATGGCTTGATTCCGTATAAATCAAGAATTGCATTTTCAACATCCTGATCTGCAAGATGTATGTAGACCTTAACCATTCTAGTCCCAGGAATCCAGCCCATAAACTTTGCTCCGACCACTTCAGAGACTTGACTCAGCAATCTTGTGGCTCTTGTGTGCCTAAATAAATGTAGGTAAATTCTCTTCTTGATTCCAGCTCTTTTTGCGATCTTTTTTAATTGAATCCGAATATCATCGTAATCCATCTGCTTAAGTCGATTCTTTCCAGTTAGCTTAATCCAAAGCGGAGCTTCAGGGTCGTCTTTAAGAGGATGATCCGCAAGCCAAGTGGAAAGATACGGAACAGAGAACACGACTCTAAGCCTTCTCCTTTGTGTCTTTGATCTCGGAAACCAAACTATCGCTCCGTATTCATCAAATTGAACATCTTTAATTCTCATGTGACCGATTTCCCCTATTCTTGCACCAGTTTCATACAGAAGCGATATTAAGGCACGGTCTCTGCTATTTTGGCAAACTTCTAACATCTTTCTAAACTCTCCTTCGGTTATGAGGTCCGATGGCGATACTTTTGTTTCTGGTTTTCCGAGGGTGAACCAGTTTACGAGCTCCTCCTTACCCATCCACTTGAAGAACTTCTTAAGAGTCTTTTTGATTTCAAACACGGAAGAATCTGAAATAATACCCTCATTGCAAAGAAGCTGATAGTGATTTATGACTTTTTTAACGTCTTCTTTCGTAAATTCGTTCAGTTTCTTTCTGACGACTTTTCTTACTGAAATCAACCTATCGACGTAAGATATCACCCTGATTTCCGATATTCCCTCTGCAATTAGGTCGGTTGCAAAATTTTCTACTATATAATAATCTTCAGGGAAATAGGATCCGAATCTATTAAGGTAAGTCTGTAGATCCTTACGATAAAAACGATTCATAGTATCAACTCCCTATTATAGAATATCAATACAGAGGGTTCACCGAAAGTAAATGTAGTTAATAAAAGGTATAAGGATTCGAACTTGAAAAGATAGCGCCGCCGCCAGGATTCGAACCTGGGACCATCGGCTTAACAGGCCGACGCTCTACCAGCTAAGCTACGGCGGCTCGAATTGTGTATTTACATATGTGCATTTAAATCTTACTCTCAGT
>Ga0180302_10001263_pt1 | contig 11913 bp, 8 predicted proteins | sample GuaBasSediGuay17_FD_121794 | JGI IMG/M metagenome (GOLD analysis project Ga0180302, IMG submission 121794) | Subseafloor sediment microbial communities from Guaymas Basin, Gulf of California, Mexico - Guay17, Core 4571-4, 12-15 cm | ecosystem: Environmental > Aquatic > Marine > Hydrothermal... | reverse complement strand
CCGTTACCTCATCCTCATCGACAACAAGTGTTGGAACTCTAAGCACTGGTGGGTCGTTCACAGGCAGCACTGTTATATTTAGTGATTTATCGATGATACGGTATATTATTATGGTTTTGTATGTGTGGTGGTCTCTGAGGCTAATGTTGTCTACAGTAGAGGGGTCTAGTTTTTCAGGTAGTTTGATTTTATCGATGGGCAACTTTATTATTTCTGGGTAGTAGGCGTATAGGGTGATATTTTCATGGCCAAACCAGTTTCTTTCGGGCGATATTATAAGTGTTGAATCTTGTACACTCATGCTTACGTGCTTTGCATTACCCCACGAAATTTTTGTCCACCCCAACGGGAAGTATTTAGTCAAGTCTATTGTATATGTAGTGTCTTCATCGAAAATAGCGTCTGGGGCATCATGAACAATTACAGGAATCTCTAACACGGTACTCTCACCAAACGTGTCCGTTGCTTCAACAATAATAGTATCATTACCGTACCAATCCTTGTCTGCCCAGAGAGTGAGTGCTGCATTGTCTAAGGAAGCATGCACATGGTCGCCATCCGTAACGCTGTACGTTATGTTATCCACATCCTCAAACACTGCATCTAGATTGATCACGTTTACAGCCATTTCATCTTCGTCTATGTTGAGGATAGGCGTGCTCACAACTTTTGGCGGATAATTGAACAGGAACTCGACGGACAAATCTCCATTGATCACAACATCCTTTTCTTGCGTTGAAATCCCATCGTTTACGCTGATTGTGTAATTAGACACTTTGTAATAAACCCCAGTACTCTTTTCCACATACTCTCCAGCATCGAACCAGTATCCTTCATTGTGCCAGAGGGCATCATCGTTGTAGTACTTGTACCCATTACCGTCAGTAGCCACAATATCAACATTTATCGGCTCGTATATAGCGTTCATAGCAATAACTTCAAGCAATCTGCAGTGCACGATCTGAGCGTTAGTATCAAAGTACACATTGGCGTATGTAGAGTTTAATACTCTAAGTTCTGTGTATTTGCTTAGATATAACGATATAGAGGCGTCTACTGAAGAGTTGACTAGCCTGCCCTTATCATAGTAATCAGCGAGCATAACACCGTATTGTGACGCTTTTACATAGGAGTCGCGAACATCAATGTAACTATCATATCCTCTGATTGCATAATTTGCAAGGTTTTCTGTATATATGTCCTTTATTAAGCAATAATCGCACCTTATCGCTGTAACTCCTCCGTATCCATTTATAATTTTTGTCCCAGCCAAACTTACATCGTCCATATCGGACATCCATACGCTATACGAGTTATTAATCAGTGTAGAGTCCATAAGCCAAAGAGAGTTGTGCGAGGCATCAATTGCGTGGGTGCAATTGCTTACTGTGATTCCCACAAGTGTTACTTTGCTATTATACGCATACACACCGTATGTTCCTCCGTTAATTGTTATGTTGTAGGCTTGTAAGTTTCCATTATTAACATACACAGAATAGTAATCGTTGTTCTCGAAAATGCAATCTTTAATCACAGTTCCATAGTATCCGTCAATATAAACTCCCGCCTTGTTAGATGCCGATGGTGCACCTTTTATGGTAAGTCCTTCAATCTTCACATAACTATGCTTAATAATAAATGGCGAGTTTGTGCCATCGCCATCGACGATGCACTTAGTGGCATCTGTGCCTATTATGCTCACTCTTTTATCCACAACCACGCTCTCATGATACACACCTTCCTCAACGTATATAATATCACCGTTCCTCGCTGCGTCAACAGCATCGCTAATGCTCGAATACCCATCAGGTCCAACCACAAGGCTATCTGCATGTGCGCTGCTGCTCATAAGCCATAGCACCGCAATCATGGCCAGTGCGCTAAATCCAACAAACCAATACTTTTTCCAACCCATTTTTCATCACCTAGGTTGTTGATTGTAGGTTGATATTTATTTAATCAACTATACAAAAATCCGAGATGATTATCAGGCTATGATTATCAGCAGAAATTAAAAATAGGGGCACACAAATGCAATGTCGGTGCTCTACGATGGCGGTATGCCCCTTGGATTACAGATATGGTAGAGAGGTTATGCGCAGAATATTTAGCGAAGAGGGAAGAATTGAAAGGATGCTCCGCGTAGAGGCTGCTCTGGCCATAGCGCATGCGCGTGTTGGCAATATTCCCAAAAGTTATGCTAATATTATAGCAGAAAGGGCAAACTTGGATAATGTAAAGGTGGAGAGGATCAAGGAAATCGAGGCTGAGATAAAGCACGATGTGATGGCACTTGTTAAAGCTCTATCTGAGGTATGCGGAGAAGCAGGAAAGTATGTGCACTTAGGTGCGACATCCAATGATATAATAGATACTGCTACGGCATTGCAGATAAAGGAAGCAATGCAGATACTGAGAAAAGACTTAGTCATGTTGCTCCAAACAATGATTGGTATGGCAGAAAGATACAGGGGTACAATAATGCTGGGCAGAACCCATGGCCAGGCAGCAATCCCCATAACATTTGGTTTAAAAATGGCTGTATACGCTTCTGAGTTTTTACGTCATCTTCAAAGGCTTGATGAAGCACTACCAAGGATCATTACTGGAAAAATGTCAGGTGCCGTTGGCACAGGGGCGTCATTTGGCAGTAAGGCATTGGAGGTGCAGAGAGCAGTAATGGAAGAACTAGGACTGGCAGAGGAAATGGCGAGCACTCAAATAGTTGGCAGGGACAGGTACATCGAGTTAGTGTGCCTGATTGCAAATATGGCAACGAGTGTTGAGAAGGTTGGGACGGAGATAAGAAACTTACAAAGAACGGAGATTAGCGAGGTCATGGAGGCGTTTGATATTGAGAAGCAAGTAGGAAGTTCAACAATGGCTCATAAGAAAAACCCCATACTTGCAGAGAACATATGCGGTCTTTGCAGGGTGATACGTGGTTTTATCACCCCTATGATGGAATGCGGGATTCTGTGGCATGAGCGTGATCTTACAAATTCATCGGCTGAGCGGTTCATAATACCACACGTGTTAATACTGATAGACGATGTCTTGACAAAACTAAACAAACTTCTCTCAAACCTCGTGGTTTTCGAAGACAGGATGAGGGAGAATGTGAGGGCTGCTGGTGATATTATAATGGCTGAAGCAGCAATAATGGCGCTGGTGGAAAAGGGGCTAGGTAGGCAGGAGGCGCATGAGATTGTTAGAAGGTGCGCAATGAGGGCACAGGACACGGGCACATCCTTGCTGCGTGCACTTATGGAGCAAGAAGTTGTCACTAGTGTGATGGAAAAGGAGGAGTTGGAGACAATCCTTAGACCTGAGAACTACTTGGGGGTAAAAGATGAGATAATAGATAGTGTCATAAAGTGTGTGAAAGAGTATTGTGGGATGTGAGTTTTCATCATCCTATATTACGAACGCCACAATTATTGATAGTACAAGCACAATTAAAAGGAGTTTTAGCAGGTAAATGTGCGGCTCTATTCTATCATCAGCTAACAGCTTTTTACGTTCCTCGGCGTTTTTCAATCTACCAACGACCTCAGCCACATTCTTTATCTGGTCCTTGTATATTCCCTTTATTGATGAAGCCATCACGGGGATTATCATATAGCCATTGATAAATTTTTCCATGTACGGCTTGGGCATGTGAAAATAATTAGATAAATTAAGAGGTGATGCATGAGAAAAATAAACCCAAAAATTTATTTTACAAGGACGAGATTATCCACCGAAAATGGGTAAAATAATAAAGGATATGGGTAAGTTATCGTTCGACTACGTTCCAAAGGAATTGCCTCACAGAGAAAAGGAGATGGACGATCTTGATAGGTTTTTCTCGCCTATGATCGAGTATAATCTGCCGTGCAGAGTTCTGCTCGTAGGTTCTGTGGGCACGGGAAAAACTGTAACCTCCAAGTTATTTTGTCAGCAGTTGGTAAAAAAAGCGGCGTTAAAGGGCTTAAATATAGGATGGATATACGTAAACTGCAGACAGCGCCCAACACTCGCCAGCGTGATGCTGAAAATCCTCCGCCATTTTGACAAAAATTTTCCAGACAGGGGATTTTCACCAGCCGAGATGATGGATATACTGGCAAAGTTCATGGATAAGAGGGCGCAATCAATAGTTGTTGTGCTTGATGAGATTGATATCCTGCTTCGGAAAGACCCTGGAATACTTTACACAATGCTCAGGTTTGGTGAGGAGTTTGGAGCAAGTAGGGCGTTATCCCTGATACTAATATCGCAGAAGTATGTGCTGACAATGATGGATATCGCATCACAGAGTTCCTTTGGCAGGACAAACGTTATAGAGTTTGGCAAGTATACAAAAGAGCAACTCTATGATATTATAGTGCAGAGGGTGGAGTTAGCATATAACTATGGTACAATAAGCGAGGAGTGTATGGAGCTTATCGCAGAGATTGCTGGAGAATATGGAGATGCTCGTTTTGCCATAGAACTCCTTCTAAACGCTGCACTCATTGCCGAGAAGGCTGGAAAGAGTGTGGTAGAAGCAGAAGACATAAGGCATGCCAAGGCCCATATTCACCCCTATGTTACGGAGGACAAACTTGAAAGCCTAGGAAAGCATGAAATGCTAGCCCTTATTGCTGTAAGTAGAGTGCTCAAGAGAAATACCTATGCCACAACTGGCGATGTGGAGAGCGAATACCATGCAATTTGTGAGGAATTTGGTGAGGAACCCAGAGAGCATACGCAGTTATGGAAGTATATAAAGAGGCTAGCCTCATACGGGATAGTAAAAACTAAGGTAAAGACGGACTCCTCAGGGAGAACAACACTAATATCTCTACCAGACATACCAGCAAAGATTTTAGAGGAAAAAATCACAGGATTGGTGAGAAAAAGATGAGAAATTACGCTATGGAAAGGCTTGTAGGCTTTGTGCTTGCCATGGCAATAATTTCACTAATGTTTATAGCAGCCCTTGTATAAAAACTACTGGTGGAAAAATGACCCCTATAATACTGGCCGCTAGAAGTGTTGCTGAGAAAATCAAATTGGAGAAAAAATCAGAGGTTCTTGTGGTATCCCACATAGACGCTGACGGTATTACCTCAGCATCCATAGCAACATTTGTGATGGAGAATCTCGGGATCGAATACCAAAATTTTTTTGTTAAGAACCTAGACGAAGATATTTTGCAAAGGATTGGAGACATGGGGGCAGAATTAGTGTGGTATACAGACATAGGCAGCAGCGTTAAAGACAAAATAGAAGGAGTTAGCAACCAAGCAATCATAACAGACCATCACACAGTAATACAGAGCCGTACTAAATCAAATAACGGTAGAGTGTTTGAGCTCAACCCACATAATTTTGGTATAGACGGCGGCAGGGAGTTGAGTGGGTCTGGGATAACATGGATAATGGCGTATGCGATTTTGGGCGAAAGTGTGGAGCGCTTAGTACCATTGGCCGTGACTGGGGCTGTGGGTGACCTGCAAGACAATGAAAATAGGGCGCTTGTTGGTATAAACAAAAAGATTGCAGATATTGGAGAGAGCGCAGGATATGTGAAGCAAGTAACAGACATTTTCTATTACGGAAAGGAAACAAGGCCTGTGTACAAAATGCTACAGTACGCATTTGACCCTGTGATACCAGGGATATCCGGAAATGAAAGTGCGGGGATTGAGTTCTTAACAAATTTGGGCGTAGAACTTAGGGATGATGAAGGTGTATGGCGCTCTTGGGTCAACTTAAGTGGTAGGGAGCGTAGGCTCATAATATCGCAAATTGTTCGCAGAATACTTTTCTCGGATTGTGTACCGGAAGATGCTGTAAGGGTTGTCGGAGAATGCTATTATTTTCCCCTGGAGCACTTGGGCACCGAGATACATGAGGCAAAGGAGTTTGCCACACTCTTAAACGCATGTGGCAGGTATGGAGAGGCATACATAGGGTTAGATGTCTGCCTTGGCGACAGGGGTGAAGCGTTTAGGAGGGCTAGAGTTCTTTTGCGCGGGCACAGAAGAACGCTTGTGGAGTCGCTCGATACCGTGCTTAGAGTAATAGGGATAGAAGAATACGGTACTCTACTGTATTTTCATGGGGGAAACAAAATACTTGACACAATAATAGGAACACTTGCTTCTATGCTCCTGAACTCAGGGGAGATTCCTACAAACAAACCGATAATAGCGTTTGCTAAAAATACCGAGGGAAAGATTAAGGTTTCTGCCCGAGCTCCACGCCCATTAATAAACATGGGAATAAATCTGGCACAGGCTGTTAGGATTGCGGCTGATACGGTGGGTGGAGAGGGCGGAGGACATAGTGCTGCAGCAGGCGCAACAATACCTGAGGGTGCCGAGGACGTTTTTCTACGCGAAGTAGAAAAAATTATAAACAAGCAGTTGGGTAATGGTTAGTGAGGGCTATTCATGCCAAATCGTAAGGAAATCGCTCTGCTCTTTGCGGTATTAATCACCATCGCCACACTGTCCGGGTGTATTGATATTGAGCTTGCAAAAACCCTCCTAGTGCCGAAAAAGGAGGGGAGGGTGGAGTATATTGTTAAAGAGTATGTAATAAAGCATACTTTTGTAACGGTTCTCACTGATCAGAGCACATTAACCTATTCTGCATCCAAACAGGTGCCCGTGCCAAATGGAAGTGTAATGCTGGACATGATAGTACGCGTTGTAATTGCTGAGTTCCCAAATATAAATGAGAGTGTTTCTGAGATAATAGAGAACTACACTCCCGATCGGTATGTTTGTGTATCCCTCTATACGCCAAATGGTAGTCTGAGATATGAGGAAACGTTCAACGAGACCACGCATCATCCCCTCCAAACAGTAGTAACAAAAAATCCAAGCCCGGGGAACTGGACAATGTGTGTTAATGCCCAAGGAATAGGAATAAAAGCCATAGACAAATACGACAAGTTCGAAGTAAGGGTACGTGTTAAGCAACCTGTAGGGGGTCTAAGTTCATGATGATCAGTGATAAGTTAATGCATGTTCTGCGTGAGGTACTTTCATGGGAGAATCGTGTGAAGCGCTACAGGGAAAGAATTAAGGGAAGCAAATACAGAGCGGAGGCTGACGATTATGAATGTAGGCTTAGGGAGGCAAAAAGGCACATGAAATATTACACTAATCTCCTTAAAAGCATGAAAAGGGCAGTATCGCCAGCAGACCTTAAAAGTCTGTACAGGGCTGTTTTTCTTAAAAGGAAGATTTGAGGAACCCAGTGGCAGAAATTGAAACAAACAGAAGAGACTATGTTTTAGCGGTAAAGTGCATAAAAAGTGTGCAGGATTGTTTGCGTGAGCAATAATATCCGCACCCTAGAAAAACGATAAGTTTTTTAACACCTATTTGCATAAGGGTCAATGGCGATTAGCATGAAAAAGGAAATGGCAGTAATCCTGATAGCAGTGGCGATAATGGTTCCCGTGTTCTACGCAGGGTGTGCTGAAAAGGGTGAAACAAAAGCAACGCCACAGCCTGAACTCACCCAGATGTCTGGAACAATACGAACAATATCAGGATGGGCTGAATCTAACTGGGCTGAGTCTAGTGACGAGCCGTGGAAGGCGTCTGTGGAGATTCCGATAAAATTTGAATCAGATAAAGTTGTGAGTGTTGAACTCAAGATAGACGTACAGGATAGTGATTCAAACCATAGCGAAACCGATGAGGGCTCCGATCCTGACCAAATAACGATCACAATAACATGGGGAAATGCATCGGCCAATGAAACCATAAAGAAACAGGGGTCAACACCATTTTCCGTGACCATAACACTTCCCGCTGAGCCTTTGCCTGAGGGGCAATACATATCAGGCAATGTTGTTGTTAAAATAGACGGTGATTGCTATGGTGGGAAGCCAACGAGACCCTTCCCATGGTGGCCAATAGTTTACAAGGATCAAGGGTTTGCGTACACGGTTAGTGGTACGTATACATACATGGAAGTAGCAGAGTAATAGATGGTAGCGAAGAGGAAAAGTAGAATCGAGTAATAATTCGGGGGAGATGAGAAATTAGGTATATATTAAAAAGTTACACGGAAAAGATGGTGGCTGTGTGCGGCAAAAATTATTATAAAGCGATATTTAGTTGCTTGGCAAGTACCGAAACGATTAAATAGAGAATCTGCATTGAGGTGTGCCACTTTCCATGTGTGGGCCCGTAGCTCAGCTAGGTAGGTGCGTAGGTAGCCCTATGCGCCCTAGAGAGAGCGTCTGGCTTTTAACCAGACGGTCAGGGGTTCGAAAGGGATATGCCCCGGGTATGTTGAAAAACTCTGCTGCCCCCGGAGCATGCCCAGAAAATCCCCTCGGGCCCGCATAAATATGCGAGGTTTGCGATGAAATGATGAAAGAGGTGAAATGTATATGGTGAGGTTCAATGTGCTCGAACATGAACTGGTACCAGAGCATCATATTTTGAGCAAAGAGGAGGAAGAACGTGTTTTAAAAGAGCTAGGGATTGATAAGAGCCAGTTGCCAAAGATTTTGATAACGGATCCATGCATACAGATACTTCAGAAAAAGTACGGAAAGATTGAGGAAGGAACCGTGATTAAAATAATCAGGAAAAGCCCCACTGCTGGTGTATCTATAGCGTATAGGGTGGTTGTGCACCCATATAGCGGGATAATATTTGAGTATGGGGAGGGTGAAGATGAGGGAACTGGTTAGGGCGATGTTTAGGGAGAGAAGTATAGTGAACCATCATATAGCCTCTTTTAATGATTTCTTAGCTCTGCCTGAAAACCCCAACAATAGAATGCAGAGGGTCGTCGATAACCTTCGCATAGACGAGGACAGCGGAATGAGGGGTGCCTTCAGGCTAGACCCTGCCAGAACAGGAGAAGATGAAATAGTAATAAGGTTTGGTAGGCCTAGAAAGAGCAGTGGCGAAATAGATTATGAGAGCGGCGCAACGATATTCATAGGCACACCGATGGTGAAGGAAGCCGATGGCTCCACAGCATTGCTTACACCCATGGAGGCAAGACTTCGCGATTTAACCTATCAGGCGCCCGTTTACATAGATTTTACCGTGATAGAGAACGGTGTTGAGAGAGAGCCAGAGAGGGTCTTTATCGGTTATATGCCAATAATGATTAAATCGAAAAAGTGCAATATTCACAGGGAAAACATTTGGAAGATATACTATGACAAGTTCAAGTATAGGTTGGCTGATGAGGAGCAGCCCGAGATTGATGATGAAACTTATGCAAGGATGCTCATGGAGTTGGGTGAGGACCCCCATGATCCTGGTGGTTATTTCATAGTCAATGGCTCGGAGCGTGTTCTTGTGAGCCTTGAGGACCTAGCGCCAAACAGAGTGCTTGTGGAGTATAGTTCTAGATATGGCACAGATGTGGAGGAAGCCAAGGTTTTTTCGCAGAAAGAGGGTTATCGCTCACTGCTATTGGTTGAGAAAAAGAAAGACGGGATGATAGTTGCCACATTGCCTGGTACCCCGGGAGCAATACCTGTGGTCATACTAATGAAGGCGCTGGGAATGGAAAAGGACGAGGAAATATATCGCTCGATAGTTTCCCACCCATCTATGGCGACAATAGTCCTGATGAATATTGAGGAATGCCAAAATCCCAGACTTTATCCGCCAAACGGAATAGTTACGCAGGAGGATGCTCTTAATTACTTAGAAAAGAGGCTGGCGCCGGGGCAGGCCAAGGAGTATAGGGTCAAAAAGGTCGAGAACGCCCTTGATAGAACCTTGCTTCCGCATCTCGGGGACAGGAGTGAGGATAGGCTGAAAAAAGCAATATATATAGGTAGAATAGTTAGAAAAATACTGGAATTTTCTTTGGGGCTAAGGGGAGAGGATGACAAAGACCATTACGCAAATAAGCGTGTAAAACTCGCAGGCGACCTCATGGAGGAGCAGTTCAGGGTTGCGCTATCTGCGCTCCTCAAAGACTTAAAGTATCAACTTGAGAGAAATTATACCAAGAAGAAAGGTGTGAACATAAAGTCGGCAATACGTCCCGACCTATTGACACAAAGAATACTTCATGCATTGGCTACAGGGAACTGGGTTGGTGGAAGAACGGGTGTTTCTCAACTTCTTGATAGAACAAGCAACATGAGTACCATGAGCCACCTACGCAGGGTTACGTCACCCCTCACAAGGAGCCAGCCGCACTTCGAGGCTAGGGACCTGCACCCAACGCAGTGGGGAAGGCTGTGCCCGAATGAGACACCAGAAGGGCAGAACTGTGGTCTTGTCAAGAATTACGCGTTATTCGTTGATATAACCGAGGGAATACCTGAAGGCCCTGTGAGAGATCTTCTATTTGATTTGGGTGTTAAAGAAATTAAGGGAGAGCAGACAACAAAAGCAAAGGTTTATTTGAACGGCGACTTGGTGGGCGTGCACGATAGTGGTTACGAGTTGGCTGTTTACATACGCGAGATGAGGAGAAGGGGCGAGATATCTCATGAGATAAATGTGAGGTATGATGATGAGACAAATGAGGTCAAAGCGAATGGTGATGCAGGCAGGCTAAGAAGGCCAATACTTGTTGTTAAGAACAAAAAAATAGGTTTAACCCCGAGAATACTTAATGATTTTGTGAACGGCGAAATAGACTTTGATTATCTCATAAAGGAAGGAATAATAGAGTGGTTAGATGCGGAAGAGGAAGAGGATGCTTACATCGCAGTCTACGCCTATGATGTGCCAAAGAAGTGCGAGTCTTGCCACCGATATCTATCTCGCTCTGATGTCATTTGGGAAAACATGGGAAGGGCTGATAAAGAAGTTAAGTTAAGATGCAAATACTGCGGGTATGTAATGCGGGTGCCCAACCTGCTCACTAAGGAGCACACACATCTTGAGATTGACCCAATACTCATATTGGGCGTTACTGCGGGCCTTGTTCCATATGCAGAGCACAACTCATCACCTAGGATAACAATGGGAGCGGCCATGGCAAAGCAGTCCCTGGGCTTACCGTGCTCAAACTATAGAATAAGGCCAGATACCAGACAACATTTATTGCATTACCCGCAGAAGCCTCTGGTATACACCGAGACCATGAATTACGTCAATTACAACGAAAGACCTGCCGGGCAGAATTTTGTCGTGGCAGTTATGTCGTATCACGGTTATAATATGGAGGATGCAGTTATACTCAATAAAGGGGCGATAGACAGGGGTTTGGCCAGGTCCACCTTCATACGCACATACCAGTCAGAGGAGAAAAGGTATCCGGGCGGTCAAGAAGACCATTTTGAGATTCCGCGCCCTGACGTGATGGGTGCTAGGCCTGATACACACTACTCGCATTTAGATGAGGATGGTTTTGTGAGCCCTGAAACATTTGTAAATAGCGGTGATGTGCTTATCGGGAAAACCTCGCCTCCGAGGTTCTTGGAGGAGCAAACGGACTTTCTCACACCGCAAAAAAGAAGGGAGACATCCACAACAGTTCGCCATGGCGAGTGCGGCAGGGTTGACAGTTTGATATTAACCGAGACCGAGAACGGCAGCAGAATGGTAAAGGTCAAGGTCAGGGATGAACGAATACCAGAACTCGGGGACAAGTTTGCATCACGCCACGGTCAAAAGGGTGTTGTTGGTCTAATTGTGCCTCAGGAAGACATGCCATTCAGTGCTGAGGGCATAACCCCAGACCTGATAATAAACCCCCATGCCATCCCCTCAAGAATGACTGTAGCCCATGTGCTCGAGATGATAGGAGGTAAGGTTGCAGCAATGGAAGGCAGGGAGGTTGACGGCACACCCTTCAGCGGCGAGCCTGAGGAAGCGTTGAGGCAGGCTCTTGTAAGGTGCGGGTTTAAGCATACGGGCAAGGAAGTCTTGTATGATGGAATAACTGGGAGAAGGATAGAGGCAGAGATCTTTGTTGGTGTAATTT
>Ga0180302_10001262_pt1 | contig 11915 bp, 12 predicted proteins | sample GuaBasSediGuay17_FD_121794 | JGI IMG/M metagenome (GOLD analysis project Ga0180302, IMG submission 121794) | Subseafloor sediment microbial communities from Guaymas Basin, Gulf of California, Mexico - Guay17, Core 4571-4, 12-15 cm | ecosystem: Environmental > Aquatic > Marine > Hydrothermal... | reverse complement strand
GTCATCCCTCGTCAACCCTATACCTCTAAGAAGCTCTGTCAGCAGTTTACCTGCAGCTCCAATGAAAGGTCTTCCTTGAAGATCCTCGTTCCTACCAGGAGCCTCTCCTATGAACATGATCTTAGGATCTAAACTGCCCTCACCCACAACAGGGCGAGTCCTAGACTTCCATAGACCACACTTACGGCATGCTTCCACTTGCCTAGCTATTTCGTCTAAGGAAACAGCCATCGAGAATCATCTAAGACCTTCTTTAAGCATCTATTTAACCTTAAAACCCTACAGGTGGGAAAAGCGAAACTATTAGGTTATAGGTGCCGTGTATTACATAGGCTGGCATAAGTCCCATGAACAAGGCCAAGGCGTTAGGCTCCCTTAAACCAAGCTTCTCGAGAATGTAGGCCAAACAGAGACAGCCAACCCCTGTACTGATCATGTGTAGAGGTAAACAGGCTATCCATCTAAACCACATAATCGCTGCATACTTCTCTGGCGATAGGCCAGAAAGGGCATTAGCGTAGATAAAATTCTCGATCACTCCGAAGGAGAAGCCTGAAAGAGCTCCCAGCAGAAAAGCGAAGGAAAGGTTAAACCTGGACCTGAAACCTAGTAAGGGGAGGATGTAGCCAAAGGCCTTACCTGTTTCTTCTACAATCGGGACCAAAATACTAGTAAACATGAGAACAAGCAATAGGATGCTGAACTCGCCTCCCACATATACAGGCACTAAGAGGAGAGTAGTCATAGGTATCTGTAATGCGAGGAGGAGTTCTCCATTGACTGACGAAACAGCAGCGAGTAAACCAGCAATAAGCGCAGCTGGAATGGATACCGCTACCTCTATAGCTCGCAAACCGAGGCACCAAAAAGAATGAGGTTGTGGTCATCAGCTTTATCTTAGAGAGGTTGAAAGCATCTGGAGTATCTCGTCAGCTTTTTTACCTGAAGTTGAAATGGTGACGACGCTGCCTTCACCTTCTCTCTTAGGGCTAATCGTCACACTAATGGTATTCTTCGGTCTAGTGAAGAAGTACACTAATGCTAAAGGCCACATGATTAAGACTAATAGTATGAGGAGCCAGAGCCTATACTCACGCTTTCCTTCAGCTATGATGCTCGTGTTAGGAACCACTGACTTTATCTCGAAACCGCTGGCACCAATGGTTCTCTGTATCATTGCAAAGATGTTCTCAGGTGAGTCCTTGACTTCTGCGGTGAATGAACCCATCCTCTCGCTTCCTCCCGCGTAGATTTATGTAGTACGATTAGTTTTTAAGCTTTCAGCGTTTTTAGGCATTCAGTGGCAAAATTAAAACTTTTGTAAAATAAAGGCTACATACCTCAATAACTCTCGTTACCACTCATCGAAAACTGGGCTACCTCATTTCTTTATCAACGTGCCTGTACATTTCTCTCCTTTTAAGGCTTTAAGTAAAAGCCCCGGTTTAAGGCCGTTAACTATGATAGAAGGATACCCCTGAGTAGCAAGCGAGTATAACATCGATACCTTATGAAGCATACCTCCAGTGACATCAAAACCCCTAGCATTCCCAAGACCGACCTTGACCTTCTCTATATTATCGCTACATATAACATCGATGAGGTCGCCCCCAGGATACCTATCGTACACACCATCGACATCCACGCAGACCACTATACGTTCTGGCTTAAGTAAGGGGGACAATGACTTGATGATTGCCTCGGCGGAAACTATGGTAAAACCTTTCCTCGTATCCACTACGGCATCGCCATAAAGCACTGGGACAAAGCCAAGTTTCAACATCCTCTGTAGAGGGTTGAGGTAGCATTCCTTGACCTCGCCATCTTCGGAAACCATTATGGCTGATGGCTGGATCGAAACTGCTGGTACACCGTGTCGTAGGAGGCTCGATGTTATGAGCCTGTTTATCCGCGCTGCTGCATCTTGAGTTAAAGCATAACCCATGAGTTTTTCCTCCCCTCCTTCACCGTAGCCTTCATGAACTCTAAACCTCGCCGCCACGGGGTGGGGATATGAGCCCCCACCATGAGTAACGACGAGTTTTAGGCTACTTCGCCTAGCTTCTGCTAATTCCCGGCTTAGTCTATCTATGACCTCTTGGTTAGCAACGCCTTCAAGCTCTTTATGTGTTATGACAGAGCCCCCCAGCTTAACAATGGTTAGGGGGGTGGACATGCTACATACACCGGGCTTAGCGTTGTCTCGGCAAGAATCTACTTAGTAATTCAGCGAAGACCGAGAGAGTTCTAGTTTGCAGGAAGACCTTTCCCGGGCCTCTAAGGTTAATCACTAAGCCTTCACCGCCGAGCATGAAGCTCTTCCATCCTCCAAACTTTCCTACGGAGAAGTCTACTGTGTCTTCCATAGCTACGAGGTGGCCGTTATCAACGGTCATGGTTTCCCCCGGACCCAGCTCTTTTACCTCTAAGGCGCCGTAACTATTGATCCATACCCCGCCAGCTCCATAAACCCTTAGCCATATAAGCCCAGCTCCAGGCTCAGCCAAGAGCCCTCTCAACCCTCTCCATCTCAACTCATAGTCCACAGAGCCGTAATGGGCAAGGTAAGAATAATCCTGTATTATTAGGCCTCCTCCTTTAAGTTCGAAGTACGCGATGTCTCCAGGGACGCTCGGCGCTAACCAAACAGCGCCTCCTCTAGAACCTGCCCTAAATGTGTTGAGGAATAAAGTCTCCCCTACAGCAAGCTTTTTCAGTAGCCCTTTAAGTAGGCCGCCTGCCGTACGGGTCTCTATGGCTATGTCCCCCTCCATAGCTAGCATGGCTCCAGCTTCAGCCGTTACAGCCTCTCCTGGATCCAAAACTACCTTTAACGCTGTGTAGGCAGGTTTACCGACTACTTCATACTTCAACCCAATACACCACACTAAGGAGGTGTTAGAATCAATATAAGTTCTACTTTAATGGGAGCGAAATATTTTTAATATTCCTCACCGCTAAGGGGGTGCACAACCTTTCTTGGAGGAAGCTGAGATGAGGGATGGTACCCTCCAAGTGTGAAAGACCTGCCGAAGAGCTCCTTTTACGCGAAGAAACATTTAGTGGAGGCGAATAGAATTGAAAATGAGCGGAGCTAAGGCTTTAGTGGAGGCCCTAAAAAGAGAGGGGGTCAAAGTCATCTTCGGTATCCCCGGAGGGGCAACGCTGCCTTTACATGACGCTTTTAGGGACGCTTTGGATGAAGGTGAGCTAACCTACATCCTGGGCAGACATGAACAATGCGTGGCTCACATGGCTGACGGCTACGCTAGAGCTAGCGGTAAAGTAGGCACGTGTACTGCAACATCTGGTCCCGGAGCTACGAATTTGGTAACGGGGATAGCCAATGCCTACATGGACAGCTCCCCCATCGTCGCCATAACTGGACAAGTGCCCAAGCTCATGATAGGTAGAGACGCGTTTCAGGAAGCCGATATTATAGGTATAACCACCCCCATAACTAAGTATACCTTTCAGCCAAGCTCACCTTCAGAGATACCCAGCGTGATTAAGGCAGCCTTCCATATAGCATCCATGGGTAGGCCGGGGCCCGTGCTCATAGATTTACCTAGAGACGTACAAACTGAGGAGGAAGAAATAGACTTCCCGGAGAAGGTGGAGCTTAGAGGCTTTAAACCCCCTCCTAGAAACCCCCACCCGCTGCAGGTTAAGAAAGCCGCTGAGCTGTTAATGAAGGCTGAGCAACCCATTATTATAGCTGGAGGAGGAGTCATATCTTCAGGCGCTACGAAGGAGCTTTTGGAGCTAGTCGAGGCCTTGATGATACCGGTAGTGACCACCTTAATGGGTAAGGGAGCTATACCTGAAAATCACCCTCTGTGTTTAGGCATGATAGGGATGCATGGTAGAGGAGAAGCAAATGCAGCAATAACTAAAGCAGACGTGATCCTAGCTGTCGGCATGAGGTTCTCGGATAGGTCGGTAGGTCGCTTCGATGTTTTTGAGCAAAAAGCAAAGATAATTCATATAGACATAGACCCGGCGGAAATAGGTAAAAACGTGAAGGTTGACGTACCCATCGTTGCTGACTCCAAGTCCGCGTTAACCGCCATAAAGGAAGCCCTATCCTCCATGGCTACTAGGAAGGCAGGTGAGGAAAGCCATTGGGTTAAGAGGATTAAGGAGCTGAAGGAGCAGTTTAAGGATAGATACGAGGCTGGTGAAGCTGGAATTAAGCCTGCGAGGCTCGTTAAAATCTTAAGAAAACTGTTGCCAAGAGACTCTATATTAACCACTGGGGTTGGTCAAAATCAAATGTGGGCGGCCATCAACTTCGAGGTCTATGAGCCGAGGACCTTCATAACTTCGGGTGGGCTTGGAACCATGGGCTTCGGTTTCCCAGCTGCCCTAGGAGCTAAGGTAGCTAAGCCTGATAAGGTGGTGGTTGACTTCGACGGGGACGGAAGCTTCCTAATGACGGAGCAGGACCTAGCCACTAGCGTGTCACAGAACATACCGGTTATCGTCGTAGTGGTCAATAATTCCTCGTTAGGTATGGTTAGGCAGTGGCAAGACTTAATGTTTGGAAGGAGGTTCATGGCCATAGACCTTAAGAGGCTCCCAGACTTCGTGAAGCTAGCGGAGGCTTTCGGAGCTCATGGAGTGCGGGTGGGCTCATACGAAGAGTTTGAAGGAGCCGTCAAGGAAGCTATGAAGATGGAGGTGACCACGGTAATAGACGTGCCCGTTAGCCCAGATGAAAAAGTGTTCCCCATGGTCTTCCCAGGAAGAGGCTTAAACGAGGTAACTTGGGGGTGAAGGCAATAGCGCCTAGTAAACACGTAGTATTAGCGCTCGTTGAAGACAAGCCAGGTGTGCTTCACCGGGTAACTTCATTGATAAGGAGGAGAGGGTTCAACATAGACACGATAACTGTTGGTGCCACAGAGGTAAAGGGAATCTCTAGGATAACCATGACCATGATGGGCGACGAGAAGATACTGGAACAGGTCGTTAAACAGCTAGCTAAGCTCATCGACGTGGTTAAAGTAAGCCGGCTTAAGCCTGAGGCTGCGGTGATGAGGGAGCTAGCCATGGTTAAGATACACACACCTAATACCTCGGTGAGGGCGGATGTAATGCAGTTCGTGGAGATCTTCAGAGGCCACGTGGTAGACGCTTCACCTGAAAGCCTTACCATAGAATTGTCAGGCGACCCAGAGAAGATAGATGCTTTCCTAGACATCGTTAAGCGCTACGGGATAAAGGAGCTTGCAAGGACAGGGGCCATAGCGATGCAGCGAGAAAAAACTTCAAGCAGTGGAAGCTCCAAGATTTCAGTCTAGGCGTAAGGGCTTGCTCGCCGAGCGAGCGGCGCAGATCCTATTGGGCTCCAAGTATGTTGTAGCCTTCACAGGAGCAGGTATCTCTGCAGAGTCAGGGATACCAACCTTTAGGGGTGCTAGTGGCCTTTGGAAGGATTTTAGGCCAGAGGATTACGCTACGCCTCAAGCCTTCGCCAAGGATCCTACCAAGGTTTGGAACTGGTATAAATGGAGAATGACGCTCATAAAGCAAGCTACCCCTAATCAAGCCCACTTAGGCTTAGCTGAGCTGGAAAAGCTGGGTTTAATCAAGGCGGTCTTGACGCAGAATGTAGACGACTTACATGAAAGGGCTGGGTCAAGGAAAATAATTAAGCTACATGGAGATATCTGGTCGGTTAAATGCGTCCATTGTAGCTTTAAGGACAAGCTTACCGATCCCCCAAGCAACCTACCTCCTATTTGTCCTAGCTGTGGTGGTCTTTTGAGGCCAGATGTCGTTTGGTTTGGAGAGGCTGTCGATCCAGAGGTGTGGAGGAGCGCGTTAAAGGAAGTCCACCAATGTGATGCTATGCTGATAGTAGGCACATCAGGAGTGGTGATGCCTGCCGCGAGCTTACCTTTAGAAGCTAGGTGGAGGGGTGCCAAGCTCATAGAAGTTAACGTAGCGAGGTCGGCGTTGACAAGTGAAGTAGACGTTTTTATTGAGGCCCCCGCCTCGATAGGGGTGGCAAACATCGTGGAAGCGGTGAGCGTAAAGCTTTTCCGCTCACACGTCTAACAGCTGACAAGCCCCTCATGGCGGGGGTGAGGCGAAGTGGCTAGCTTAGGTTCTGTGGAACTAGTGGCTGGCGTAGATGTTAAGAAAGGAGGAAAGGTGACCATAGCTGAGCTGTTCACAGCTGAGGAGCGAAAGAAGACTTTCAGCGCTGAAGCTGACGCTCCTACAGGAGCAAAGCTACGCATCTCGGTAGCGAAGCTTGAGCCCTTTGAGACCATAGCTGACCTGGGCTCTAAGAAGGGTGAGGCTGCCAGTCTATGGAGGCTGCTAAAGATCTGGGACCTCGATAAACAGCTAGCCGCTGCTGATGACGTTAAGAAAGGAGAGAGACTAAAGGTATCCGTAGAGATCCTATAGGCATACTGAATTTTTATTTTCACGTTTGCTTTTCTTATCTAGGCGGCGTTAATCGGTATGAGGCAGCAAGTCGACATAGGGGTTGAGGCTAGGTTTTACGTGGAGCTTGAAGAGGGCTATGTCCAATGCACTATTTGCCCTCGACGGTGCACCATTAAGCCCGGCGGATACGGCTTCTGCGGCACCAGGGTTAACATAGATGGCAGGCTGTACTCCCTTATTTATGGGCGCCTCACAGCCATGGCGGTAGACCCCATAGAGAAGAAGCCTCTATACCATTTCTGGCCAGGGTCAGCCACGTTATCGATAAGCAGCATTGGCTGCTCGTTTAGGTGTCCTTGGTGTCAAAATTGGCATCTTTCTCAGCCAGCTAGGCTGAATACAGCTGACTTAGAGTACGCCGACCCCAGAAGCGTGGTCGAGGCTGCTAAAAGAACCGAGTGCCCCTCTATCTCCATCACCTATAATGAACCTATTATATGGCTAGAGTACGACTTAGACGTGGCACGTGAAGCTAAAAAGGAGGGCATTTTCATAGTGTTCGTCACCAACGGTTACATAAGCGCTGAAGCCTTAGATGAAGCCGTCCATTTCATAGATGCTGCTAATGTGGACATTAAGGCGTTCAAGGAGGATACCTACCGCGAATACTGTAAAGGTGAGCTAAGAGAGGTCCTGAGAACTGTGGCTGAGTTTAAACGTAAAGGAGTCCATGTAGAGACCACTACTCTGCTGATACCTGGGCTTAACGATAGCTTGGAGGAAGTTAGAGCGCTGTGTAAGTGGCTTTACGATGAGCTAGGTCCAGATACACCAGTTCATTTTAGCAGGTTCTACCCACACTTCAAGTTCACCCATCTACCTCCAACACCAATAGATTCTCTCAGAAGAGCTCGAAGGGTCGCTTCAGAGGAAGGATTAAGATTTGTCTATTTAGGCAACGTCCCTGGAGGTGAAGGAAGTACCACCTACTGTCCTAGCTGCGGCGAGGCCGTTGTGGAGAGGCTTGGCTTCGAGGTAACTGCTTGGAGGCTTAGTGAAGATATGAGGTGCAGAAGCTGTGGCTTTAAGATACCTATAGCCGGTAGGTATGAGCCTTCTAGGCTATGGACAAGGTACATGCTTTTCTAGGTTACAGCCAAAATAATGAAAAAGTTTATCTTAATCGTCACAGAGCGGTTCAGCTAAGAGGCGCACAACCAAAGCTTTAACTACCTGGCCTTTTTTAGGCCAGCCGAAAAATTCGAGGTGAACTTAAGGCGCGTGAGTTTATGTCTACCCGGATAACCCCCCTCCAAGTTTACAAGCTCTTGCCTGGAACTAACTGCAAGAAATGCGGTACGACATGTATGGGTTTTGCCATGAAGCTGATCAATAGACAGGCTAGGATTGAGGACTGCCCGCTTCTAACGTCTGACCCTAAATATGCTGGTAAGTTGGCTGAGCTCACGAAACTCTTGGCCCCCCTTATCTCAGCGTCCGAGACCCTCGTTAATATAGACCTCGATAAATGTATCGGCTGCGGGAACTGTGTGATTGCCTGCCCCGCCAACGTTGTCTTAGACACGAGGGCAGGGAAAGGGCTAAACCCGCTGTCCGATGAGGTTTTATGGCTGGTGGAGGACGGTAAAATTAAGGTGCTCCACCTCGAAAAGTGTAGAAGGTACCCGCCCCATAGGATGAACTGTAATGTTTGCGAGCTTGTGTGTTATAGCGAAGCGATAAAGGTGGTGGCTTAATGGAGATAGAGGGTGTGCCCTGCACTAGTTGCTCGTTGCTGTGCGACGATATAGTGGTGGACGTAAGAGACAACACGGTAACTAGGGTCCTGGGTACTTGTAGCCATGGGACCAAGAGGTTCAAGGAGCTCGTCGGAGCTAGGCCTATGAAGGCGGCCATCGCTGAGCAGGGAGGACTCAAGGAGGTGTCGGTGGACGAAGCTTTAGAAAAGGCCGCTGAGATCTTAAAGGTGGCGAAGAAGCCGCTTATCTACGGAGGGGCAAACAGTACCAATAGGACTGTAGAGCTTCTAGTAAAACTAGCCCAGAAGCTTAGAGGACTCTACGATAGCTCAGCGAGCATTTGCCACGCCCTCTTAGACCTCGACCCCTCTTTCCTAGGCGCTCGCTTGGACGATATCCTTGAAGACGCCGATTTCATATTGTACTGGGGTGCGGATCCCGCAGAGACTCACCTGAGGCATGCAAGTCGCTACGCCGTGTTTCCGAGGGGAAGAAGCACCCCTATGGGCAGAGAGAGCAGGATAGTCGCGGTGGTCGATGTTAGGGAGACTAATACCATGAGGATAGCCCAGCATAAAGTACTGTTAAGGCCTGGAAGCGACGCTGAGCTCGCTAGAGCGCTAAGAGACCTTATGTTTAGCAAGACCCCCACGGTGGGCGAGGCCGCAGGTGTAACTTTAAGGGACCTCTCATCCATAATTAAGGACCTTAAGCCGGCCACCTACGTGGCCATGTTCATCGGCCGCGGACTACTTCAGTCGGAGAAGCCTGAAGAGGCTTTAAGCTCCATGGCTGAGCTGGCTAGGTCGCTGCTTGAGCTTGGAAAGAAGGTCTCCATAATGCCTATGGCTGAGTACGTGAACTCTATGGGCCAAGCCCTTATCACAAAGAAACTTGGGGGCGCGCCACGGGCCCTGGATTTCTCAGCCCTTAAAGAACACATGTCCCCTGAGGCTACTGCAACTTGCCAGCTCGAGCGGGAAGGGGTGGACGCAGCACTCATAGTTAAAAGCGAGGTGTCCGAGGAACTAACCCCTCTAGCAGTTAAGGCTTTAATGAGGATCCCAACAATAGTCCTAGAGGAGAGGGCTACCTGGACCTTCTCTAACGGGAAAGTCTCGGTGCCGCTCTCAATAATGGGTGTTGAGAGTGGAGGGACAGTTACGAGGATGGACGGCGTCGAAGTGAAGCTTAAACCCTTCCTTAAGCCTCCGGCCAGCGTGGCTGACGAGGAGGTGTTCCTTGAGAGGTTGAGCTCCTCGCTCTAAACGCTTAATGAAGGTGGTCTAGACGGCTAGGCTGGACGGTGCGGGGGGAGCTCCCAGCAAGGTCCTGACCTTCATCTGTCACTGCGGCTCAAACATCGCAGGGGTAGTAAATGTAGGTAAGGTCATTAAAACTCTATCTGAGAAGTACTCAGACGTAGCCTTCTATGAACATGAGCACTGCTGCAGCGATGATGGCCTAAGAAAAATAAAAGAGGCCTTAAAGGAGGAGAAGGCTAGCCGCTTAATCATAGGATGCTGCACCCCTACACTACACAGCGAGCTCTTCAAGAACGCCGCTGAGGAGGCTGGCCTCAATAGAGGCTTCGTGGAGATAGTTAACCTGAGGGAACAGTGCTCATGGGTCCACGCACACGACCCAGATAGAGCTACCGTCAAGGCCGCTGACCTGGTCAGCATGGCCATAGCCGCAGCGCCTTACGCTAGGGAGGCTAAGGTAGCAAAGCTGCCCGTGGAGAAAGCGGTCCTAGTCATAGGTGGAGGCGTAGCAGGGATCACAGCCGCTCTAAGCCTTGCCGACATGGGGATCAAGGTATACCTCGTGGAGAAGGAGGGCTTCATAGGGGGGCACATGGCCAAGTGGGACAAGGTCTATCCAACCCTTGACTGCAGCATTTGCGTGCTAGGCCCCCAACTCTCGAAGGTGTACAACCACCCCCTAATAGACGTGTACACGCTGAGCGAGGTCGTAGAGGTCAAGGGTGCGCCCGGCAACTACACCGTGAAGGTGTTGAAGAAGGCCCGGTACATCGATGAAAAGCTCTGCAACGGGTGCAATAAGTGCCTCGATGTATGCCCCATCGAGGCCCCCAGCGAGTACGACTACGGTATAGGTATGAGGAGGGCCATCGTTAAGCCCTCGCCAGAAACCGTCCCTCCAGCGCCGTACATAGATATGAGTAGGTGTATTGGCTGCATGTCGTGCCTCGGGGTATGCGATCCTAAAGCTATAAACTTCAAGGACCAAGACTCTTACATCGAGTTCAAGGTAGGGGCCATCATCGTAGCCACCGGCTTCAAGCCCTTTGACCCGCGGGGGCTTCCAGAATACCTTTATGGCAGGTGCCTCGACGTCGTGACGGGGCCCGAGTACGAAAGGATGCTTAATAGCTCGGGTCCAACCAAGGGAAAAATAATTAGGTTATCGGACGGGGCGCAACCTAAGAAAGTAGCCTTCATACAGTGTGTGGGGAGCAGGTCTGACAGGATTGGGAGGCCTTACTGTAGCCGAGTATGTTGCATGAACGCCATCAAGCAGAGCATACAGACCAAGCTCATGCTCCCCGACGTCGACGTTGCCATCTTCTACACCGACGTGAGAGCCATTGGCAAGGCGTGTGAGGAAGCCTACAGGAGGGCCCTGGAGCTGGGCGTACGCTTCCTAAGGGCGAAGGTAGGGCAGCTTAGGGCCACGAAGCAAGGGAGGATCAAGATCTTCTACGAGGACACACTCTCCTCAGAGATGGTCGAGGAGGAGTTCGACCTCGTCGTACTCAGCGTAGGCGTGGAGGCGCCCCCAGACAATAGGGAGCTGGCCAAGCTCCTCGGCCTACAGCTAAGCGATTACGACTTCCTAGCCGAGTATCACTTAAAGCTTAACCCAGCCGACACCTTCAGCAAAGGAATCTTCGTGGCGGGAGCGTGCACAGGGCCTAAGGATATAACCGAGTCTGTCATGCAAGCTGGGCTTGCGGCGGCTAGGGCAGCAGAGCTCATCAAGAGAGGTGAGGTTGAGGTTGAGGTCTACGCTCCTACCATTGATCCAAGTACATGTAAGCGATGCTTCGCTTGCGTAAATGCATGCCTCTTCGGAGCCCTGAAGGTGGAGAAGGGGAAGGTGGAGGTAGATGAGCTAGCCTGCCGAGGCTGTGGAGCATGCTATGCAGTGTGTCCGACAGGAGCTCTATCTCCTCCCGGCGGGATCCTGAGCAACGAGCAGATATCGCTCATGCTTAAGGCCCTGCTGTCCGAGAAGAAGGAGTTCCCGCTCATAGTGGCCTTCATGTGCCAGTGGTGCGGCTACGCAGCCGCAGACAACGCTGGGACTAGCAAGATTCCCTACCCGACTAACGTGAGGGTCATCAGGGTCCCTTGTTCAGCTAGGGTCACGCCGGTACACGTGCTAGAGGCCTTTGAGCTGGGGGCTGACGGCGTGCTCATAGTTGGCTGCCACGAACAAGACTGTCACTACCGCTCCGGCAGGGCGAAGGCTAATGAAAGGGCCTCAGCCCTCAGGGAAGTGTTGAAGGAGGTAGGCATAAACCCTAGGAGGCTCCACATCGACGGGGCTTCAGCGACTGAGGGAAAGAGGCTGGCGGAGCTGATAAGATGGTTCGTGGACGAGGTGGCTAACCTCGGGCCAATAGGCTCCGAGGCCACTGGAGGTGGAAGCTTTGTCTGAGAAGCCCATCACCGAGCTCTCAGCGATAGAGGAAAATCTCCTGCTCTACAGGTGGCAGGGCGT
>Ga0180302_10001260_pt1 | contig 11945 bp, 22 predicted proteins | sample GuaBasSediGuay17_FD_121794 | JGI IMG/M metagenome (GOLD analysis project Ga0180302, IMG submission 121794) | Subseafloor sediment microbial communities from Guaymas Basin, Gulf of California, Mexico - Guay17, Core 4571-4, 12-15 cm | ecosystem: Environmental > Aquatic > Marine > Hydrothermal... | reverse complement strand
GGTGAGCGGAAATGGAGGATTGGGTATGGGAGAGCATAGCATCAATTGAAATTGACGAGCCCATGACTATCCGCGAAGTTCTGAGACAGATCGGCGTACCGGAAGGCAAGCCGTGGATAAAGGAAATAGCTATTATTTGCCGAGGCAAAAAATACATCGTCTTCTACTCGCTTATAGATTTAAAGGAAGAATTTGAGTTCGCCATCAGAGAAAAATATCCGGACGCAGTCATAATCCATTTCCATGGTGTACTTGGCGAGGAGCTGGATTCACTTTACCTGATGACGCCCTGGACGCCGCCCGAATAAAATTTTTGTTTGTGTGGTGGGAGGAGATGAACGAGGTTGAGGGCGAAGTTCGCTATTATGCTTCTCGCCTACCGGCGACCAGGCGGTCGGTCGACAAGATAAGACAGTTGCTCGAAGAACGCTTCAAAGACAAAATCGTTGTAATCGAAAGTGATGAGACCGATCCGGACGAAGTGCTTAGCTACGGCTATAAAGTTGTATTGCGAAACGGAGAAGCCATCTTCTTCGGAATAGAAGAAGTCATCGACAGAAGAGGCATCCGGCTCGACTGGTATGTTGCGTCTGTCTAAAATTTTTGTTTTGTTGGTGAGCATAAATGAGTGATGATGTGGCGAGATTCGCGGAGCTGTCGGGCGATTTCTGCGGTGAGCTCACACAGCTCGCTACGAGCATATACAGATATGTGAGGGCGGCGAGGCATCTGGCTCAGCAAGGCGAAATAGACTTTGAGGAGGCCGTACAAGCAGTTCTATCCTACACTGTTTCTGTGTGGGCCCTCGCATATGAGAACGGGGCGGACGAGGTTTTCTACGAAAACTTCAAGAATTTCCTCGTAGACTTCGACCTCGACGAGGATTTTATTGGTTTCCCACTAACAATGGTCTTCATGCCGGTGGCACGGAAAGAGCTTATGGAGAGAGATCCCCAGCTATATCCGTGGCGCGTAAAGAATAGGGAGCATCTCTTCGACCTTATATTTGAGACGATTGATGCGTCGGTCAATACGGTGAGCGGGATAAGTGCGGATGCCTTCTCTCTCCTGCGCCGCGTTGTGCTGATGCTGGAGCCGGGGCACTACACGTTGAACACTGCGTGGTTTCTCTGCTATATGTCGGAGACAACGCCTCTCTTCACAAGAGCGCTTCTCTTGGCTAGGCAGTCGCTGGGCAGAGCGAGCTGTCTCGACGAGTTCATGTGGATGCTCGCCGACCACTACATCGTGTTGGCCAGAGAAAAAGACAAGGCGGACGGCAGAACCTACGTGGCGGAGATCTAAAATTTTTGTTAAAATGGTGATAGAAATGTCAGAAGGCGTATATGACGCCTTCGTGGTTTTGGCGAATACATTCTGCAAGGAACTCAAACACCTTGCGTTTCGCCTTAGAAAATATGTTTGTCATTTATTGTGGCTGGAAGAACAAGGCGAAATTGTGTTTGAGGATGAAGTACAGAAAATTCTTGAAAATGATATTGTTGTGTGGGCGTTTGCTTATCTGCATGGCGTGAACAAAGAATTCTTCCACTTCTTTAGGGATGCCCACAGAAACTTTATATTTGATTACAGGGATAAGCGAAAGTGGTTAACGGAGTTGCTGAGAAATGCGGCGTATATGTATATTCTTGATGTTCTTGAGGAGGAAGATGAGTTCGCGCCGCGAAAATTTTATGATATAGAAGATAAGCAGCGCTTTCTTGAGGTGCTGACGAGGGATATTAGCGCTGTTTCGAACACAGTTGCGAGAATATGCGAAGGTGCAGCGTCGCTTCTGGAACATGTCGTGAATATGTTGGAACCGAGGGTCTATCAGAATGACGTCGCATGGTTTCTCTGCTACAACCTAGAAAATAAGCGACGATTTAGAAAGATACTTATGAGAGCTCGAGAGCTGTTCGACGATATATGTCTTGATGGGTTTATGTGGAGTATCTCTGGACGGTATATTGAAATTGTTAGAGGCCTTACAGAAAAAGAAGTTCCCGAGGATGCGTTTCTCTTTACGCTGTACTGATGTTGCTAAAATTTTTGTTAGTGAGGTGAGGAGCTATGCTGGAAGAACTCGAAGAAATAATGAGTGTCGCAAAGAAATATCTCCACTACACCGAAGAGAGACTCAGAAGTCTGCGCCGACTCGCAGAGAGAATAAGAGAACTACTGATCGAGAACCCAACGCTCTTCGCGGCGCCGGACCGCATCAGGATCGCTGTCTATGGGACGCTTCGAAGGGGATGCTTCCGAAACAAATTTCTTGTGGAGCTCGGAGCGCGGTTTGTCGGCAAAACAAAAATCGGCGGCTTCAGTCTGGTCATTTGGTATGGTGCGCCGTTCGCCGTGCCCGGCGACGGGGTACTCGTAGTCGAAATATACGAGGTCCCGATAAGAGGCTTCGCGCACCTATGCGTCCTCGAGCGGGGCTACGACCCGGTTGTTGTTGAGACACAGTACGGCTCCGCTTTGCTGTGGGTAATGAAGAACCCGTTCTGGCCCCGCGAAGACGAAACCGTTGTGGAGGACGGAGACTTCGCCGCGCACTACTGCAAATAGAATTTTTCGCCTCAAGAAAGGTGGGGGCGATGAGCCGGTTCGACGAGATAGCCAACAACTTCTACGATGCGCTTGTAGAGATAGCAAATCAGGCCCAAACGCTTCTTCCCTGCGCCGTTGATTATCTTGAGCGGCATGATCCTTATTCTGCTCTCGGTGAAATCCTCGGCGCTGACGACGTGTTGCTGCTCGAAAGACTGATGTTTCGCTGGGCAATGCTGTGGATCGCCGACAACGACGTGTTGCCGCGGAGCGAGAAAGTGTCGGCTGTGCGGCACGCATATATGCAGTGGTACGACATGATTAGGCGGAGAGCCCCAGCGTTTCCGGTCGAAACCTTCGTGGAGCGTGTTGCGAAGCGGGTAATGCGGATACTTCTGCGCCGAGCCGAATCCCCATCCTGCACGGACGAAGAAGTAAAATGCTTCCTCGATATGTGCTGTGAGACGCGGATACGGTCCGATGATATTAGTGTTTTGGAGCGCGAAATCAGCAGGCTTAGCCGCCCGGCCCGCATAATAGAGTATATTTGCCGGTCCAGCGCCCGCCTGTATACTGCTGTCTGTCTTTTCGATTGGATCACACCAAGCAACAAAACAGTTTATAGTCTTCTCTGCAATTCACTGAGAAAATGGGAATACAACCAAATGCGATTCTGGGAGTGGAGACGGCCGATAACCGCGGTGTTCGCGGCGATTGTGAGCGACGTAGTGAACGGCTACTACCTCTCGGAGCACTTAGCCCACACATACATCGCGGAGATATGAGGTGTGGGAGATGCCCGACATATTTATGCTCCGCGAACAAATAAGGGTTCTTGGACATACTCTCGGCAGAGCATACAGAGACATATGCGATGTTCTGTCCGGGCTCACATCTCGGGAAATGGCTGAGCGTGTTCTCAGTATGGTTCCGAGGGGCTACTGGGCGATAACACATGCGTGGCATACCGCGGCTATTAAGCCTGCGGGCCTCGTAGCGGACTTTGCTTCCTATCTGTCGTATGCTGTTTATTATTCGCGGCCAGACGAGTTTGCTCATATGATAGTTAGGCTGCTGGGAGAGTGGGTCTTCGAGAACTATGCTTCCCGCGAACTGACGTTTTCCAGTTCGCCTCTTCTTACTAGACGAGAAGCGGTTCGGAGAATCGGTGATATTGCGCAGAGATATGGCGATGCGCAGCGATACTACGACATGCTGGTCGAGCCGCTGTATCGCCGATGCCTAAACACATACAGATACCAGAGCGACAAGGAGGAGATGATTTGCTCCTTTGCGAGTTTTATTCTTGGCGATCCGACCGCCGCGTGGTATGTTTTGTTGGCGGCCGACGCTGTGCCGCGCAGGGCGCTGAAAGAAGCCCAGAAGAGCATCGCTAAGGAATACCGAAAATATGTTGGTTGGTCCGATATGGTTACGCTGTATGTGTTTATGAAGACACCGGCTTTCCATATAATTCGTGCACTCGCGAACTATCTGTGGCTGAAAATAGAGAACGAAAGCTACGGCAACTGCTATGTCGCCGAACTATGAAAAATTTTTGCCGGCGACGCAGTCTTCATGCGCGATGCGAAGATGTGCTGTTAATACGGTGAGGCGCGATGAGCAGAGCAAGGGAGATACGGAGTGTGTTGAGACGCCTCATAGGGGAGCATGGCGTTGCGCGTTACTCTGTGCGGGACGGCGTAACCGTAGCTGTGGCCGACAACGCGGCGTGGTATCTTTGGGTACGGGACGACGCAGTCGCCGAGATAGATCGTAGCTACTTGAGTAGTGATGGAGAATACGTTGGCCTCTACGCCGTGCTTAGAAGAGGCGTAGCCGACTACTATCTCTCGCAGAGATGCTGGCGTATCATAAGGCAGGCACTTGCCGACGGCTTCGCTTCATCGGTGATGTTTGCCGGGGCCGACGGCGAATACGGAAAAATAATTGTGAGCGCAAGAAAGGAGGACGAAGCCGCGGAGCTGGTGTTCCTGGTCTCTGTCTGTGGCGCGCATACGCGGTCATATGTTTTCCCTGCGTCGCTCTTCGGCCTTGCTGTCCGCCTGGTACGCGCCGTTGAAGGGCGATACCCCCCGATAAGCATTGCTCATCATCCGAGGTGCCCGGATAGGAGAGTACTATGCGTGCTTCGCCGCCACCACGCGAAGTGGAAAGTTGCGATCGGCGTCGCATCGCTGATGCTTGAATAATTCTTGTTAGTGAGGTGAGGGAGATGGTTGCGGATAATCCTGAGGTTGAGCTTGTCAGCCGTCTTACGGGTAAAACACTGAGCGACTTCTCCGCGATGGTTGTTCTCCGTCTTGCCGGCGCGCTTCTACATGCACAGGCCGTATTTGTTGAGGATATCGAGGAAGCAATGCGGATACTTGACGCGTTGCCAGTTGTATACCAGGAACCGAAGAATGATGAAGACACTCTGGTATTTATGTGGATGCCGACAAAGAACGATGCGGGCAACAGACAAATCCTGAAGATCGGACAAATACGAAACAACAAATTTGTGATACGGATCGACGACATAACACATGACGAGGAGAGCCCGACAAGCATAATATCTGCGCTTGCCGAAATATTCAGTATCGTTGACGGCGAGCTGAGAAGAATTGGCGAGAAGGAGAGCTTCGAAGAACTACTGTATGCCGCTGCGAAGCGATTCGGCATCCGTATGCGTGATCTGGCCAACGGAACGATACAAGTCCTCATCGACTGGGAACTACTGAACATCAGCTTCGAGGTCGGCAGACTTACGAGTAGTGGGTTCGAAAAGACTTGGAGGGCGGTGAGGGTAGATGAGCTATGAGCGCATCGTAGCGGCGATACACCGATTAGCCGAGGCGCTGGACGGACATGATATGATTGAAGTGTTCCATCGCTTCCTGAAGTTCTTCCCAGCAGTCATACTCGACGGCGACGAAGTCTATGTCGGCATCATCTACAACGGCGAACCAAAACGCGTACGGATCGGACGGGACGAAAACATGAAGTTCAAATATGAGCCGCCCAGCTAAAAATTTTTCGTTAAAACGGTGAAGAAGATGCCTGGAAAGAAATTCTGGTTGAGAATAAGAGATGCTCTTAACGAGGCGAAAAATAAGGCTGAGCACCTCGGGTTTAAAGTTCTGTCCATTTCCATTGTACACGGCAAAATGAAGGTTAGAAGAGGTAAGTCAAAGTGGACCGTATACATCACCCTTCTCCCCCCATGGCAGGGGGGAGGGTGGGATTGGAGTTGGATACCTGAGTGAGGTTTGCTTTGCTGTAAAATTTTTCGGTTTTTCGTTGTTATGGTGAAGGGCGGTGGGTGGTGCTGTATGCCTCGTCGGCCTAAACGCCGAAATGTTGTCAGCTTTAAGGCGTCTGACCAGTTCTGCGAGTTTATGGGCCGAATCGCATATCGGCTCGGCGTTTCGTCCCGCAGCTTCGTTATACGCACCGCTGTTCTTCTCCTAGCAAAATATGTTCTCGGGGAAGACGGCGATGGGCTGCCGCCAGAAGAATATGAGCCTGCTCGCTACACGCGGTCTTGGTGGTGGAAACGCTTCGCAGAGAAGCTGAGAGAGGCCGGCGGAGCGGTCCTTGCGAGAAGAAAAAGCCTCCTCATCTTCTGGGTCGGCGGTGACCTCTACCAGATAGTGATGGGGCGGGACTGGCTCTGGCGCACATACCGAAACGGAAAATACATCTTCACAACACCCAACCTGATGGAAGCCGCTCTCCGAGTTGTGGATTGGTATTGGAGTGAAGAAAATGGGCTACATTCTTAGCTGGATGCGGAGGCTGTGGGGCGGACTGATACGGCGCCTCGGCCTCGACACGGTTCGCTGTGTGTTCTGTGAAAGGAAGATACGGCGGCGAAACGCAGTAATGCTTCTCCCGTACTGCGACCACATCGACCCAATAAACTTCCTCTGCGAGCAGACCGGCGATGTCTGCCTCTTCTGGGAAGAACTCTACTGCTGCTGGGACTGCTTCATATCACGGCTCGGCGGCCAACCATATATCTATGTCGGCGACCTATGCATGGACATCGCCCCAGAACGATGGGCAGATGACTGGGAGCTAGAGGAGGAAGAAGAGGAGTTCTGGGAGGAAGAAGACGAAGAAATGCAGCTTGAAGATGTATAGAGACATTGTTGAACACTTATCAAATTTTTTGTTTTTGAGGTGGGAGCGATGGGCTGGAAAATATGGGTTGATGTTTTCTGGTTTGTACAAGCAAAGGAAGAAGTGTTGGATTTTGTGACACATCACAAGGAGAAGCTTGCGGAGATATGGGAAAAGGCTAAGATGCTCAGCGGGCTTCGAGGATGCACCATCACCATTGAGGTCGCCTCGGAGTATGTTCGCAGCTTGGGAGGCGACAGAGACGAATACCTCGAACTTTATGTGGCAATATCACGAGACGGCGTGTTGTCATGCTTCGTAGACGACGTTGTCTACGACCAAACAGCGAACATCGGACGGGAAGAGCGAATATGCCTTGCGCAGCTACGAATAGAAGAAACAGAGACCTCCGCCATAGAGATAGTTGAGGCAAACAGATGAGTTGGTCAGAATCGCCTGCGAAGACCAACACGACGGATCCTCATCTAAGTTGTACAACAAAAATTTTTGGGTCGTCTCACCTAGGTGTAACGGTGCAAAAATTGTTCGTAGTGATTTACTTTCCATGAGGTTCTTTGAGAGTTAGAGCCTATAGAAGTAGCAACAACGTAAAAATCGGTAAGTTTATTTTTCGTATAGTCTCCGGAGAAAACACCGCTCTGAAACGCTTCTCCAGACGGGTTTGGTGGCGACGCATAGTGATACGGTCAGCCTGACACTTTGCCATGCTTGTTGATGATGGTCGATGCGGAACGGCGGAGAACACAGCTGATAGGTGTTTCTGCGGTTTGATTGGTGAGGAGGCGATGAGCGGGGGTAATAGTGCAGAGCTGGTTCCCAGCGAGGAGGAGGTAGAGGAGTGGATCTACGACTATGTTATGCGGCATATCCGTTTGTTCCATTCGAGAGTGCTTCGTTTCTTGTCGGAGGAGGAGAGGCACATCGTCACACGTGTCTTTTTCCGGGCGGTGAAGAACTATCGTGGGAGGAAATGGCTGCAGTTCCTCCGGTATCCGAGCGCCGCCGCTGCGTGGGTTCTCACCGCATATGTGTTGTATCCGTGTAAGGTGCCGCTGAGCTATGTGCGGTCAGCCAAGATGCGTGGCCGCCTAGGCTTTGTGTCGGTGCTGAACCGGCTCGGCCTGACAATACGGGAAAATCCCCGCATCATAAACTGTGTCGATATGCTCGGTGTGCCCCAGCACATAAGAGAGGAGGCTATACGCCTCATAGTTGAGCTGTGGGACGAGGAGCGGGACAGAGTTGGGCTGGCGGCCGCCGCCGTCTACTATGCTGCTCTCAAAAACGGATGCTATATCACACAGAGCAGAGTTGCGGCGGTATTCGGAATAACTACGATAAGACTACGCAAAGTCCTCCGACGACAAGGCTGGCACACCATAGTGAAGCGGGGACGAAAAAGAAAACACCACACAGAACAGGCCTAGAAACCGCCCAGAGCGGCTCCAGTGCCAAATTTTTTCGGCGTAAAATGGTGGGCACGATGAGCTCTGACGAGAATGCAAATAAGTTTAAGGAGAGAATTCAGGAGCTCTTGGGACAAGGCTTGATTTTAGTTGAGTTTGATGAAAAGGAAAAAATTGCTCGCCTCTGGGATCGGCGGAGCCATATAGTGGTTATTGTCTGGGAAGGAATTAACGGCGACCTCATTGAGAACCATGTCGATCGGTCTTCTTTCTAGTCCTTCTTCTCTTTTATTTCGTGTGTATTTTGCAAAAAATTTCGCCGTAATTTTTCGCGGTGCGAGAGGACAAAAATTTTTGTTAGTGCGGTGAGCGAGTATGTATCTCTTCGTGTTTGAGGGCCAGCGGCGATGTGGCTACTGCCTCTGGAAAGCGCCTCGTGTCTTTATTTTGGCTGAGAGCCGGGAAGAGGCTGAATTGCTGTACCAGATGGGTCAAGGTCTTTGCGCCGAGTGTATGTGCGAGCTCATCGTAGCGGAGCGCTTCAGAATAGAGATTACTCCACAGAGACGGAGAGGTAGTGAGTATGTTGCTGAGCTCTGAAATTTTTCCGTTTGGATAGGTGGGTGATGATGAGTGGTTTTATCGGGCTGCTTGCTACGAAGATAGCCTCCGCGTTGTGGGAGGCGAAGCAGGCGAAGACCAGAGACGAGGCGATCAGGGCGCTGTACCGAATCGAAAACATATCCCTCATCGAGGAGGACGGCGACGCAGACCGTGTTCTTCTCCGAGTGCCGATACGTAACGCTGAGGGCGAACCGGTCTATCTTCTCCTCGGCGTTCTGGGCGACAGCGGACTGCGGATAGTGATTGATGATATCGGCGTGGACCAGGACGACCCGTTCGACGTTGTTGCGGGACTGGTGGAGGCGCTCGCACCCATGTTCGACTCGGCTATCCGCCGCATAGTGGCTGCTGACGACCCGCTGCGGGCGGTGGAGGACGCCTTCGACTATGTCGCCTCGTTCTTCGCTTATGGATACATAGTCGTCTACGTGGATTGGGGCGTCGACAACATGCGTCTCCAACTAGGATACGCAGACAAAGACGGATTCCACATTGACATACGGCCAATATTCGTCAAAACACCCGGCGAATAATGCGTATCTCCCCCGGTGGTGCGGAGCGAAACAAAATTTTTGGTGTGCGTGGAGGCGATGCCGCATGGCCGACATACTCCATGTCATATACATCTCCGTGCTCTTCGTGGCGGGATACATTGCGGCGCACGAAGCCGGACACATAGTCGTCGCACGGATGCTCGGCTACAAGGTGCGGCTGGGCATCATACGGCGAGGCTGGATGATAGGCAGCATAACGCTTAGCCTGGAGGGACCAGCCGTCTGTGCGGAGAACATAGAGAAGGTGTTCCGACTAGCATGTACATTTGTCCTAGACCTATTCATGATAAATGTCGGTGCCCTTGTTCCATCCCTGGCCTACATATACTTGATGGAGTGTCTCGGCGTTCTCAGCGACGCCGCCGCCACAATCCTCGTATATGCGGCGATGGAATACTTCATCTTCGAGGTCTACTACTCCGTTATGCGGCTGCGACAACAAGCAACGAGGATAGTTTGCGGTAAGCCCTAAAATTTTTGTTAGAGTGGTGAGAAAAATGGATGTGATTTCGACAGAGGAGTTGAAGGAAGTACTATTTAAGCGGTATGGGCGATGTGGCTTCGAAATAGAGGGCAGAATCCGCACCAAAAAGTATGGTGTTGTACTAATTGTCTTTGTGTCTCCCATTGAGAAGGATGTGTTTGAAATAAAAAAGCTCCGCTACGGCTGGAAAATCGCTGTGTTTCCTGACGGCACGGTTGTTACGCCGCGGGAAATCGGTGCGTCGTCACAATTTCTTAGTTCGCTTGGACGTGCTGTTCGAAAAATTAAGTTTCGTGCTGAGCGAGAAAAATTTGAGAAAGTCTTCGAGGAGCACAACTACAAGTACTATGAGCTTATCAGCGAAGAAGAAGAATCATGGCATGATACTGATTATGAATACTGGCGCTGCGAAAGCGGTGCGGTATGCGAGGCGCTTGTTAGGAAATGGCGTCTCAGCTTTATCGAAAAGTACAAGTTTCTTTGGCCAACAATAGCGATACATGATAACTTCTGCATGACAGCGTGCAGAGACAAGGCGCGATGGCGCACATTCACAATAACAAAGAATCCGCTTGGCTCAACGTGGCGGGTATACTAGCCTTTTACTTTTTGCGATTGCGACTTGATGGGAGGGGGAGGGGGAGTGGAGAAGAAAGAAGGCGGTATCGAAGCACTACGAGGCACATTGGTAGAGATTTTCGGCGAGGAAAACGTCGTTGTTATCAACACCACAAAATACGGCTTCGAATGGCGATACGAAATCACCATATACTGGTTCATGTTCACCGACGAACACCTACAGAGAATAGAAGAAACGATCCGAAGAACCGGCCTCCGCCTAGTCGGATGGGAAATCGAACACAGCGGAGCAGACAACACGCTGATCCTCACACTCTTTGTCGCATAACAAAAAATTTTTCGTAAAATGGTGATGAGAATGACGGGAGTTATTGTTGTTGGGAGACATAAATTCACGCCTCGCCAAGAAGAATTAATGAGGAGGGCGGGGCTAAAAGAAGTTGCTAGAATACAGATGATTGAGAATGTAGGCGATGTTGTAGAGAAGGCGAAGATGTTCGGCGCACATATTCTTGTGCAGGCACTTCCGCTGCCGCTACTTTCGCAGTTACTTTCATTTACACGGCGAGAAGGCGTAAAGGTGTACGGTTTTGATATTCAGGCGATAGAAACATTTGAAGGAACTTATGAAGAGGCGAAGAAACGCGCAGAAGAGCTAGGTGCGGACATAGTAGTTCCTGATCCAAGGTCGGGAAATGTGAGGATTAGCAAAACAAGGGCCTTAGTGTTGTTTAAGCGCATTACAGTTGAAAGTGAAGATGTTGTTGTATAGTATCTAAAATTTTTTGGCTAGACCGGCGGGAGAGGATGAGGTGAAAAGAAGTTGCGATGACTACGCTGTACAACCTTGCATATAGATGATGTTACGAAAAATTTTTGTTTGGTTGGTGACGAGGCTGTTTCTAGTTAGTAAGCTTTAAATATGATTTCTCACTACTAGATATCAATAGACAGAATAATGGTGTCAAAGACGGAGAAACTCTACACACCATCCGAAGCAGCAAGAATACTCGGAATAAGCATATCAACGCTGAGACGATGGGAAAGAGAAGGAAAAATAAGAACCGTGAGGACAGCAGGAGGACACAGAAGAATACCAGAAAGCGAAATAAGAAGAATACTAGGCCAGAGAAAGCCCACAGCGACACGATGCGTGATATATGCGAGAGTCTCCTCACAGAAACAGGCGGAGAACGGAGACCTAGACAGACAAGTCGCAGCCCTAAGAAAATATGCGGAGCAGAGAGCATGGATCATCGTGGACGTGCTGACAGACATAGGCTCAGGACTGCGGGAGGGGCGAAGGGGACTAAAAAAGCTTTTTGACTACGTGACCAGCGGGAAGGTAGATGTTGTCCTCATAACGCATAGAGACCGCTTAACGAGGTTCGGGTTCGGCTACCTAAAATACTTTTTCAGGTATTTCGATGTGGAGGTTGTTGAGGCGTTCAAGGAGGAGAAGTCCCCGCTCGAGGAGCTTGTGGAGGACCTCGTAAGCATCGCCGTTAGCTTCGCCGGCAGGATCTATGGAATGAGGAGCCATAGGGCGAAGAGGTTTGTCGAAGACATAAAAAATAGGTTGAGGAGCGACCTAGG
>Ga0180302_10001259_pt1 | contig 11945 bp, 12 predicted proteins | sample GuaBasSediGuay17_FD_121794 | JGI IMG/M metagenome (GOLD analysis project Ga0180302, IMG submission 121794) | Subseafloor sediment microbial communities from Guaymas Basin, Gulf of California, Mexico - Guay17, Core 4571-4, 12-15 cm | ecosystem: Environmental > Aquatic > Marine > Hydrothermal... | reverse complement strand
CGCCCTTAGTGAAGAGGTAGGCTGAAGGTAACTTATAAATAGCGGCACTGCACCGACCACTAACAGCACTATGAGCAGTGGTGGCGACGACGAGTCAAGTAGTAGCCCAAGGATCAGCAGCCAGGTGAAGGTACTCCTCGTCAGAGCAGTTCTCATCGCTGCAGCTGGCGGTGTGACGGGAGGTCTCGGCATAATCTACTTCAAGCACGTGCTGGGTGCTGACGCTGTCACCTTGGGCCTGCTAACCTCCGTCAGCTCGCTCTCGATACTAGTCTCCATGCTGTTCAGCGGCTGGCTGTGTGACAGGTACGGCAGGAAGAGGGCGTTCGTCGCTGGCACAGCCCTGGCGTGCGTGCCCCCGCTGCTGTTCTTCCTAGCTAGCGACTGGGTCGTCCTGTTCCCGGCCTACGTCGTTAGCGCGGTGGGCAGCTCGCTGATAACTCCATCATACCAGTACATAATCAGGGTCTCGACGAGGAGGAGCAACAGGAGCACCAGCATAGCTGCGGTGAACATGGCCTCAAACATCGTCGCGATGGCCGTCCCGCCCGTCGCCGCGCTGGTCCTGATGAAGCTCGGCGGCGTGCCAGCCGTCAGGTACTCCTTCCTGGCCAGCTTCCTGCTGATAAGCGCCGCTGCTCTCTACGTCGCAAAGAGGCTGAAGGTTCCGGAGTACACTGAGAACGGCGACAGCAAGCCGTCACTCCTCGAGCCGCTGAGAGACCTCGTCAGGGTCTACAGGATAAGCCGGGAGAGGAGGCTTCACTACTGGCTGCTCTTCGTCGCCACCGGCCCATTCGTAGGCACCGTGGTTGGCCCCTTCTGGTCCCTCTACGCGTACGAGGTCTGCGGGACTCCGGGCGAGCTCATGGGGCTCCTCCCCACGGCTCAGGCGCTCACCTACGCGCTCCTGCTGATGCCAGTCTCCAGGCTCTCTGACAGAGTAGGCAGGAAGAGGATCTACCTGTCGCTCAGGCCGTTCCTGTGGCTCTCCTTCGCTACCCTGCTCGTAGCTGGCACTGCTAAGTCTGAGTACTCCTACCTCGCCCCCCACGTAGCCTGGGCGCTCTACGGAGTCTTCGCGACTAGCTCAGCCTCCATGGCCGCCTCCCTGATGGAGGCGTTCCCCAAGGAGTACGTGTCGCGCTGGACCTCGCTGAGGAACGCCATTTACTACGTCGTCGCCATCCCCGTCGGCTACCTGGGTGGCGTGCTGTGGAGCATGGACCCCAGGCTCCCCTTCGCCGTGGCGCTCGCCTCAGACCTCGCTAGGACCCTCCTGCTGCTCAAGGTTCCCGAGACTTACATAGCTCACGAGAAGGCGCGCGCCAAGCCCCCGAGGCACATAGTCGTCTACGAGCTGCCGGGGGCCGGGCTCAGCGCGGTCGTCAGGCTGCTGAGGGACAGGCTCGGCTTCCACGTCGTCGAGGAGGCGGATGAGGAGGGACTCAGGGAGGTCATGAGGAGGAGAGAGCCCTCGGTGATAAGCGGCGAGGCCGGGCTCAGGGTGGCCAGGGAGGACGGCGCGCTGGTGGTGCTCCTAGTGGCTCCCAGGTACGAGAGGGCTAAGCGGGTCATGAGGGAGAGGGGGGAGCCCCTGTTCGTGGCCTACAAGGAGCTCGAGGAGGAGGACAGGAAGGTCTCGAAGGCCGTCAAGAGGTACTTCAAGGCAGACCTAGAGCACTTACCACCGTTCGACGTGGCCATAAACATGCAGAGGATACCGCCGGACGTGGCTGAGAGAATAATAGAGGTCGCCTACATAGGCTCGAGGAGGAGGCGCAGGAGGCCCAGGAGGCGCTAGCTCTCCCTTTGAGAGTTCCATGTCGACTTAATTACTCCCGCCGAGATGTGGACTCGGTGGTCGGCGTGGCGGAGGAGGCGCTGGAGGTCGAGGTCGCTGCATTCGTCAAGCACATGGCCAGGTACAAGCACGGCATCGGCTACCTGTACATGTGGCTGGCGACGGTGGCGCTCTACGCCGGGTGGTTCGCCCTGTACTCGACGCTGTCCCTCTTCGGCGGCCCGCTGTCCCCCTACGCGTGGCTGACGTGGATCCCTGTGGTAGCGCTTATGATGGCGTCAGCGACCTGCGCGTACAGCAAGCTAAAGCTGGAGGAGGACCCCGTGCTCTCAGCCACGGGGCCGGTCAGGGCTAAAGTGTTCGGGGCGTGCTTTAGTGCTGCGTACAGCGCGGCGACCGCTGCACTGCTAGCCGCTGGCGCGCCCCCGCGGCTGTCTAGGCTAATTTACTCGATGGCGTGGATGCCAGCCCTCGCCTCCTCCTGGATCTTGGTGGGCCTCCTCGCTGAGGGGAGGGAGGTTGAGGAGGGGTACCTGCCTCAGAGGATATCGCTGCGCATGGGCCTCCTCACCGCCGCCTCGCTGGCAGCCTCGCTGGCTGTGGCGACCGCCTTGCACCGCGACGTGATGTCGGACGCCTGGTACTGGACCTTCCACGGCTGCATGTGCTTCTCGCTGGTGCTGGTGACGGTGCTGGCGCTAGTCTCATTCACCTCCAAGGTGGCGGGGGTCGAGTGGCTTGTCAGAGAGCGAGGTCCTAGCGGCCGCCGAGGGGCTGGACGGTGAGCTCTCCAACGTCACCAGGCTGCTCGTGCTCTCAGCGCTGTACATAGTGGGGCCCATGTACGAGAGCGACCTGGCCAGGCTCCTCGGGGTCAGCTGGGGAAAGCTGTCGACGCACCTCAGGAGGCTGGAGGAGGCTGGCTACGTGTCGAGGCGGAGGGTGGTAGGCGAGGACAGGCCGAGGGTGCTCGTCATGGCCACTGAGCTGGGGGTAGCCAGGCTGCTGAGGCACCTCGATGCCGTGTCCAGGCTCCGCGAGGCGGCCTCAAGGAGAAAGCGCGAGCGCCCGTCAGCCGAAAGCCTTTTTCTTGAGTAGCTCGTCCCTAACACTGGTGCTAGGTTGGTAGAGATAAAGGTGTGCCCGCTCTGCCTCAGCCCCAGGATCGTGCCCTACCTGGGCGGGATCTGCGGCCAGCTGTACAAGTGCCCTGACTGCGGCTACGTGGGCCCCATAGTCCTTATCGTCGAGGAGGAGGAGCTCAGGAGGCTCGCGGGAGGCAGTGGCCGTCAGGCTAATAAGGAGGTTCGGACTAAGCACGGTGGGTGATGAGGGAAGAGACGAGCTGATGGGTGATTGGTCCACCCTTGGCTGACGGTGGAGCCAGCTGCGGCTCCGCCACGGCGTGCCTGCCGTTAACGTTAGGTTAGCTCTCACGTCCTCAAGCTAGCAGCTAGGCCCCTAGCTAAGCTGCCCCCACAGTCCTCGGGAGCGCTGACGGGCTGAACCGCTCAGGACGCTAAAGGCGCCCCCTGAGCTCAGAGGCCATGGGGAGGAGGGAGGAGAGGCTGAAGAGCACGAAGCCCTCGAGCCCTACCCTCCTGACGACGTCCACGTACGTCAGCACGTCCTCAGGCCTCTCCAGGAAGCCGTGGCTGGTCCTGATGCCTATGCACATGCACACCGGGACTATGCCGCCCGCCACCGCCTTGGCCTCCTGGCACAGCTTCCTGAACACGTCCACTGAGTAGACGTAGCCTGTGGGTATGACGAAGTCTAGGTACCCCCTCCTAACCCACGCTGGCCAGTCCTGGGCCACGGTGTAGCGGGACGTCGAGGTCCAGACGTAGGACGACAGCCTCACGCCGTACCGCCTGACTAGGTCACGCGCCTCCCTGACGAAGGCAGTCACGTTCTCCCTCTGCCACTCCTCCCACTCGTACCACCCCTCGCTGCCCGGCCTCAGCGACCTTGGGTCTTGGCCGCTGACCCTCCTGAACTCCCTCACGCAGTTGTCGCAGTAGCAGAGGCCGCTAGGCGTCCTGACATAGTCTAAGCTCACCCCGTCGACCTCGTACCCGCTGAGCAGCTCCTCCACCACGCTGAGCAGGAACCTCCTGGCCTCCTCGTTTGACGGGCACAGCGCCCCGACAGGCTCTCCAGCGCGGTCCACGAAGGCCCAGTCCGGGTGCTTGCTGAGCACAGGGCTCTCCTCGACGCTCCTCTCGACGAAGGCGCACACCCACGCGTGCACCTCCATGCCGTAGTCATTGCACGCCTCGGACACCTCTCCCATGACGTCAACGTTTCTGAGGAGCCTCGGGAGGAGCCTCGACGCGTACGACACCCTAGACGATGTGTCCTTGGCTAGGGGCAGCACGGCCGTCACGCCGAGCTCTGAGAGCTCGCGGAGCATCCCCCTGATGACAGCGGCGCCGCTCTCGCTGTCAGGGACCTCTGAAGCGAAGTGCGCGTACACCCCCCGGAACTCGCCTGCGCGCTGCACTGTCGCCAGCTCGGCGACCTGATATAATTTAGTTGCTGGAGGCGCAGTTGGCAGAAAGAGGTAGCCCGGCGGGGATTCGAACCCCGGTCGGCGGGTCCAGAGCCCACCATGCTTGGCCGCTACACCACCGGGCTCCAGATAGGTCAGCGGCGAACTCGCTTATTTGCTTTTCTCCGTCGCCGAAAACCCGCTAGCCCCCTGCAAGCCCGTGAAATCCATCGTCAGCAGCGCACCGAGCCTCTGATAAGGAAACGCCCCTTTAATAGGCCTAATGACGTGAGGAAGCTAATGGCGTCGTGCGTACTCGAAGGGCCATGACAGACCATTCAGCCTAGAGGGCGCGCGGCGGGCTGGCGCTCCTAGGATCGCAGCAGTCGGCCTAGCTGGCTAGCGTCATTTGCTAGCCATGTGTCTCCTCGAGTCGGGGCAGGGTTAAAGCTTTTAGGCGGTCTGGCTGAGGTGACCTGAGGGGCTTAGCTGATGGAGCCCTTTGACTACGAGCGCTACTCGAGGCTAGCTGAGCGGAACAGGGAGAGGCTTGAGATAGCCTCAAGATTTGAGGAGCCCGACAGAGTGCCCGTGGTTATAGGCGTGGGAGGGCCCTACTACGCCAAGCTCTTCGGCTACACGCTAGCCGAGTACTACAATGACTTGAGCGTGATGCTAGACGCTCAGGCCAAGGGGATCAAGTGGAGGCTCACCGTGCTCAAGGACGACCTCTCCCACGTTGGCTTCTGGCTTGACGTTGGCTCAGTGGCCGAGGGCATAGTCTTCAACTGCAAGGTGGTCATGCCGGACGATTCCAGGCCATGGCAGAGCCCCTGGATAGTCCCGCGCATCAAGACGCTGGAGGACATCGACGAGCTCGAGGTGCCTGACCCTCGCGAGCAGCCGGGCGTGAGGAGGTACTACGAGAGGCTCGAGGAGTTCAAGAGGCTCGTAAGGAGCCACTACGGCGACGTGCCCGTCGGCGGGGGACTCCAGATACACCCCCCAGTGTCAGCGGCTGGCTCCCTCATGGGGCCCGGCAGGCTGTACGCGTGGCTGTATAGGTACCCCAGCGATATGCACAAGCTCTTCAGGAAGCTGGAGGAGACGTTCGTCGCCCTCCAGGAGTACTACTATGAGGTCACGGGCAGCGAGCCCGGTAGCTTGGGGCTCTGCGACGACCACGCTGGCTACCTGAGCAGGGAGATGTACGAGAGGTTTGCGCTGCCGTACAACCTGAGACTCTACGAGAGATTCGGGCAGAAGAGCAGGTCTCTCCACATGGACTCCCACATGGACCACATCACCGACATTCTTACCAATATATACAGGATAGGTTATGCTGACGTCGGCGTCGAGAATGACGTAAGGATTCTAGCTGAGGCGTTCAAGGGCAGGGTCGTCTTCAAGGGGAACGCAAACTGGAGGGCGCTGCTAAGCGGGAAGTTGGAGCCGATCGAGGTAGAGGTGGAGAGGTGCATATTCCACGCGGCTGAGGGCGGCGGCTACATATTTGACAATGGTGGCGAGACGTACGTTAACGTGCCACCCAGCGCGCTCAAGTACGAGGTCGAGTACGCTAAGAGAGTCGGGAGATACCCCATCAGGCCAGAGAGGTTCAGGCATCTCAAGCTAATCTGCGGCCGCTGAGCTGCTGGGCCTGGGGACTGCTAGGAACTCGCAGTGCCTGTCTCCCATGGCCACGCACTTGGCCTCGACGACGCTGACGCCTCACAGGCTCGCCAGTCCTCAGGCTAGCGCACTCGAACGGGTCTCGCGCGGATCACGCAGCGCTCGCGCCACGCGTACTCGACCAGCTCCCCCCTACCGAGGCCGCTGCCCCTCAGTATGAGGAGGGGCCTCTCGACGACCTCCCTGTGACGCACTGCCGAGAGCGCCGCGGCGATCTCGCGGCCGAAGTGGAGACCTAGGTGGTACATGAAGACCTTAGCCGCTCCGCCTAAGGCTGCGATGAACTCCCTTAGGGCCTCCGCCAGTACTGGCCTTACGTGGTCGAGCGACACCTCTGCTATGCTAAGACCCTCACCGCCCTGACGCCGTGAGCCCTCTCGGCCCCCGCCAGGAACCTAGCCACCTCAGGCCTAGGCTCAGCCACTACTAGCACCGAGAACTCACCCACGTACCTGTGAAACTGCACGCTGACCAGCCTCGCTCCGGTGTCCCGAGCTGCTCTGAGAGCCTCTACAGCGCCCTTGAGGCCATCGACCTCGATGTAAGTTAAAACTCCGCGCTCCACGCAGCCCACCCTCGCGAGCAGCCGGGCTGATGGACATGCCGTGCCCTGAGTATTAATACGTTTCAGCTAAGCGGGCGCTTCATCGCCCAGCGCTGAGCAACTCCTGGGGCAAATGCTTAAAGCAAACTCGCGAGTACTACTGTTAGCCTAGCTCTGGGGTGGTGGCGTGAGGCGCTTGGGGGCGCTCCTCATACTAGCGCTAGCTGCGACCTCGCTTGCTCAGGCACGAGTCCTCAGCCAGCCCTACCAAGCCGAGCTCGTGGTCCTCGACGTCCAGAGGGACGGGTCAGTAATAGTGACGCACGTCGTCCGCGTCGCTGAGGAGCAAGTGCTGGTGAGCGTGAGGGCGTTGGCTAGGCCGCTAGAGCCGGTGATTGCCGTCGGCAAGGACGTTTACGACGTCGAGGTCAAGGAGGTCAATGGCACCTACTTCGTCAGGGTCATAGCGCCTGACGTGGGGCTGGTCAACGTCACCTACGTCAGCGACCAGCTGACGAGGATGGTGGCACCCAACCTCTGGGTGCTCAACTTCACGAGCGACGCTAAGGCAGTGATAGTGCTGCCCACAGGCGCTATACCAGTCAAGGTCCCAGAGGGCTTCTTGGAGCTCTCGGAGCGGGACGGCAGGTACGTGATAGCGGTCCCCGCGGGCGCTCACGAGGTCAGGTGGATCTTAAGGGTCAAGCCCCCAATCCTAGTGGCTAAGGCCTCCCTCCGGACAGTCAGCGCGCCGAGGGAGGTTAAGAGTGGGGGTGAGCTGGTCGTGGAGGTGGAGGTCGCCAACGTCGGCAACGTGACCGGCACGTTCTTCGTCCGAGTGCTGCGCATGCCCGAGCAGTCGCTGGTGTCAGCGGCCAACGTCACCCTCAGCGCTGGCGAGAGCACCAAGGTTGAGTTTAAGCTGCATGCGCCGAGAGTCGACAGGAACTCGACGCTCCACCTCAGGGTGGTATGCGGCCAGGGCGAGTCCGTCCACGACGAGGTCGAGGTGTCAGTGCTGGTCTACGTGCTACCAAAGCGGTGGTACGGGCTTGAGCTAGCCGCCGTGGCGGCCGTGGCGGTGGCAGCCGTCGCCGTGGCCGTAGCACTCGCCAGGAGGAGGGGCGGCAGGTCCGAGCGCCCCCTGTCCGAGGTGGACTACAAGCTGATAAGGTACCTGAGGTCGAGGGGTGGGGTGGCCCTGCAGAGGGACATGGTGAGGGACCTCAACCTGCCTAAGACGACGGTTCACAGACACTTAAGGAAGCTGGAGAAGTACGGCATTGTGGAGATAAGGAAGGTGGGGAACCTGAATCAGGTGCGCTTGACGTCGAGCGCGTAGACCTCAGCCTCGTCGGCCTCCAGCTCTAGCTGCCGCCCCACGAACCCCCTGAAGTCCACGACCGCCAGCCCGCCGCCCCTGGCCAAGAGCATGAAGGAGCCCAGCCAGCCCGCCAGGATCCCGCTCACCTCGCTCACCCCGCTGGTCAGGTGCGAGACGGACTCAGCCCTCGCGACAAGCTCCTCGTCGTACGGGTAGACCTCCAGGTCGTTCACTACTATGGGGGCCTTGAGGGAGTACTCCTCGAACCTCCTCGACAGGAACTCCCCGACCGCTCTGCCCAGTGACGCGAAGGCCTCCGCTGAGGACGGGGCAGGCCTCCCGAAGAACGCGTCTAGGGTCGTTGCCGATGACCTAATGAAGCTCAGCAACTGTGCCACCCTGCTCGCGGCCTTCTTCCTCTCGCTAGCGTGAGCCACCTTGACGCCCCCGAGAACCCTGCCCTCCAGCTCTTCGAGGTAAGCGGCGGACAGCACCTCCACCTCCCTCCCCCTCCACACGTTGGGCGTCCTGGCGTAGACCACTGAGACTAGGGCTGCCTGCTCCAGAATCCTCGTGGGGAACGTCGCCTCCCGCTGAATGCCGACCTTCAGGAAGGCGGAGCTGCTGCTCTCCGGGTATACCAGGACGTAGTGGAACCTGGGGGCGGTGCACCTCGTCTGGTACAGCCCGCTCTTCACGCACTTAGCCGACTTCGGGGCCTCGCTCTCGCGGCACTGGGGCTCCCCCAGCATGCACCTCAGGCTCGGCATGTCCAGGGCGCACCGCCCACATATCGGGATCCTGCCAGCCCTCTTCTGGATCATGTTGAGGCAGTAGCTGCCGTCTAACTTCCTGAACGTGCAGTAGCTGGCATGCCCAGCCCTCACCCTGACTCTGCTCCCCAAGGGGATCTCGACGAGCCTAACCTCGCGCGTCTTCAGGTCCGCTAGCTCTATTAGGGGCAGCACCTCCTCCGGCTTGGTAAGAAGCGAGTCGCGTGCCCTCTCCCAGGATAGGCGGGTGCAGACCCCCCTCACTATCATCGGCCCGCCTCCGTGACCCAGAGGGCGCCGTGCCCTATAGGCCTTGCGGTGCTGCTCGCCATGCGCAGGCGCTGACGAGCGCGTCAGGGCCGCCCCCACCGCCGACCCAGGCCAGCCCTCGCCTATGAGGCTAAGCGGCTCACGGGGGATGGTGCCCTCTCGAGGCGCGCCCGTGGTGCCTCAACGCCGCTGGGCACCTCACAAGCCTCCTAAGGGCTCAGCCTCGCGCGCCCCCTGACTGGGGTGGCTAGTACGCGGCTGCCGACGCGCCTCAGAGAGGCGGCTTTACTAGGGCGCTTAGCGACTTATGCAGCGTGAGCGAGGTGACACCTTCTCAGGAGCTCTTCAGGAAGTGGGAGGACCGCGAGGCCAGGGAGATTAGGCGCGAGACGGCGGACTGGGACTTCATAAGGAGGCGGCCGCCGAGAGTTAGGGTTGCGCTGATGTACTTCATCGAGAGGGGGGACAGGTACGTGGCCGCCAAGATTGTTAGCCTCGCGGTCGACGAGTTCAACAAGGTGAGGATGAGGGCCAAGATGCCCGTGGTGGTCTAACGAGAAGGCGGCCACCTAGCGCCCGGAGGCATGGCTCGATGAGAGTGGTCGTGGACGCCTGCTTCCTGATGGACTGGTCGAGGTTCAGGAGGGGGGGCGCATACTGAAGGAGCTACTCGACGTGCTACTAGTGCACGAGGAGGTCCTGGGGCAGGTGAAGTCGGAGGCCACGGTGGAGTGCGTCTCGAGCCTCCTAGCGAAGGGGGTGCTCAGGCTCTACCCGTGGTCGGAAGCTGACGAGGTGGAGTTCGTGACCCTGAGAAGCCAGGTCTCCTCTAACTCCAGAGCATATAAGGTAAAGTTCGACCACTGGTACTAATTAGAGCAGATCACCATGATGAGACACGCAGGCACTGACCGGTGATGTGCCCGCTCAGCTGAGGGTGAGGAAGAGATAAAGAAGTTTGTCAGGCCCGCCTCCTACGCGCCGCAATGACAGCAACGATTACCACAGCGACCGCGACGACTATTAAGTACGGCAGGTAGGCCTCCACGCCCGCGGGTCTCTTAGCCGTCACCTTCACGACCTCCTCGACGGCCTTGTGGTTCGCCGCCCTCACGATGACCTTGATCTCGTAGGCCCCCTCCTTCGTAGCCTTCAACTTGAACTCATGTGCCACGCTCTTCCCGGCCTCAAGCGACGGCCACCTCTGGCTGGCGCTCCTCGGCTCAATGCCCTCAGGGGCTGACAGCTCGGCGACGACGGACCTCGCGGTGCCGTTGCCCTCATTACTGACGCGCACCGTCAGCTTGAACTCCCTGCCCACCTCGACCTCACGCTCGCATTTGACGCTAACCGTCAGCTTGGGCACCCTGACCTCGGGCACCACGTAGCTCACCGTTAGCTCCGAGCTCTCGCCGACGTTGCCAGCGAAGTCTGTGGCGACTGCCTTCAGCCTCACCTCCTTAGCCCTCAGCGGCGGTATCATCGCCTGGTAGGTGCTGCCCCTAACGTGCTCGGCTCGCACCTCCCTCGCGCCCGCGGGCGTCTCGTAGACTAGCTTCACCGACTCAATCCCGTAGCCCTCGTCTACGGCCCTGATGTAGACCATTACCGAGTCCTTGCCTGAGACCGGCCTCCTCGGGGTGTACATCATGATGCTGACCTCTGGAGGTGCCTCATCCCTGTAGCACGCCGCCGTAACCTTGAACCCCTCCCCCGGCTTGACTTTAACCACGGCCCTCACTAGGTGGAGGGCTCCGTAGCTTAGCACCTCCCGTCCCAGCACCCTATCAACGTCGCCGTAGAGCTCGTACTCGCTGGCTGGGACCGAGCCGTTGACGTAGTAGTACACCGTGAGGTTCTCGATGGCCAGCTCGAAGCCGGGGGCGACAGACACCTTGACCGTGCACGCCTTCAGCTGGGGGTCGCTGACGTAAGCCACCTTGAGGAGGTCTATGTTGAAGCTCGAGAAGCCAGCCAGCGGGTTTTTACCGGGGACGCCTAGCTGGAGGACCTCGCCCCTGTCGCTCAGCCTCACTATCCTGAAGCCCCTGTAGTCGCCGGGCCTGATTCCAGCGCACGTCGTCGTGGTGGTCACGAACCACGTCCTGTCGTTGTAGAGGACTACAGCGTCCCCGTGGACGTGACCGGCGAGCACTAGCGTCACGTTGTACTCCTCTATGAGCCTCAGCAGCTCCTTAGCTGAGTCTATGTGGTCGCGCCAGCTGCTGTACACGTTCCTGATCTTCTCGACCTCCCTCCAGGACCCCCTGACCCTGCCGAAGGTCGCGTAGTTGAAGAACGGGTGGTGCATGAGGAGCACCTTCACCTTGTCCCTGTGCTCGGAGAGCACGCCCTCAAGCCACCTGAGCTGAGCGGAGTCCAGGAATCCCTCAAGCCCCGTGTCGAGCCCGACCAGGAGGAAGCGGCCTATGACCCTGTACCACGTGGCCGGCCCGATGTAGACGCCGTAGTACCGCTCCCTGAAGCTGGCCTCGTCCGTCTGCGCGTGGTCGTGGTTGCCGGGGATTATGAAGGTCGGCTTGCGAGCCCTGTTCGTGATCTCCCTGAACAGCCTGAGGGCTGGCACGTCGCTGCCGACGTCCACGTCGTCGCCCGTAATGACCGCGAACATCACGGGCAGGTTGTTGAGCAGCGTCACAGCCGCCTCATAGCGCGAGCTACTCCTGCCATCGACCTTTATGTCGATGTGTATGTCGGTGAAGTGCAGGAAGACAAGCTCTGAGGGCCACTCGCCGAGTACCCAGACGCTCCTGGGGCTCGTCAGCAGCTCGCCGCCGCACCTTACGTACAGGTCGTACAAGCCGCTGGCCGTGTCAGCGGGGACGGAGAAGTTCAGCAGGAGGTAGCTGCCCTCAGTCGCTGTGGAGGCCAGCGTGAGGGTCACGTTTGAGCCTGGGGCCAGGAGCCAGGCGCCCTCGACTCCGACTGACGCCTCAGCCAAGACCTTGGCGACGAAGTGCCCCCCAGCGAGCACGGGCATCGGCACGGAGTAGAGGGGGTCGACGATCTTCGACCTGGGGGCG
>Ga0180302_10001256_pt1 | contig 11966 bp, 10 predicted proteins | sample GuaBasSediGuay17_FD_121794 | JGI IMG/M metagenome (GOLD analysis project Ga0180302, IMG submission 121794) | Subseafloor sediment microbial communities from Guaymas Basin, Gulf of California, Mexico - Guay17, Core 4571-4, 12-15 cm | ecosystem: Environmental > Aquatic > Marine > Hydrothermal... | reverse complement strand
TTATGGATCGCGTAGAGAGCTAAGAGGGTTTTACCTGCTCCAGTCGGTAAAACAATCACTCCACGATAATTGTTATCTTCCCATGCTTTAAAAGCATCCAATTGATAAGGTCTTAACTCAAAAGTAGGTTTTGTTTCAACATCTAAATTCCAATCCTCCTTCACTGTAGAAACTATTTGATATCCTTTTTGCCTCAATATTCCGCATATTTCATGGTAGTTGAATGGCTTTGACCTAAAAATCTTGTCAACTTTATCCCATATTAAAACATTTAACAACTCGGGAACGTTTTCATTCAATCCGTGAATAATTAGATCACTACCCTTCAAATCTACGACTGCAATAGGTTTCTTGGCTTTCTCTAAAATTCCTGCAAGGCTTTCAGAAATTCTTATACCATATTTTTCAAGTATTTCTCTAGCTTTTCCCACACCTAGCTTCCTACACTTCTCGAGGTTTAACCTATATACACTACATTTTCTAGCCTTATCATAACCAATATAGTCTGCAACCAAGGTAATTCTCTCAAACTCCTCCCTAGAAACCCATCCAACTACAAATCTTAACTTTTTAACATCAAGTTCCAACATATTAGACCTCTACCATAAACAGATTCGCTACACCATCTGAATCTTTAAACTATACATGTTTGTCATCTTATTTCCCTTATAAACTTATTAGTACCGCTAAGATGTATTTACAATAAAAAATTTAAAATGGTAAATCAAACGCTAATTTTATCGGAGAGATTGTATATGAACTTAAGAAAGTCTTCTGTGGTAAAAACAATAACGGTAGCTAATGTTATGAGTTTATTTTTATGCACGTTTATTGCAAATTTCTGTATAAATGAAATTTTTAAAGGAAACTTATTAAATACGGTCGCCAAAGGTTCCTCAGTAAAACCCCACTATTATTCTTGCAATGTTACAAGGAGACAGGCAATAATAGATTTTGTAGCGGCACTGCAAATGAAAGACGGAGGATTTGTAACAACGCTTACTGCTCCAGAGGAAGAAGAAGGAGTAGTAATCGCGAGGGAAGCTGTTAAAGTTCTATCGGTACTTGGTAGTCTTAATGCTATAGACACTGAAGCGTTAATAAGCTATATTGTGAAATGTCAAACCGATAATGGTGGTTTTGTAGGAACTCTAATATTTGATGTAGAACCAGAAATAGCGGTAGCTGCAGATGTTGCGTATATTCTCTACCGTTTGGATGCATTTGATAGAATCGATAGAGGTGCATTTTTAAAATGGGTTTTGGGATGTTATCATTGGGAGGATGGAAGGTTTAGTTATAAGCCAGATGAAGAAGATTACCTTGTTTTTCACACGGTTTTAGGTGTTTTTTCATTGTTTTGGATGGGCGAATTAAGTAGAATCGATATAGGGAAAACAACTCAATACATATTGTCATGTTACTGTGAAGATGGCGGGTTTAGTAGTCTCCCTGGCGAAACAAATTCAAACATATATGACACATATTGGTGCATGTTAGCTTTACTATACTTAGGAGCATTAAATAGAATTAATATAGAGAAAACGGTAAACTATTGGTTAAACTATTATGATTTTGAAAATCAAACCTTTATAGGTGGTGGAGATCCTCTGCCAAATTGTGCTTACGGTGTTTTAGCTTTAAACATGCTTGGAGCTCTAGATAAGATAAATAAGACTAAGATGGTTGAGCTTATTCTTTCTTGTCAAAGCCCCTTACATGGAGGTTTTACATCATCTCCAGAAACAATTTATGATGAAAATGAGGAAAATATTGGATCAACTATGAATGCTATCGAAATGCTAGAGGCCTTAGATGCCTTAGGAGTACTCGATGAAAATTTCACAGTTTTACATAAACCTATCTGGCATGGTGAGCCATACGAGCCACATGAGCGCAATGAACAAGGAGAGGAAGGAGATCTCACGCTTAATCTGACCTTTCTCGACTATGTTGTGATTTCCGTATGCATAGGTTCTTTGGTTGGAGTTTATATGCTTTTGAAAAGAGAGAAGAAGCGGTTAGCAAGAAGGAAAACAAAAGATCTAAAATCGTTAAATATTATATATATATATAACCCTGTAATTATTTAATGAAAGACTAAAGAAGCTGCATGTAACATAATGTTAGACCATATTAGCATAATTTGACATAAATCGGAGGCAAAAAATGTCGAATGACCTTTTAAGCTACGTTAAGAATTCTAAGGGTAGCGCTCGCTGGAATGGCGGGGCAACGGGTGCAGGAATTACTATACTTTTCATCGACTTACTTCTATTCATGTATTTTCACCTTAAGCGTAATAAAGATTTTACTTTCATTATTTTCTTATTTTTAGTAGGAGTTTTTCTTTTTCTTATCGGGTTTTTGTCTGAAGTTTTTCAGAAAAGAAGTTTTATTAAAGAAATTAAAAAATTGGACAACAAGCTTCTTAGAGAGGCTATGTTAAAAATTAGAAGTAAAGCTTTCAAAGATGGTGTATTAAGAGGTATTGAATTCATAGTGATAGTTGCTGCCAGTGCATCATCTCCAAAAACCTTTTGGCCTTTTTTTGAACGTCTTTCACCTATAACTCAGCTTTTCGTTATCTTTACTTCAATCATCATAATAGTCTTAATCGTAGTTTATGGAAGGACCTACCGTCGAGGGGAAGAGGTTTAAATTTCTATCATAATTACATGAACATCTTTTATTTCAAAAAGGGAGGCTGCGAAAGTTCTAACAGAAAATATAGTGAGACTTAACTATGTTGCCCAGCTTTTAATGTAGTGGTTGAAATGCAAAAAGTAAAAGTTAAGGTTCGTAAAAAGGGTCAGATTACTTTGCCCCTTGAATTACGAAAGACTGGAATCTGACTGAGGGATCAGAAATTCTTTTTATCTACGATGAGAATGAAGCCATCGTAAAACCAGTTAAAAAAGTAAGAGTAAGGGAAAATGCGGGGATTTTAGGCCCTTCAAACGATGACGAAGTTGAATTTGCCACATTGGACCCCGAGTTGCTGGCCTTTTACTTTGAAGAAAAATATAGAGAAAGACGGGAGAGAGGTAAACTTTGATAAAAATTTATTGAATTTCCCGAAGAACAAATCAATCTTTATAGATGTAAATATTTTTCATCTATACCTAAGGGGCCCAAAAAAGATACAGGAAATCTGTAAAAACCTTTTGGAGAAAATTGAAAGAAAAGAAATTATCGGATACACTTCGCCTCTAGTTTTAGACGAGCTTGCATATAAACTACTACTTAAGAAAATTGAAGAGAAATTTCAAGAAAATCCTATAAATATCCTGCGAAAAATCCCAAGGTAATTTCCAACTTTCAAACTATGTAGAATTAGGCTTAGATACAATTCTTGGAATCGAAAACCTAAAAATAATAGACATTTCCAAGGAACATGTTGAAAACTTGATAGACTACATGAAAAATATCTCCTTCTCCCTAGAGATGTTTTACATCTTTCAGTCATGCTTACCATAAACTGTAGGAACATCGCTTCAACCGACGACGACTTCGATAGAGCACCAATGATAACCAGATGGACACCCCGTATTAATGATAATAAGATAACCAAATAGTATATCCAGAAAGACTGCGGGTGAAAAATTACTGTTAGATAAAAGGAGCTATTTTTGTTAAAAATGTTTGTTTTTTAAGGTTGTGATTTGTTTCTATGTTTTTGATCTGTTTTTATGTTTTTCTGCAGTAAGTTACAGAGAGAAGCTTCTGTTTTTTGACTTAATGATGAGCTTAAATAACAGTAAAATCGATATGTTGCTTTGCTTTAGCCTTTTTAAGTGTGTTATTTAAGTGGTATTTGTAGCCTGACAAGGTTCAACCATGCTTTGCAAAACGTTTAACATTTTGATAGCTTTGCTTCCCTCTTCGCATTTTGAGCTATGTAAAACCTCCATGAACAACGCGTAGCAATAAGCAACCCTTTAGGCGAATAATCACCTACCGTGCCTAACACACCTAAAATCTCCCAAATTCCATTAAATTGGAGGCGAATTAAGGATAAGTGAGGTGCGATCAATGAGTTGAAAGATAAAACTTACAAGGTGCATATTTCAATGGCAAAATTTAGGGGAAAATTAGGAGTATTGCGGCTGCGATCATTATTGCTCCGCTAATAATTTTTACGTGTTTCCCATAGCTCCTAATTTTTCTGGCTGTTTCCGCGGAGTTTGCTCCGATTAAACCTACTATGAGGATTGGAATAATTAATCCGAGGTTAAATAGCATGAGGGATGCTATGCTCATCAGAGCTCCTTGGAAAACTATGTTTGCGAGCAATATTAGCAGGAATGGGGTCGCACAAGGCAGCTTACCGAGGGAAAACAGGGCTCCAAGAAGAAACAGACCTAAAATTTGAGTTGAATGTTTCTCGGCGAACCTTCGAATAAAAGGCTTAGTAAAATTCAAATTCAACGGGAAAATTAGGTTTAGGCCTATTAGAACCATTGTCGCAGCAACAACCCACTTTAAAGCTTGTTGAAGAGGGGAGATGTCAAAGGAAGATGTGAGGAGAAGTAAAATGGTTCCAATTGTCATGTATGAGAAAAGTAGGCCTAGCGAGAAGGAGAAAACTTTCAAAAAACTCTCTTTGACGCTGTGGGAGCTGGCTCCATAGGCTAATATGAATGTTAGTATTGCCATTAAGCACGGTGAGAATCCTGAAAACAGTCCTAGGCTGAAAGATAGAAGCAGCGGGATACCATTTAAATCTTCAGAAACCTCTTGTTCCTCGCCGTAAAGATACATATCTATTACCTCTTTTAGCTTTTCGTAGCTTATCTCATCCTTAGATATCTTATATTCGTGGTTTATCACAACTGCTGGAACCTCTGTAAAATTGTACTGCTTCCATCTTTCCCAACCTTCCCTAGTGCTTACGTCAACCCAATCAACAAAAATGGCGTCTCCATACTCGTTTTCAATCCTCTCGATGATCGGATCTGTTTTCTCGCAGTCCAGGCAGCCGGGCAAATAAAAATACTCAACATAAACCTGGCTGAGAGCAAAAACCCTAAAAAACGAAAGAAAAATAAGGATTAGCAGCATGAAGACCGGTTTTTTCTTTATTTCCTTCTACCCCCAAGCTTAAATTTGAAAATCTTCCCACCATATTTTATGAATATGAGGTATATTGCTACGGGAATCGCAACTAGGCCGCCGATGAAAGCAATTAAATCCCATATGGAAATCTCCTCCCACCAAGGTTCACCCTCGCCCTCATCAACATTTTCCAAGCTCTCAACCTCAACCACGATCCTCAAAGCCTGTTTTGCTTGCTCAGCTGCGATCAATGCGGTTTGACTTGCAGCATCAGCCAAAAGAATTGCTGCGAAATCCTCCTCCTCACTCGAAGCATCTTGCAAATATAGTTTTGCCAGTTCGAAGTTGTACTCCGCCAAGGGGGCATCAACATTTGAATCAAAATAAACCTTCGTTAAGTTTTTTTCAGCCCATTTGACAAAATTTTCAGCTCGCTTCAAAGCTTCGCTTCGATTTGCTAAAACGGGGAAATGCGCGTATTTCAACGCTGCTTTTGCCTCCGCCGCATACATCAAAGCAAAGTAATAAGACTCATTATCATAGTACCATTTTGCTGTGGTTAGAACTTTTTTGGAGTGGTTGACCAGATCAACTCGCTCAACGTTGGCAATGTTTTTGAGGCTGTTGTTAACCTCGTTGATGAGGTTCAACGAAATTTTTTCCATTGCGTTTTCGATTTTGCTTTTTTCATGTGCCAATGCGGGTTCTTTGTTTCTTTCAAGAGCTACTTTGAGCTCGTCTTCAGCTTTACATAGATAGATGTGCGTTTGTGTTAGGAAAGCAAAGGTTGTGTTGAAGTCTCCTTTTCTGTGTGCTTCTTTGGCCCATGAGAAGTAGAGTTTTCCGTAATCGTAGTTTCTTTTTGCGAGGGAGAGCCATTCTGTGCATGCGATTGTTTTAAGCTCTACGCTTAAATTTTCTTCGATAGTTTGGAGTTTCTCTTTAATATGGTTTAGCGTTATGTTTGCTGTTTCATTTTCACCCAGGGTGTTGGTGAGCGTTGTTATGTTCCATGTGAAGATTGAACGTTCACATTCAATTAAAAGCATCCAAGAATAAATAAAACAATTGGAATACGTGCCGTTTAAAACCTCCATATACGTCTCATAGCCTGGTAGCGATGCATTCGCTTCATATATATTTGAGAGTTTTGAAAGCCTGAGGCTAAGAAGACTATAATAAATGGTTTTACTGTCAAATTTCCCATTGGCGATTGCGAAAACAGAAATGTATGCTATAGATATGAATTGAGCAAATAAAATTAATATTACAAAAGTAAGAACCAACTTGCGGCCTAAACCCGTTCTAAACATGACAATACCTCTTAAGATTTAAATGGAGAAACAAAAAGAAAAAATAAATTTACAATTTATTTTATATTGTTTATTTCACTATCGTATATGTGGCGGGTATAGAAAGAAATAGAGTACAATGACACCTACTATGAAAAGTGTAACATATGTTAGTAGGAGTTGTTTTCGTGAAGGGAGCTTTGTCTTTCTCTTTTTGGCAAAGTGACGTAATGATAGGAATCCCGCTGCAAGCATGATAGCAACATCTATGGATGCAAGTATAAGTCTTAACAGGGTCAAGAATGTCAGCCCTCCTTTAAAGGCCTAACACCGAACAAATCCAATCACATCCATTTGAACATACACCGTATCCTTCTTCTAATATAAAGTGACATATTATGAGTGCTAGTGCAAAGCATGCAGGGATGCAAAGCCAATGATGGCATGCAGCATGACATATGACTTCTATTCCGACATGGCATCCTATTATACAAGCCCACCAGCAAACATCTTCACATGTTATACGTACTCTTATTTCTGGGTTGTTTTGTGGTGTTGCAATTTTAGAGCTACCAGTTTCGTAGGGTTTTTCAATCTTATATATTTGTGCTCTTGCTATTAACATGTATGTTATGTAATTTTTATCATTACTGATTGTCAGTGATTCAATAATTAAGCTTTTAGTTTTTACAGTTGACCTTGAGTATAATGCTGACATATGCAATATTTCCTTTGAATCGTCAAGTATCGCAAATGTTGCTCCAAACTCCTTTTTTATATCTTTGGATATTGTATCTATCTTTGGCAATATTATTACTACGTATCCCGAATATTTTGAGCTGCTTACCTCAAAAACCTGTATTGCATCAAGGTTTGTATCAATTTCTATGTTTTTACTTTTTAGCCATTGAATGGCTATTGGAAAATTAGAAGAGCCCACTACTATGTTTGTTATTTGCTGTTTCTCCAAACCTGTTATTTCTTGAACCTCTACGGGTTCTCTTGGCACACATGCTTTTGCAACAGGTATTTTTACTTGCATGGCTGGTAGTAACAGTAGCGTTAGCATCATTATCGATATTACCGATATTTTTAAGGTCTTCACTCAGCAACCCCCCCCCAAGTGTTTTTGGGTAAAATGTGGTTTTTATCGCATATAAATTTTATTTTCGGCAAACATCGAAATTTTGCAATTTTACCCGACTAAGAGAACCTATTATTTTGATTTCTCATTACGTAGTGTAGAGTTGGATTTTGAGATTTCAGAAAGTCTTGTGGTAGCGAAGGGGGAATGGGTTAAGTTTTGTGGCTTCTGCGGTTAAATGTTTATGTTTCGTTTTTTCTCATTGTGTTAAGAGCGATTTTGTGGCCTTTACTCTCTAAAACCACCTTATTTGCATCAAACTGACGCATATTTTAATCTAATTAAAATAGCACATGGTTTTAAGTGGTTTATGTTAGAGGATATCTGTGGCAAGTAGTATAGTTGTTTTCGTTGAAAATCTAAGCATATCTGTAAGAGATTCCTCCGCCTTGGAGCTTCTAAAAGGTCTACTCCTACAATATCCTTGTCAATGCTGTTAAATCCATTTCTAGTTTCCCAATCTTTCGGTAAGCTCCTATATTCCTCCATATTTCAAGTAGAAGGAGGCTAATCTCTGTAGCAAGACTTAAAGCTTTTAACGTCTTGTTAAGTTGGCTTTAGAACTTCATAAACTTCACAATATTTATGGGCCGTAATTTGCACATCACTTATGTCTTTTAATTAAACTTATGTTGTGTTTTCCATGCGAAATAAAGGTTTACGTTTGTAAGTATAGCTTAAGATAAGTTATGTGTGAACTTCTTTATAAAGTTATCTACCGATAAAAATGATAACATCTTTGTTTTAATGAATGCTTATAGTTTTGTAACGTCTGCTGTAAAAACTTTTTCAGTTAATGTAACGCCCTATAACGTAAAAAGGGAGGGTACCCTCAGAGAATTTTTCCAGTAATTTTCTGAATTCGGGCTAAAAATATATAAATAAAACTGTTCCTGACACGTATCCTGATTTGGTTTAAAAAGCAATGATATCTTCTAAAATTAACTGGTATGCTTTTCCACATTTCACACATCGCTGTCCAAGTATTTTAATTGAAATATTTTCGTTGACGTTAAGAAAACTTTGAACGTTCCTTACAATCGCGGAAAGAAAGTCAAAATTTGAAACTATTCGATAGGTTTCTTGACAATTGGGGCATTTCCATGCAAGAATATAGATATCCGCGCCACATTCACCGCAAACAGATTTAAAATAATGGAAATGAGGCGCAACCAGTATACTTTCAAATTTAATTGTGTTATGTTGTCCACATTGCATACAATACCAAGTTACCTCAAACCATTTCATACCCTCATACATCAAATTTTAGAAACTTCCTTATTATCTCATCGGGCCTGGTGCCTTTCCTTCTTCGTCTCTTAGTGGATCCAAGGTAGGGGCACGGTCCAACAGTTTCGAAAGCTACCTCAGCTAATCTATCTCCTTCTCCTTCCTTGTATCTCCTCCAATCAGTACAGTGGCGGTACGTTTCTGGCTGCGTCCACGCAGGATCAAAGTTTTCAAATTTTTCTGGATCCACACATATTGCTACTCTATCCACTTCTCGATGAAGTGATAATGGACATGTAAAGACTCTTTTTATATCCATTTTGTTTTCCACTTTTAACTCTGGAGCCTTAAATTTCTCGGCAATCTCGATATATTTTTGCTTTAATCTTGTATTTACGTATTCAACGGTCGCATAAGCTATATCTAGAGGATTAATCTTTGTGGTTACTTCGTCGCTGAATGCCATAGGATTTATGTGAACATGTGCTCCATTTCCGCTCCACTTCACAAAAGCAGATTTCTCAATGCCATATTGATATAAAAATTCGACGATTACTTTAGCCACTTCAATGGTTGCTTCCCATTTTTGAAACACGTTATCTATGTCCCATGTTGGCATACACTTCTCAATATTTCTCATATCCATTGTATCTTCAATAACACGTAATCTATAATATTGATTTGCGGTCACATAAAAAGTTCTAGGCCTATATTTTCGAAAAATATGGAAAATTTTCTTGAAGTCCTCTTCAGAAGCTATAGTTATCGGTTTTCCGCCTTTCCAGTATCTAAGGAAAAGCTGGTTTCCTTTTTCGTCTCTAGCTTCGCAATGTATGGCCATCCATTTATCTAGGGAAAAATCAACAATCTCTCTTATAACATTACTTTGCATGTACCATTCAACAATTTTCGTGTAAGTCAAATTACTCACTCGCAGAGGAAATTTTAAATAAATATAGTATGTTTTAACGATTTAGCTGATAATATTCATGTGGATGCATTTGTTTCATCACTAGTTCTCACTGTCTTCTCTATTTGTTCTAAGAATGGTTTATAGTTTTTCATAATCTTCTCCAGCTTATTAAGATAGTTTTTAGATACTGGCTGTATCTTGAATATTTTTTCGGGTTTTAAAACTGGAATTATGTCTTGAGCCTTTAAATTACTTGGATGCTTGACCTGCGTAATTATTGAGAGTGCCTTACTCCATTTTGATGGATCGAATATAAGTATGTGGCCTGGAGCAACCCCTATCGGAACATTAACATCTAAAACCTGTTTACAAGGCATAACAGCATCATTAAAACTCTCAATTAAAATGTTATCCGTTTTTTCGGAAATTTCCCCGTAACATGTGTTTATTGCCCTCTCAGCAAGTCTCATATGGGTTTCAATCTGCTCATTTGTACCTCTAAAAGTCAATATGTCATCTGAATGCTTCAGCAACTTCTCTACTACCGGTTTAAGGTATTTTAAATGAGTTTCCAAAGCGCTGTTCACTAAATAAACATTCCTAAATTTACCGTGAAGCCTCGTGGTGACTCTCTCCATAACCAGTACTGCCGTAGGATCAGTCATATAAAATTCTGTTTCAAAACCTTCACTTATAAAATAGTCGAGATCTAGAGGTGCAAACAGCAAATCTACAGGATTCAACACTTCTATAGGCATATTTACATTAGCTACTTCTCGGAGATGATATATGTCTTCGCAGAAAAGCTTCTCTTGTTTAATACATTGTTTAAACGCCTGCCACTGATACCACAAATTATGGCCGCTCATGGGCTTAAAAGGTATAAAATTCAAACCTAATTCCTTAAAGAAATGCAGTAATATTTTTGAAACGGTTGTTTTACCAGCATCCTTCTCAACAAGTCCGAAAACAAACACTTTCATCATGTTCACCGGAACTACTAATTTATTGGTGTTTAGACGGTTATCGAACCTCAGGTATAATTGTTACAATCCCTTTCCTACCTGCTCTAATGATATGCACCTCTATTTCTTCTCCAATCCTTCTCCTACTTATCTCTTTCTTCAAATCATCTGCACTATTGATAGGGTTTCACCAATACCAGTAATTATGTCTCCTACTCTAATACTTGCTTTATAAGCTGGGCTTCTAGGCGCAACCTCAATAATTAATGCTTCCTTATCAACTGGAAGATTATAGTACGCAGCTATCTTCTCATTTATTGTCACACCTACAACACCTATCCAAGGCCTAATAACCCTACCATAGGTTATTAACTCCTCTGAAACCTTCCTAGCCAAATTAATAGGAATAGCAAAGCCTATGCCTTGAGCACCTATGCCTTGAGCATAAGGAATTATAGCAGTATTAACACCAATAACTTCACTATAAATATTTACAAGGGGCCCGCCACTATTACCGGGATTTATTGTAGCATCAGTTTGTATTAAATCTTCAAGTACAAGAGCTTTTGAATGTATGGATCTGTTCAAAGCACCAATCACACCCACCGTAACAGTTGGGTCACCGGTTAAACCAAAAGGATTACCAAGAGCTACAACAATCTGCCCAACCTTTACAACAGCTATATCAGTTGCTGGATCTGCTTCACTATACGTCCACTTAAAGCTTCAGCTAAATTTAACTGTTATAGCATTGCCGTATCATTTGTTTTAAATTTGTATTGCTAATAGTTTATACCCTTTATATTGACGAGCTTCCTAGGATATTTGACTTCAACAACTAAATTTACTATATCAGCTTTGTCAATGAGTTCAGGTGGTGCATATCTTCCAGTTAAGACTACGTGGGTTTCTTCAGGTATTTTTGACAGCAGGGACAGTATTTCTTCAACTGAAATCAAGTTTGCTGCTACAGCCAAGTTTATTTCGTCTAAAACAAGTAGGAAAGGTTTCTTTTCAAAGACTATTTTTTCAGCGAATTTCAAAGCTTTTCTAGCTAGTCTTTTATCTTCTTCACTTGGACTTTTTAAATCTACCCACTCGGTTCTTCCAAATTGATATATTTCGTACTCTGGGCTTAACCTATCCTTTATAATGTATTCACCAATATCTTTTCTGCCTTTCATAAATTGGATTATGATGACTTTCAGTCCATGTCCTATGCATCTAAGAGCTAAACCTAGCGCATTGGTTGTCTTTCCAGCTCCAGTACCAGTATATAGAAAAATTAAACCCAAATGTCTACCCCCTTAGATCTTACAGACTCCTTTCGGACATGAGCCTGTGTCCTCTGGCCCTAGCTCTAT
>Ga0180302_10001255_pt1 | contig 11975 bp, 11 predicted proteins | sample GuaBasSediGuay17_FD_121794 | JGI IMG/M metagenome (GOLD analysis project Ga0180302, IMG submission 121794) | Subseafloor sediment microbial communities from Guaymas Basin, Gulf of California, Mexico - Guay17, Core 4571-4, 12-15 cm | ecosystem: Environmental > Aquatic > Marine > Hydrothermal... | reverse complement strand
TTTATGGAGAGGTGGCGGAATGAAATCTAAGAAGAAATACGCTGAAAAATTCGTTGGAATCACGCCAAAAGATTACGAAGAGCTTGAGGACAGGCACAAGAAAGTGCTGGATATTTTCTCCCGTTACCAGTTTGAGAGGATTTTAGATGTTGGCTGTGGGGATGGGAATTTCTCTGTTTTGCTGAAAGAAGCGTGCAAAGCGAAGGAAGTTTATGGGATTGAGATTTCGGAAAAGGGAGCTGAAATGGCGAGAAAGAATGGAGTTAAATGCTACCAGCTTGATGTAGATGAAAAAGATTTTCCATTTGAAGATGATTACTTTGATGCAATTTTTGCAGGCGAGATTATAGAGCATTTGTATGATACAGACCACTTCTTAGACGAGATTTACAGAGTTTTGAAGCCGAATGGCATTTTGGTCTTGACAACGCCAAATCTTGCCTGTTGGCAAAACAGAATAGCCCTACTACTCGGTTTTCAACCATACGCAACTACTGTTAGTTTGAGATATAGGATAGGCCATCTTTCTGGCGATTCTGATCTGTTACCAGAAGAAATTATTCAAGGAAGGAGGCATATCAGCGTTTTTACTCTGAAAGCGCTTCTTAAACTATTAGAGATTCATAAGTTCGATGTAATTCAGATTAAAGGGACTCCTATAAAGTTACCAAAATACATGAAATTTAGTAATTTTTTGGACGTTATTTCGGGAATGATTGATAAAATAGCATCCTTTTTATGTCCTTCTATTTGTCCTCAGATTATAGTTGTAAGTAGGAAGGGTGGTGGCTAATGAAAGCTAAGAAGTACATTGATAAGTTTGTGGAAATAGCACCAAAAGAATACATAGAAGAGGGAGATAGAGATAAAAAGGTTCTTGAGATATTCTCTAAGTTGCGGGTTTCAAAGTTTTTGGATGTAGGTTGCGGAGACGCAACTTTCACAGTGTTAATAGCAAAAGCCTGTCAGGCTGAAGAAGTTTACGGAATAGAAATATCAGAGAAGGGTGTGGAATTGGCAAGAAAAAAGGGAGTCAAGTGTTTCCAATTGGATGTAGATGTAGAGAAGTTCCCATTTAGCGATAATTATTTTGATGCGGTCTTTGCCGGTGAAATCATAGAGCACTTATATAACCCTGACCACCTTTTAGCTGAAACTTATCGTGTTCTCAAGCCAAAAGGGATTTTCGTTTTATCGACACCTAATTTAGCTTCCATTCACAATAGGATTGCTTTACTTCTTGGTTTTCAGCCTTTTAATGTCATGGTTAGTTTGAATAATTCTGTTGGACACTTAGGCTTTAGTGCTGGTGGCGCAGCACCAGATCACATCAGATTCTTTACTTTACGCTCGTTAAAAAAATTGCTAAAGCTTCACAAATTTGAAATCATGGAAGTGAAGGGTTCATGTGCGATGTTGCCTGAGAACATGAGGTTTAAAAAGCTGTTTAGAGCTGTGGATAAGTTCTTTTCGAAGTTTCCTGGATTGAGTTATAGGATTATTATCGAGGCGAGAAAATGAGAATAGGATATTTTTGTGGAGGTTTTCCGTACTTAAGATCAACTCTAAATTATAAAATTGGAGGTGGGGAAAAAGTCGCTTACAATATAGCTTTTAATATGGCTAAAAGAGGGCACGATGTGTGTGTTTTTACAGTTTCCGAATCATCCTGTTATGAAGTTGAAAATTTACATAACATTAAAGTATATAGATATGCAAGTCTGTTCGAGTTTTACAGAAGAAAGATTTCACCATCTTTGATTTTTAGGCCTAACATCGATGTTGATATAGTTCATGTTCATATAGCTGGCGAGCTTGCTCCTCTAGCAGCTTCAAAGCTTGCAAAGAAAAAGAATATACCTTTAATTGCTACATATCATGGGGATGCTGTTGCAGACAAATTGCTACAAAAACCAGGGGAAATATTTCATAACATCATAATTAAAAAGGTCTTAAACTTCTCAAATGTGATAGTATCTCCTTCAAAGCATATTATTAATCAATCACCTTTACTTCATTTGTATAAACACAAAATTGTAGTAATACCGAATGGAATAAACTTGAAAGATTTCAAAATAGCTTACCCTAAGGAAGAGTGTAAAAGGAAATTAAGAATACCTGAAAGCGATAAAGTAATTCTATTCGTTGGGGTTTTACGTCCATTTAAGGGCGTGGACGTTCTAATAAAAGCTATGCAATTTGTAACGGAAATATTTCAAAATGTACAGCTTATAATAATAGGCGAGGGAGAAATGAGATTAAAGCTTGAAAGGTTAACAAAGGAATTAAAACTTGAAAGAAACATAAAATTTACTGGTTTTGTAGGCGAGGACCTAAAACCTATGTACTACAAATCTGCGGATATTTTCTGTTTACCTTCAATTACGACTCAAGAGATATTTGGCATTGTAAATTTAGAAGCGATGGCTTGCGGTGTTCCGATAGTGGCTTCTAAAGTTGGAGGAGTTCCAGATGTAGTTAAACATGGTGAAAACGGCTTATTAGTTCCTCCAAGAGATCCCAATGCATTGGCAGATGCCATAATCTATCTACTAGAGAATGAAGATATAAGAAAAAAGATGGGCACAAAGGGAAAAGAGATTGTAGAGAACTATGCATGGGAAAAAATTGCAGAAAAATACGAAAAAGTTTATCAGAGTGTTTTAAATGATAATCGGAGCAGCACTTGGAGGATTTAGTGAGTTGACACTTGAGCAGGCACTAGAACTATACCTACAACTATCAAATACTTTTAACTTGAAAGCGGTTGAGATTAGATTCGAAAGAGAGGGTGAAAGACCTACTCTATGGCACTGGGAAGCAGATAGAAAGTTAAGAGATTTTTTGAGAAACTTTGAAGTTAAAGGAGCACATCTTCCTTTTGTTTACCTTAATTCCATATCTCGGAATCCTTACATTAAAGTAATGTCTGTAACCCAGCTTAAAGAAGCAATAAAAGTTGCATCTGACTTGGAAATGAATTACTGCGTAATGCATGCAAGGGGATTCAACTACACTTTAACACAAGAGGAGAAATTTGAGGAGTGGAAAAGGATTGTAAAAGAGCTTTCGGAACTTGCGGAAAAGAATTCAATTTTGCTAACTGTAGAAAATGCGGATTTCTTGCATGATTTAAGCTTGTTAGAGAGGCTTGTAAGGGAAGTGAACTCCAAATGGCTTAAGATAACCCTCGATATAGGTCATGCCCATGTGAGAAAAGTTGCACCCCTTTCGACCTATCCCTTAAAAGATTTGGCTCTGAGGATTTCCGATTTCTTTTTACCGTTATCCCTCATCAAGAAAAACATGCCCTACGAGAAGTATGGCTCTTTGAGGAATTTTATTAAGCTGAATAAAGACTTGATAGCTGTAGTCCATGTTCATGATTACGATGGAAGAAAAGATCATCTGCCATTAGGAGAGGGGAAAATAGACTTTTCATTTCTTTCGGAGCTCAGGGATTTCAAAGGGCCTTACATATTTGAGGTGGAATTCCAGAACCATTATGAGGATCTTAGAAAGTGTTATTATAAGTTTAAGGAGTTGATGAGTAGATGAGCGTAACCGTGTTTGGGGAAGCATTTATTGATCTCATAGTTCCAGCATGGAGCATAAATAGAGGCGAAACATATCACAGGGACATAAGGGTCTTTGTTGGTGGTTTGGCCAATGTTGCCATAGAGATCTCAAAGATGGGAGAAGAGGCAAAATTTATCGGAAAAATTGGGGATGATCCTTTCGGTGTGTTTTTAAGGCAAATGTTGAAACAATATGGTGTGAAAGATATAATATTTGTAGACCATGTTCTTCTAACCGGACTGTGCATCTCATTGGTTTATGAAGACGGTGAAAGAACGATGATAGCCAATAGAGGAGCTAATGATAACCTTAGTATAGAGGAAATCGAAAGCTGTATTGATGAGATAAGGAGTTCCAGGATTGCTTACTTTTCCGGTTATTCTCTACAGCAAGGGAAGACAAGGGAAACCATGTTGAAATGCATTGAAGATTGCCACAAACATGGAATAGAAGTCTATTTTAATCCAGGCGCTCCGAACTTAATCAAAGAGGATTTTAAAGAAATAATCAGAAATTTCGTCAATGTTTTAATCCTCAATGAAGATGAGGCAAGGAAGCTTGCAAGAAGAGAAGATACAAACTTTGAAAGTCTAAATGAGCTTGTAGACATAGCCATAGTAACAAGAGGAAAAGATGGATGCACGTTGATCAAAAATAGAAAGGTAGTAGATGTAAAAACGAAAGAGATAAAAATTAGAAACACCACAGGTGCTGGTGATGCTTTTTCAGCGGGATTCATTGTTGGGAGGCTTAGAGGAATGGACAATATAGAATGTGCCAAGTTAGGGAATCAAATAGCCGCAAAATTCTTAAGAGAAAGAGGAGGTGTTTAGAATGCCTCCTGTGCTTGCTGTTTTCATAGATGCTTTAAGTCCTGAAGATATTAAATATATGAGGTTTCTGAATTCGTTTGAAAATAGTGTTAGAGTAAAAACTGAACTACCAAGTTACTCAAACACTTGCCATGCTTCTATCTATACTGGTGTTTTTCCAGAAAAACATCAATACATATTCGCATGGCGATATTCTCCAGAAAATTCTTCATTTCGGTTACTTAAGAGACTAAAAGTGATAAACATACTTACAAATCATAATCACGTTTTAAAAGCGTTAGCTTATTTATCTATCTGCAAGTTGTATTATGAACAATTTCATCTCCCATATTTTTACTTTTTATCAAGATACCCTGCAGATTACTGGAGTTACTTTGATTTAAAGATGGTTAGACACTGGAACGATCCAGACCCATTCATTGGGAAGTATCCTACTATTTTTGAAATTCTTAAGAGAAATGGAATAGAGTATCAAACAGTCTGGGTACCAAAGGGTCCCTTGAGAAGAATTGAGCAGATACAAGATACGAATAAACCTTTTACGTACATCTTTATAGGTCATACAGATGGTTTATTCCATCATTATTTACAAAATTCAGAAAAAACTAAAAAAGTGCTCAAAGAGATAGATAAAGCACTGGAGAGGATATACTTCAGATTTACAAATAAAAATGAAGATCTCATTTTTTTAGTTTTCTCGGATCACGGACATATATCCATTAAGGAGCGAATAAGCTTAGATTGTCTTTTTAAGTCAAATGGTAAGAACTTAAAAGATTACATACACTTCGTTGACGCTTGTCAAGCTAGATTCTGGTTTAGAAACGAAAAGGAAGAAACCGAAGTAAAAGCTGTTTTAAATGGGATCAATGATAGAGGATACACTCTAAATGATAAAATCTTAAAGGATTTTCATGCGAGAGTAGATAGAAATTTATACGGCCATCTTATATTTCAACTAAAACCTTCATACGTCTTTGCCGAAGCTGTACCACCTAATACTGTTTCTGTGCACGGTTACCCTCCTGACGATCCTAGAATTGATGCCGTTCTTATATCAAATAAAGAAATCCCCACAACTCGTAATTATATAAGACTTGAAGATATTGCGCCAACTATTCTACATGTCTTGGGATTGGAAGTGCCAAGTTATATGGATGGTGAGCCAATATGGACATAAGATTGGATAAAGATCAAAAGGTAAATAAAATAGTTACAAATATCACAGAAAAGCTTAAAGAAGAAATAATTTCGCTTTTTCACCCTAAGTCGATCATTCTCTTTGGCAGTTTTGGAAAGGGCGAAATAAGTGTTTATGAAAAAAATGGGGAAATCAAGTTTCTAAGTGATTGTGATGTTATAATAGTTCCATACAGGCTAACTTGGTTATTTAATAGAAAAGGGTTATACAAATTTGAACAAGATTTTTACAAACGAACTGGTTTAAAAGTTGACATTCGTGGTGCAACACTTACTTTCGTTTTTTCATTTCCTTTTCTTATAAAGTGGATGATACCAACGATAGCTATCTATGATTTGAAATATGCCTCAAAAGTAATTCATGGAAAAAACTACTTAGAAAGAATTCCTAATTTTCATCCAAAAGATATTCCTCTATGGGAGGGAATAAAATTACTACTTAATAGAGCAGCAGAATCGTTGATTTACTTTTCGCCAAAAAATCCAAATGAAAATATGACATTTTGGACTGACAAAATAGTATTAGCTTGTCAGGACGCTTTACTAATCTCCAAAGGCATTTACAACTCCTCTCTCATTATAAGAAACAAGATGTTTAAAAAGATGTTTCCATCATTTATAGATGAAATTGGCAGGGAGTGTTCTGATCTTTTAATGTTAGCAACAGATGCAACTAATCGTAGAATAAAAAGAGTCAAGTACTCAGGTGATCCTATAAGATACTGGTTTGAAGCTAGAAGAATATGGGATAAAACTTTCAGATATATTGTTAAAAATGATCTTAGAATGGAGTTTAAGGATTATGTGGAATTTCAAGAAAAATACATCAAAAACGAAAGGATCAAAGAATATCAATTTGAAATTTTATCCTCTGCTATCTATCAAAATGTAGTATCTATGTTAAAAATTGCGAGTTTAAAAGATATTAAATTGCTTATTAAGATTGTGTGTCAAAAGCTCAGTTTTACCTTTTGGAGACACATAATTCACTCGCTTATCCCATTAATATATTTTGGCATATCTGAAGAGTACGAAGTAAATAAATGGTATTTAAACAGAGTAAGAAACATCTTATCAAAGTTTAAAGAGTTAAAAGAAACAAGTTGTATTGTAGAAGAATATGAGTATCTGAAAAATGAGGTGCTTCACATATGGTACCATCTCCGCTAAATGACAAATTAACAAGCAGGATAGAGGTTGAGCTACTAAAAGTTACTTTGGCTATTCACATAGGATTTATCGGAATTTTTCTTTTAGATAAAATTGGAGGTATTAAGATACCAATTATTAGGGGGTTTATTACTGCAATATATCTCTTTTTTGTTCCTGGTGCCTTATTGCTAGGAATTTTAAAGCTAAGATGGAGAAATTCAGGAGAGATGATTCTTTACAGCATAGGCTTAAGTACCGCCTTTACAATGTTTTTAGGACTGATAATAGATATAGTATTACCAATCTTTAGCATAAAACCTTTTTCTGAAATCCCATTAAGTGTTGTTTTCATATGTTCTATCACTTTTTTACTTATTATTTGTTACTTTAAAGGGGAGAAGAGATTATTCGATATTAACATAAAGCAATTATTTTCTCATTCCACCTTATTCCTTTTTATTTTGTTATTGGTAGCTTTGACGGGATCTCTTGTAATGTGTTTTTATAATACTAATATACTTCTTTTATGCCTTCTCGTAATTGTTGCCGTAATACCTTTTCTTATCGAATATGACTATATTACCGAGAACTTTTATCCTTTAGCAATCTTTATAATAACTTTATCTATACTTTATCACTACACTCTATCCACAGAGTATTTATGGGGAGCAGATATCCAATTTGAATATTATAATGCTAATATAGTAAGAATGAATTCTTGCTGGAATCCATTATATCCAGCAAATAAGGTTAATGCTGTATTAAGTATTGTAATGCTTGCACCCATTTATTCTATTATGTCAAATGTTAACTTAACTTGGACTTTTAAACTTGTTTATCCTTTTCTCTTTTCAATAACTCCTCTTTGCCTGTATTATATAGTTCAAAGGCAGATTAATAAAAGAATTGCATTTTATTCCAGTTTTCTTTTCTTGTCTCTTAGGGTGTTCTTCACTGAGATGACTTCATTAGCAAGGCAGCAAATAGCTGAACTCTTTTTAGCCTTGATAGTACTCTTAATGATCAGTAAGGAAGGAAGAAATTTGAAAACAACTCTGCTACTTATAATCTTCTCATTTTCACTTGTAGTATCACACTACGGCATCTCTTATATTCTAATGTTACTTTTGCCACTTATTTATGGATTACTTCATTTTACTTCCCGAAAAGAACGAGATAAATATGATAATTCACTTACTCCCACTTTCATTGCTCTATTTGTCACATTTGGAATAAGTTGGTATATTTATGTTTCATCAGGATCAACATTTAATGAGATAGTAAAGCTGGGTGAACACATCGCACAAAGCATGAGTGAACTCTTCCAACCTACAAGAAATAGCCCGCTGTATTGGCTTACTATGGAATTTTCACTTACTTATGAAGTTTTGAAAATTCTGAATATTACGATAATGCTCTCCGCTACAATTGGTTTTTTGAAAGTAATTATTGATAGACTAATAAAATTCAAAACCCTACCATTAAAGCAATCAGATAACATAAAAAATGAGTACATCGCCTTATCTCTCGCATTTCTTTTAGGATGTTTGATTAGCATAGCATTGCCAGCCTTAACAGATGCAGCCTCAATAGGTTTTAGCAGGTTTTATCATTTATCTTTCTTTTTTCTTGCCCCATTTAGTATTCTTGGTCTCCTTTTAATTTTTAAAGGAATTCTAAAGGCTCCAAAAACAACCTGCTTTAAACTTATAGCTGTATTTCTCATGATCTTTTCTTTAATTAATTCTAACCTTATAGCTGAAGTTATACAGGACCATTCTACAGATATATCGATCAGTAGAGTTCGTGTTTTAAAAAGTGGAAGCGATTTAAATAAGGTACAGTTATTTTCAATATATATTCCAAAACAAGATGTCGTTAGCGCAAAATGGCTCTCAGAAAATAGGGACAGAGTTTACAGAGTTTACTCTGATAACTTTCGCTTATATACCGTATTAACGAGCTATGGCATGATGAGAGAGGAGCTTAGTAAAGAGCGATTATGGAGAATGCTCCCAAATCAAGCCTATTCTATGAAGATAGAAAAAAGTTCATATATATATTTAGGATGGATGAACTATCAATTAGGCTTGATGACAAGAGGATATGAGTGGGGAAAAACATTAGAATTAATTCTATTCTTAGAAAATGAGAATGAAACCAGCAAAATATATTCAAATAGCGGAAGTGTTATCTTTTTTAACTGACGGTGTGAACGAAAAGCATTTATTATATAATCATACCAAAACTTGCTTATGAACTGCAAATTAGAATTGAATGAACATCAGATACCAGTACTTGGTTTACTACACAATCTTATGACAGAATCCCTGAACGAGCTAGGTTTCAGCATTGCAGAGAATTTAACCACCTATTCTCTGATAAGAACTTTTACTATAATCAGGACAATTAAAAGCATTTCAGAGGAGATAATCAAGAAAGATAGAACAACATTAATCAAAAACATTCAAAGATTGACGGAAATCGAAGATCTCCTTTTTAACCAGCTTGAATCGTTTCCCGGCATTATTGACGGAAGAAGAGCTGTAACGGGGATAATGGACTCGACGTTCTTAAGGCGTTTCAGTGAAGGAGTTTATTCCGCAAAGCTTAGATGGAACTACGTCAAAAACTGCTACGAAATCCTTCAGGAACAGATAAATTGCTGTCTTTTTACGGATAAAGGAATATACACAGCATACACAACCATAAAGCCTCCGGAAAAGAAGAGCACTGAAATCTACGCTGGGATAATAGATCAGCTTTCAAAAAAACGTGGGGAAGTTTGTAGGTGACGGATTTGTGACAACGAAGGAAGTTCTGAGGAGAGCTAAGAAAAATAAGGTTGTATACATTGGCAGGATAAAGAAGAACTGGATTGTTGAAGTGTTTGGAAAGAAATTCAAGATAGAAGAGCTATTCGAGAAAGAGAAGCTCTGTAAGAGGACTGTTGAAGGAAAGGAGTTTTATTTAGCATCAAAAGTAGTTAACGTTCCCGAGGTTGGCAGGGTTAGGATAGTTAAATGTCTGATGGAAGATAAAAAAGATCCCTACTACTTAGTTTCAACTAACTGGAAGAAGAATCAATTTTAAAGCTTGAGGGGAATTATTTGAGAAGTGGAAAGAGCAATAACGGTTTTATTCTGCTAATGGCTGCTTTAGCAAACTGCATTGAGTATTTAAGCCACAAGCTTGGTGTAACTTTCTACGATCTGGTTAATCTTTGCTCCGTTGAAATTTGGAAAGGTTTATTTACTTGATCACATGGTCAGTTATTCAAGAGATATTCAGAGATAATAATTACTTAAAAAAATACAATTTAAAAAAAGATGATGTTGTGATAGATATTGGCGCTAATGTAGGCATATTTACCTTAAAGGTTGCTAAAACTATCGGACGCGATGGCTTATGTATTGCTATTGAGCCAGATCTTAGCAATTTCAAGCTTCTTGAAGAGAATACAAACAAATATAATAATGTTATTAGGTTACAGAAGGCTATCGGAAATAAAGAAGGTTATGTTAAACTTTATTTAAAAACATCATTAGAACACTCAATAAAAAGAGATTATGGGATGGGATATATAATTTGTAAAATGGAAACTTTAGACCAAATAGTCGAGAAACTTAATCTTCAAAAGATTGACTTTATCAAGATAGATGTGGAGGGTGCTGAAGTTGAGGTTTTAGAAGGAGCAAAGAGAACTTTATTTTTGTTTAGACCTAAATTAGCCCTAGAATATCATAGTATTAAAGATTTACATAAAATTATTAAAATTTTAGAAAATCTTAGTATAATTATGAAATATTTAGTAAAAAATCTCAATAGGTTACATTTACGCTTGGAAAGAGTAATAATGAAGATGTCTTGAATTCATCATACTCTCAAGCATCGACTGATACTTGGACAGTAACGGGCCCAAAGAACATCGGCTTACTGTTAATATTGAGATAAATCCGATAATGTATTTTAATATTTCTAAACTATATCTTACATTAGTTCGGAGTAACGAAATCTATGACAATAGAGGTAGTCAAATTTATTACACCTAATCCTAAGATTTATAAAATATTTTTTCCAAAAATCCAACAACTTACAATTAAATTTCCTAAAACCCATGCGTAACCGACACCTATAAGTCCGAACTGTTGCATGAGAATGTAGCTCATAATAACTACCCTAATATCCTTTTTAACTCTTTTTACAGCTGCATAAACTGAATTAATTGAGAATGGCAAAGCTCCAAGTACTAAGACTCTTAAAAGTTCAAATGAATTCTTTGAAACTTTGAATACTCTCTTCCGAATATCAGAATACGGAATCACAAAGGTTAGGCGTGCGATTAAAGGATATAAAGGAATTCCGTTTATTCCTAATTGTTTGCATGTTAAGGGTGTGAAGATTTCTTGAAGAGTGAGGATTTACCGTAAAAATAGTTGGAAGTATGCTCTATGCTTCAAAGCAATGAAAACACAAACCAATCCATTAGCCAAAACCCACGCAATCCCAACTCCTATTATCCCCTTGCTTTGCATCAAAAAATAGCTCTCAGCCAGAGTAAGAACTGCAATACCACCATAAACCCATATCAGAGGTTTTATCTCCTTCTTGATCCGCTTAATGGATGCATATAAAACGTTAATTGAGAAGGGGATTGATGCTAAAGCTAAAATTCTCAAAACATCAAAGCTGTTTTCAGCATACTGTTCTCCAAATATAAGTAGCAGGTAATCTCCAAATAAGAATATGAAGGCTATTGCGGGTACGAGCAGGAGAAAAATGAATTTTACAGACCTTATTGAATTAAATCTAATCTTTTCAGCGTCGTAAGAACCTTCGGCAAGCAGTGAAGTTGAAGTGGCTCCGGGAATTACAAGTAGCAGACCGGAAATAGCCCAGGCGATGAAGAAGTAAGCATTGGCTTCTGTACCAAGCATATTAACAACCATTATTGGCAGGATAGGACCAGGCAACCTCTCAAATATCCTTGCAATATAGTTGCCGGATGAGAAATGGAATAAATCATTTATTACTTCTCTTTTTACTGAAGGAAATGGTCTGTATTTGCATACTCTCGAAATTAAGAAAAATCCGAGCAGGAAAGCCAGTATGGGTGTTAAGCCGTAGGAAGCGTAGATTCCAAGAGCACCAAAAGCAGTTAAAAATGGAACAATTCCGATGCGGGCAAAAGTTACGATTGTTTGAACAAAT
>Ga0180302_10001254_pt1 | contig 11981 bp, 12 predicted proteins | sample GuaBasSediGuay17_FD_121794 | JGI IMG/M metagenome (GOLD analysis project Ga0180302, IMG submission 121794) | Subseafloor sediment microbial communities from Guaymas Basin, Gulf of California, Mexico - Guay17, Core 4571-4, 12-15 cm | ecosystem: Environmental > Aquatic > Marine > Hydrothermal... | reverse complement strand
GTTCTGAATGTAGAAGTAATACATGTAATCAGATCTACGGTGAGAAAAATAGAGAGAGCACCTCTCTGCCCCGTATGTAGGAAGAGAATGAAATCCATGGGTAGAAATAAGGGTTACAGATGCCCTAAGTGTAAGTACAAAGCGCCAAAAGCTACTAAAGTTATTGAGAAATATCCATCAATAATCGACCCCGGAATATATATACCATCTCCAAGAGCCTATAGACATTTAACTAGACCTAGGAGGAGATTTGGCGTAATAAATAAGCAGAACATCAGCTACATTTTTAAACCTTGGCACTATCCTTGAGCAAGGTGATGAAAGGTTAGGATAACTATACTCGGAGCAGGGAGAGAAGTAGGGAGAGCAGCGATACTATTAGAAGTGAAAGGAAAGAAGATACTCTTCGATTATGGAGCTATGATTACAGAGAGAGAGCCTAAGTTCCCTCTACATGTCAGACCTAAGGAACTAGATGCTATATTCCTAACACATGCACATTTAGATCACTCGGGTACACTCCCCCTACTCTATATAAGCGAGAAAATACCGTTATACACTACTAAACTCACGGCAGAGCTTGCTAGTGTACTATTGAGAGATTTCATAAAGATCTCAAAGTATCACCTACCCTTTGAGGCTAGGGAAATACAGAGAATGCTTAATAGTGTTAAGTACATAGAGTACGGAGATAGTATAGAACTAGACTCTATTACTATAACTCCTGTAGATGCAGGACATATCCCAGGGAGTACTTCTTTCATAGTAGATACAGGTGATATGAAAATGCTTATAACTGGGGATATAAATACTAATGATACATGCCTACTCAGTGCCTCGAAAATACCTAAACTAAAATTTGATGTAGTTATAACTGAGGCTACTTATGCATTATATGATCATCCACCTAGAGAGAAAGTGGAGAGGATATTAGTACAGGCTATAGAAGAAGTACTCAGTAGTAACGGATCAGTGCTAATACCCTCGTTCTCAGTAGGAAGATCCCAAGAAGTTCTATGTATACTCTGTAAATACGGCCTAGATAGTTATCCTATATTTATAGATGGCATGGCTAGGAAGGTGTCGAGTATACTTTTAAAATACAAGAGTATGTTGAAAGATCCAAAGCTGTACGAAAGAAGTCTAGAGGCAGTTGTCAAAGTAGATGGTAGGAGAATGAGAAAGGATCTCCTGAAGACTAGACAGAATATAATAGTGACTCCAGCTGGAATGCTCAAAGGTGGACCGGCTAGATTTTATTTAAGAAGAATGTGTAGGGAAGCCCGAAATGGTATATTCCTAGTGAGTTATCAGGCACCTGGTAGTACCGGTAGGGTTGTATTGTCAAAAGGTACAGCACCCGTAGATGGGAAGGGTAAAGCTAGAATTAAAGCTAGAGTAGAGTGGTTTGATCTCTCCTCACACACTAGCAGAAGTGGAATACTCAGTCTCATAGAGGAACTAAAGGCATACGAGGTAATAATAGTCCACACAACACTTAATGGTGGTCTCTCCTTAGCAAATATTCTTAGGAATAGAGGATTGAAAGCAGAAGTACCGACAACAGGGGATATCATAGAAATTACAAGCTAATTATCACACTCCATTATGGAGTATAAAGATTTGGCCATTTGAGTTTTAGATGAAGTAAAGCTTAAGAGTATATACTATGTACAACAAATAGTTATGTACTTACTAGATACCTAATAGGGGGTAGAGGGCCCGTGGTCTAGCGGCTATGACGCCCGCCTCACACGCGGGAGAGCGTAAGCCCCGAGGTCGGGGGTTCAAATCCCCCCGGGCCCACTAGAGACCTAGGTCAGGTATCTCCTCTATGGTTGCAGAGCCATATAGGCGACTAGGCCATGGTAAAAGAAGCTAAGTTTGTTTTTCAGTAATGATTGAAGTTAGAAAAAGGCATGACAGCAGTCGGCTCTCTAGGGCAAAATAGTAAGCGTACTGTATAGATATGAATGTCCGAAACTAAGTACTGAGTTCACTAGCTAGTTCATAGAGGTTCGAGTCCTATCTAAATACCAATATAAATAGGTAGCTATAGCTGGATCTACCTATAAAATATGTCCCTCTAGAGAATGAACTTCTTCACTATCTATCTCCATCCCATCTATGGGGAATCTAAGCTGAATAAGAAATCACTATTTATCATATATTCACTCCTAATTCATCTACTATCCTGTGCAATTCTTCTATAGTTAGAGACACTGGATGTAGATCATAGTATCTAACTCTCTCTAAGATATACCTTATCAGTCTCCTTAGCCTAATAGTGTATTCTAGGTTTTCGTTGGAGTAATCTATAAAGTTGTGTGTTATTACAACTACAGACTTTACTGGAATCTTCCTCTGTACTAAGTGTCCTATCCAAAAGTCTACTACTTCCTTTAATGCGCCTTCCTCTCCCCATTCTATCCTCAGGTGAGGAGGATCTTTATTAGTAGGAGGACTTACCCTTATATCCGAGGTAATGGGTACCTCTAATATGTCCATTTCACCTACGTGATGAGGATAGGGATTGGCATCCATATATACGGCATGGAGCCTTGGCATATTCCGCTTAGGAATATAAGTACTAGTCTGTCTAAATCCTAGTTTATGCAGTACTCTGTAAGTGTACTCATTAGACGAAGCATTTCCAGGTCTAAAGCTATAGGGTCTAAAGCCTATAGAATTCCTCCAGTAGTTGAGTGCTTGGCTCAATTGCTCCAACTGCTCCTCATAATTGTACTCTCCGAGGTACTTAGTATACTTTCCATCTAGAAAACTCTGTGGATGGTAGTGCATTCCTAATTCAAAGCCATAATCCGATATCTCGTGGAAGAGCTCTCTATGCCTACGAGCTGTCTCGGGTACTATGAAGAAGGTACACTTCATATCGTATTCTAAAAGTATTCTTACATACCCCTTTATTGCCCTCTCACTGAGCTCCCAACTCTCAGGCCCTCCTGGAGGAGAGAACTTCCTGATACGTTCACAGTCCATTGTAAAAATAATGTGTAGGACAGTATCCAGTTCTCTCATGATTGAGGATACTCCTAATGCTTTTATAAATATTAGCAAGGAGCTAGAGGAATCCTATGGATAACTAGAATCTGTATTAGGGCAATAAGGTTAATGATATGATTAGAGGGGTTCGATGAGTCAAAAAGTCTTTTGAGGAACTATTATTATCTCACAGTACATCATACCTAGAGGTCACTGATATCAGGAATTCGTTATATGGTATCTTTCCTCCATAAAGTCTTTTAATTTTCTTGTCTATATACCACTCATTCCTAGGCTTAAATCCTGGAAGTGTTATAACTGCTGCTAGGACGTTGATAGCTCTATGTCCTGTCCCAGGTGGTATGTATACTACGTCTCCTGGCCTTAGATCTAGTTTAACATACTTGGATAGATCATCTAGGTCAGGGAAGAAGTAGGCATAGCTCTTCCTACCGTAGGTTCTAAGACCGAACTCCGAGGGATCGAGAACTAAGTATAACTCATGCTGTGCTTTTCCTCCCCCTATAGCCTCTGAAGGGTGGAAGTGAGTTCTTGAAAATTCCTCAGCCATATTCACAATATGATTATTGACCCTATTGTATCCATCTGGATTTTCCTTAGATATTCCCTTTATGTTCCAAGTCAGGGCCAGTCTTCTGAAGGGATCAAATGCTATATTACAGCCGCCAGTTAGATCCTTTAGATACCTAACCCTTCTAAGAGTTGATGTACGAGGTGGAATACCCTTCAGGTCCTCTATCCAAATGTACTTCATGTTTCCTCTTACTAGTAGTTTCTCATTAGACCTCAGTACTACTTGATCACCTACTTTAAGAGGTTCATATGACCCCTCTACTTTAGTGGACCAGCCTATCTGATCAAATCTCTCTATGAGTAGCTCTATAGCCTCATTTACTTGCTTGTCTTCAGACCAGGTAGTATGACACCAACCGCCTCTCTCTATAGGAGTTAGTTGTGCAATCTCACCTGTAATATCTCCTCTAAATATCCCATTATCATATCTATCCAGAATAGATTTGACACAATTTCTTATAGTATCCCCATATGGTACCTCTTCTGATATTAGGTTTAGATTCTTTTCGAGAACTTCTAATGCTCTCATAATGTCTCTATCCAGTTCTTCTGGTTCGTAAAAGTTGGGTAGTTTCTCACCATCCCCCTCCTGTGTCCTGTATCCTTCCGGGATATATGCCTCTCCCGATCCCTCCATTATCCATATGTATCTGACTCCACCGTATTCAGTCTTAAATTCGACACCTTCTTTAGTGCGTATAACTCCTATACCCATTTTGAAATTAGGGTTATACTTCTCAAAGTACTCTATTAGCCTATCCATATCAGTTCTATTTATATTGGATATAATTACCTCGGGCACGTGTACTTTAACTTCCAAAACCAAAAAACTTTTCGCTAAGAAAGATGTAGACCGCGCTATTGGGATTCTCTTAGTAGGACTATACTAATATGGTTATTTGTATCTACCTTGGGTATTCTATGAATTAAAAGGCTTAGATCTTCTGGGGAAGAACTGAGCTCCAAGCGAAAGTAAGAGTGTAGGAGTACTCCACTGTTCGATGTCTCCTTAAGGATCCATAGATACAAAGATTAATATCTACTTGAACCTTCTGAGATATGAAATGCCTTCCAAAGCCCTAGTAGTAATAGGAAGAAAGCATGTAAATAAGTACATAAGCACTTGCATAGTACTATTACACTCTGGAGTAGACAAGTTGGACATAAGAGCTAGAGGACAGCATATACCTAAGGCGATAGAGGTTGTAGAGAAGTTGAGAAAGCATTATGTGATCGATCTAAAGGTAGAGGATATAAGAATAAGTAGTGATATGGTGGCACATCATAACGAGGGGTTAAGAAGAGTTAGTACCATAAGAATACTACTAAGCAGAGGTGATCAACATGGTTAAGACACCCTTCTGTCAATTCGATCTGAGAACTGGAGTCCTATGCTATAAGTGTCAAAAAATGATAGAAGAGGGTAAATACAGTGAACTGGACTTTGAAGTAGCTAGATGTCTATCCGAACTAGAAAATAAAGGGTACAGTTTAATCAAGAATATGGAATTCTTGAAAGCTTACGAAAAATCTGGATTTCTGATAATTTTAATGGCTAATGGAAGTATCGATAGAGGAGATTTAGCAAAATTGGAAAAAGAGGTAAAAACCAAACTGAGAGCAATAAGGCCTAGGTATGTGAAAATGATTATCAAAAGGAGAACTGAAAGATCGATAATAGAACAGATCATTCAACCAGCTAGATTACTATCTCTTAACATAGCATGGTTTCCAGATGGAAGCTCACAGTATAGCATAAAGGTGTATCCCTCGGTGAAGAGAATGTACATACCCAAGGGGATTGTAGAGTCCATATTAAAGGAGATATTTCACAGAGAAGTTATAATAGAAGCATAGAAGTGTTTTATAGAGCATAGAGTGAGTGCTATTGTAGGGAAATAGTTCTATACTGTTTATCGGATAGATCTGAAAATCTCTACCTCTTTAAAAGAGAATAGTTCATTCATATATTAGTAAAAGTTATTAACCCATTCCTATAGAGAGTGCAGGTAATAAACATGTCCAGTACGGGTCTCAGGTTGCCTATATGCTCATCCTGTGGCAAACCTATACCACCCTTTGAAAGAGGGACATCGTTTAGATGTCCAAACTGCGGAGAAGTAGTTATATGGCGATGCTACAAGTGTAGAAGATTAGTCAATCCATATATATGTCCTAAATGTGGTTTTAAGGGACCCTGAATCGTATTATTCTAACTCACCAACCATAGCTTTAAATAGAGTCAATCATTTATGAGCGGGAGGAAATAGTATGAGAAGAGTCGCCGTACTATTGAAAATATTTCCAGAAGATCCAGATACTAGTTTAGAAGAACTTAAAACTAGGATCTCTAAAGCACTACCACAGGACTATGAAGTATTACAGTATGGAGAAGAGCCCATAGCCTTTGGTTTAAAAGCGCTACTCTTAAGCATAGCTATACCTGAAGAGACTGTAGGTGGTACATCAAATCTAGAAGCACTAATATCTACAGTAAAGGGAGTCAGTCAAGTAGAAGTAGTAAGAGTAAGCAGACTTGTAGAATAGTCTGAGAAGCACTACCTCTTAAACTTATCGAGATAGATTATTATCTTAGGATTGCTAATTACTAGGTGAGGATTAAGGGAGACTGATATGAAGAAGACGCGTAATAAAGATAGTGAAAACCCTAGGGAAGCTGAACTGAGGGTAGTGGAGGCAAGTCAAAGAGAACTCGGAAGAGGAAAGGTCAAAATAGACCCTCTTGTTATGGCTAAGCTTGGTATAAATGTAGGTGATGTAGTAGAGATAATAGGGAAGAGCAGGACAGCTGCAATAGTCTGGATAGCAAATCCAGCAGATAGAGGTATGAACGTTATAAGAATGGACAGTATTACTAGGAGAAATGCGCAAGTAGGTATAGGTGATAAGGTAGTTATTAGAAAAGCTAATGTAAGACCAGCTGTAATAGTAAAACTCGCACCAGTATCCACTAGATTAACATTAGATGACCACTTTGTGAACTGGATAAAGAAGAGAATAATGGACTATCCACTATGTGAAGGGAATATAATACAGATACCAGTTCTAGGTCAGCCTATATCATTTGTTGCCGTATCCATTAAACCCAGTGGAGTTGTCATGGTAACTGAGAGAACTAGGTTGATAGTACTAGAGAGACCAGTAGATATAAGTAGAATACCCAAAGTAACCTACGATGACATAGGAGACTTAGAAGAAGCTAAACAGAAGATAAGAGAACTTGTAGAACTGCCACTTAAACATCCCGAGATCTTTAGAAAACTCGGTATCGAACCTCCTAAGGGTATTCTTTTGTATGGTCCACCTGGATGTGGTAAGACACTACTAGCTAAAGCAGTAGCTACTGAGAGCGAAGCATACTTTATAGCTATTAATGGTCCTGAGATTATGAGTAAGTTCTATGGAGAATCTGAGCAAAGACTTAGAGAGATTTTCGAAGAGGCTAAAGCGCATGCACCTGCTATAATTTTTATTGATGAGATTGATGCTATTGCTCCTAAGAGAGAAGAAGTAACAGGAGAAGTAGAGAAGAGAGTAGTAGCACAACTACTAGCACTAATGGACGGACTCGAAGCTAGAGGAGATGTTATAGTTATAGGTGCTACTAATAGACCTAGTGCTCTCGATCCAGCATTAAGAAGACCAGGAAGATTCGATAGAGAGATAGAGATTGGCGTACCTGATAGAGAGGGACGTTATGAGATATTACTGGTTCATACTAGAAATATGCCACTTGCAGATAATGTAGATCTTCACAAAATATCAGAGATTACTCATGGATTTGTAGGAGCAGACCTAGCAGCACTATGTAGAGAAGCTGCAATGAAAGCCCTAAGAAGGTATCTTCCTCAAATAGATCTAGAAGAGGAAAATATACCTCCTGAAGTATTAGATAGTATCGAGGTAACTATGGAGGACTTCATGAAAGCTTTCAGAGAAATCACTCCAACTGCTTTAAGAGAAGTTGAAATAGAAATTCCCTCTGTAAGATGGGATGATATAGGTGGACTCTACGAAGTAAAACAAGAACTTAGGGAAGCTGTTGAATGGCCGCTAAAATATCCAGAATCCTTCAAGAGACTGGGAATAAAGCCTCCTAAGGGTATTCTTTTGTATGGTCCACCTGGATGTGGTAAGACACTACTAGCTAAAGCAGTAGCTACTGAGAGTGGCGCAAATTTCGTAGCAGTAAGAGGTCCAGAGATATTTAGTAAGTGGGTTGGCGAGTCCGAAAGAGCAATTAGAGAAATCTTTAGAAAAGCTAGACAAGTAGCTCCCTGTGTAGTATTTCTAGATGAGATAGACGCTATCGCTCCTATGAGAGGGATGAGCATAGGAGACTCCATGGTTACAGAGAGGGTAGTAAGTCAACTATTGACTGAGATGAGTGGTATAGAGAACTTAGAAGGTGTAGTAGTAATAGGAGCAACTAATAGGCCAGATATACTCGACCCCGCACTATTAAGACCCGGTAGATTAGATAGGCTTGTATATGTTCCTCCTCCCGACTTTACATCGAGAGTGGAGATACTTAGAATACACACTAGGAATATGCCACTAGCAACTGACGTAGATCTTGAAGAACTTGCAAGGATAACCGAAGGCTTTTCTGGATCAGATCTAGAAGTACTAGTGAGAGAGGCTGGTATGATGGCACTAAGAGAAAACATAAATATGGACAAGGTATACATGAGACACTTTAGAGAGGCATTGAGGAGAATTAAACCATCGATAACCGAAGACATGCTAAGGTACTACAAGGCATGGTCCGAAAGAGCTAAGATAGCACGTGAGAGAAAAGTTATCCCAACACCATACTTCGCATGAGGGACTTAACTTTGTTACCACCTTACATCGAATTATGGGAGGAGTTAAAACGAAGGGGAGGAATAGCTAAAGATAGTGAGCTATTTAAAATCCTCAGAAGTAGATACGACATTAGCAGAAGAGAATACAATAAGTTACTAATGATGATGGAGCTACGAGGATACATACACGTAGAGTACCTGAAGAAAAATGAGAGATTGATAAGAGCCTTAAGATAAATATAAATCAACACCCAGTCTTAAGTATTTAGATAATCCCTTAAGGTGATAGTATTGGGTGTAGATCTAAGAGAATTAGTGGAAAATGTGAGGAGGACGATAACCCTAGAAGGTTTAAGGGGCAAAGTAATAGCTATTGATGCCTATAATGCTCTGTACCAGTTTTTGACAAACATAAGACAACGTGATGGAACACCCTTAATGGATTCTATGGGTAGAGTGACGAGTCACTTGAATGGACTACTCTATAGAACAGTGAACCTAATTGAATACGGTATAAAACCAGTATACATCTTTGATGGAAAGCCACCAGAGTTGAAGAAAATTGAACTAATGAAGAGAATGAGGATACGTGAGGAAGCTTATAGAAAATATGAAGAGGCTTTAGCTAGAGGAGACCTAGAAGCTGCTAGGATCTATGCACAACAGGCTTCTAAGTTAACACAGGATATGGTTGAAGAGGCTAAGAAATTACTAGACTTTATGGGAATACCATGGGTTCAAGCACCCTCTGAAGGTGAAGCTCAAGCAGCTTATATGGTTATTAAGGGAGACGCCTGGGCCACTGCTAGTCAGGATTACGACTCTCTACTCTATGGAACTACTAGACTGATAAGAAATCTAACTATAACCGGGAGGAGAAAACTTCCTAGAAGGAACATATACATAGAAATCAAACCAGAGCTCATACTCCTAAAAGAGTTACTATCCGCGCTGGGAATAACTAGGGAACAGCTAGTGGATATAGCAATACTACTAGGTACGGACTACAATCCAGGAGGAGCTAAGGGAATAGGTCCAAAAAGAGCACTGAAACTAATCAGAGAGTATAGAGCACTCGAAAAAATAGTGGGGATTGTTAAGTTCGTAGATCTATCTGTAGATCCTCTTGAAATAAAGAGACTATTCCTTAATCCTGAAGTTACTAGTAACTATACCGTTAAGTGGAGAGAACCTGATGTAGATAAGGTCATAGACCTATTATGTGGTGAGCATGACTTCTCCGAAGAGAGAGTTAGAGCAGCACTCGGAAGAGCTGTTAAGGCCTTTAAAGAACTGAGTGTGCAGACAAGTTTGGATATATGGTTTGGCTAGTATAGTGAAAATATGAGAACGAATTTTGAGGATCAGAGGAGAGATTTAGTAAAGAGGCTTGTAAGAGAGGGATATATAAGGAGTAAATTAGTAGCTAAGGCTTTCTCGAAAGTACCTAGGGAAAAATTCGTACCACCCCGTTATAGAGAGTATTCATACTACGATACTCCTCTACCTACACTTAAAGGTCAAACCATAAGCGCTCCTCACATGTGTGCTATAATGTGCGAAGAGTTGGATCTTAAACCAGGGGACTTTGTACTCGAAGTCGGTACTGGAAGTGGCTATCATGCTGCTCTGTGTGCAGAGATAGTAGCTAGGTCAGGGGATGAAAAAAGAGGGCATGTATGCTCGATTGAGATAGACAAAGATCTCACAAAATTTGCCTATGAAAATCTGAAGACTTCAGGTTATGACTTAGATGTAAGCGTGGTCTGTGGAGATGGAAGTTTCACACCACCATTCAGATATAAATTTAACAAAATATTAGTTACAGCAGCTGCTCCTCGTATTCCTAATAGATTATTGGAAAGTCTAGAGATAGGTGGTACTATGGTTATACCAATTGGTACTGAGTTCATGCAGGAACTGAGCGTAGTAATAAAACGTCGTGATGGAGTGATCGTAATGAGTGCTGGTCCATGCGTATTTGTTAAACTCAGGGGGGTAGATGGCTTCTCTTACTAAAAAGAGACCCAGAGTTATAGAGAGGATCTTAGCTAAAGGTCACAAAAATGTGAAAGCCACACATAGGACTACTCTTGAGGTAACTAAGGATAAATACTTAACTCCTAGGGGTGACTGTATAATAGCCATATCGGCTAATAAGGCTGCTAGTGATCTCTCAGAATCATTCAAGTACTACTTGAAAAAACCAGGATCGATATTGGTAGTAGTTTTGAGATCAGGTACACTTCAAGATACAGTAGTTGCAAGGGGCAGTCCAAACCTACTACTATCAAGTCCTAGGTCGATTGTTATCAGGAAAAGCAGGTATATAGATGAAAGGACTATTGCTATAGAGGCGAATAAAGCGGCTATAGACATAAATAGAGAACTTATAAGAAAATTAAAAAGTAGAGAAGCTACTCTTGAGATATTACTAATGGTATTCACAATATGAACTTGCTAGAGTAATGAAGATAGTGCCAAAATAGTGGGCCCGCCGGGATTTGAACCCGGGACCTACGGCTCTCCTCCCCTCATCCGAAGGCCGTCGCGCTATCCTGACTACGCTACGGGCCCCTGTTACTCGATAGGCTCCTATGTATAATAATCTTATGTCAATTTCGCTTTAGGAGGTTTTAAAGGTACATTGTAACTGCTGTTGATAAAGAGAGAATTCCATATTAACCTTATTGCTTCCTGTACTCGTATTTTCCTGCTTGATGTTATTTTACTTCATCAGTGGTTTAGCCATATCCAATATTGCTGTATACCAGTCTTTAGCCTTTACTATAGCTGATGCTACTAGCACTCCTACTGTTCCTAACCTTATAGCGGCAGCAACATCCTCACCACTAGAGATACCTGCACCGCATAGCACTCTGATCTTGGGATTTACTCTCTTTACAAGCTTTAAGGTATTAGTCACTATCTCAGGTTTAGCTCTTGATACTGGAATTCCCGTTCCTATGAGTTCAGGGGGTTCTATAGCTACCATGTCCGGTCCTAATGCAGCTACTGCTGCACTTACTTCAGCTGTATTAGCACATACAACGGTCTTTAATTTAAGTTCTTTAGCTCGTTTGACTATGTCGTCTATTACATCTAACCTTAATCTTTTCTCAGAGTGGTTTAGCATAGTACCTATGGCTCCAGCATCTTTAACAGCTTCTAGGGTTACATGTCCCGTATGTGCTCCAGGTAGTACGTTGTCCACATGTTGAGAGAATACAGGAATCTCTACAGATTGAGCCACTACGCCTAGATCTGTTAGCTGAGGTGCAACCGCTATTGTCACTCCTGTCTCCTTCCATACTCTTTCGGCTGTCTTAGCTAGCTCTACTGCTCTCCTACCCGATGACTGTGTATAGCTCTTGAAGTTTATCAGTATTAGCGGATATGTTATTTCTGTCATTTGATCTACCCCTAGGGATTTGTACTTGGTCTTTTTTACTTTTTCCCTGAGAGCTCACTGAAGAGATCATCTGGGTTATTGAATACCTTCGTTGCGTAGTACTCAAAGAAAGGACTGAGTCCACTTGTCTCTTCGAATACTAC
>Ga0180302_10001253_pt1 | contig 11985 bp, 13 predicted proteins | sample GuaBasSediGuay17_FD_121794 | JGI IMG/M metagenome (GOLD analysis project Ga0180302, IMG submission 121794) | Subseafloor sediment microbial communities from Guaymas Basin, Gulf of California, Mexico - Guay17, Core 4571-4, 12-15 cm | ecosystem: Environmental > Aquatic > Marine > Hydrothermal... | reverse complement strand
GGTTCAAATCCCAGCGGGCCCACTCCTAGAATAAAATTTGTTGAGCACTTCAAATTCGATTTCAAATTCTAATCAAAGAAATGAAAGAATTATAACATCTCTCACAATCCTCTAACACTTCCTCTATCTCTATTTGAGTTGAAGCCTTCCTAAGGAAGTCTAAATCCCTTCTCAGCTTTTCAGAAACTAGCTTTACGGCCTCTCTTGCTGATTTATCGAACATCTTGGAAAAAGCTGCAACGAGTTCTAAGGGAATATAAAAATGAGACCATGCATCAGCTATCTTCAATAGCTTAGCTTCAATAGATTCTGGGATGGTAGGATCTGAGTGTCTATGTAATAAAATGCATTCTTTGACTTTCTCAATGGTATCCTCCCTCTCCCCCAAATCCCTTAAAATTTTCTCAGCTTCTTTAGCCCCTGTCTTTTCATGTCCTTCATCACCATACTTTATTCTCCCTATGTCATGAAGTAATGCGCTCAGCTGCAGGATTTTTAGGTCTGCATTAAACTTCTTACCTAATTTAAGAACTAAATCCTCAACTATCCGGATATGGATATTGTAATTGTCCTTAAGGAAATCGTTGGAATTCTTACAAATCTCAATCACTTTCTTCCTAACTTTTTCTACAACTTCTTCATCTCTCATTTTTCTTCGAAGATTTCCAATAGTTTAGAGTTAGGTGATTTTTCGAAAAATTTCCTTATGGGGGCTACTATTTCATCTAAAACTTCTGCTACGCTTAATTTCAGGTCTTGGGGATGAATTTCTCCTTTCCTATAAGCTCTTTCAACTTCCTCATAGGAGCTGAATCTCTTCGGCCCACCATACTTCTTCTCCCTTCTTAACTCAAATTCCTCCCTCTCATGGAAGATAACATATTTTAAAATTTCTAGAACCGGGTTGAACTCTGCTTCTCTAGGAGGACACCAGGCCTTAATTAACTTTTGCCTTATCTCCTCCTTAGAATCGTGGATGAATATGCATGTCCATGGCTTCGATTTACTCATCTTCGCAGCTATTACCCTCTCTTCCTTACTCTCAGCTCTTGGAGGTTCTGATAAGCCTATTAGGAGATGGTGATGGACTGCAATTGGCTTAGGCCAGCCTAGCTTTGGAAAAACTTCTCTGCATAAGACATGAACCTTTCTTTGGTCCATCCCCCCATGGGCTATATCTTTGCCGAGATACTTCACATCCGTAGCTTGCATCGGCGGATATAAGTATTGAGAAAAATCTAGCTTATCCTTCTCGCTCCTTCCCATTATAGTAAGGCAACGAACATTTCTAGCTAAAGTTATTTTTTTACAAAATCTTATCAAATCCTTCCAGTACTCATCGTTATGATGGTATAGCTCCGAGCCTAGCAGTGTTTTGACTCCTGGACAAAAGAACTCAAAGGCCTTTCTATAATACTCAGATGCTTTCTTTATTCTTTCCCAATCTCCGCCGAGCTTATTATTTATGTAACTATGCCAATCTGCGAGGAGGACCTTACAATTAAACCCTGCTTTGAGGAAATCATTTATCTTGAACCCATTCAAAAACAGTGTCCCTAAATGGAGCTTACCAGAAATCTCAATTCCTATGTAGTGTTCCGGGTGTTTCTTCTCCTCGAGAAGCTTCCTAAGTTCATCCTCCACTAATATCTCTTCGGTTGGAGGCCTCTTAACTAGCTGTATTTTAGCCTCTAGATCCAGAGCCATAACTTTCAGAGGAAGTTGAGGGTTTAAATTTTTACCGAAAGTTAATAAAATTCAAGAGTTTTTAGTGATTAAGGGGTGTTTGAAAATGGTAGTCTTTGACCCATTTGAAGAATTGAGGAGGATGGAAGAAAGATTGAGAAAGATCGAGAGGATGTTTGAGCAAATGTTTCCAAGGATTCCAGAAATTGAAGTAAGGTTCCCAGAGGGATTTAGAGAACCTCTCTCAGATCTGAGAGAGACTGAAGATTCCTACATCTTGAGCATGGAGATTCCAGGAGTGAAGAAAGATGAGATATCGATTCATGCAACTGAAGATGAGATAGAAGTAAAGGCTGAGAGCAAGAAGTTAGTTGAAGAAGAGAAGGAAGGAATAATAAGGAAGGAAAGGAGCTACAGAGGGTTCTACAGAAAATTCAAACTTCCTTCGAAGATCGACCCAGAAAACATAGAGGCAAAATATGAGGACGGAGTTTTAGAGATAAAGATGCCAAAGAAGGAGAAGGAGAAGAAGAAAGTGAAGGTCAAGATCAAGTAAACTTTTAAAATCCTTCTTCTTCATTATATTTCTTAATGCTTAGAAAATCTATCATTTTAGATTCCTTATGGAAGCATAAGGTCCTCATAACATTCACAATTTCTCTCCTTATAGCGTTTCAACTCATCTCGAACGAAGTCTTCAGGAATCGAGTACTCTATCTTCTCAAGATTTCTCCATTCATAGGATCTTTCCTCTCGGGAGCATTCTATGCCCACTTTACTACAGTTCCTGTTGGGACTGTGATGATATTCCTCCTCACTAAGTCGATAAATCCATTCTTCGTCATCTTCGTTGGAGCACTGGGAGCATGCTTAACCGATTTCCTCTTCTTCGAGTTCTTCCAGATTTCTATAATCCCGGAAATTAAGTTGCTCGGAAAAGAGTTAGGAAGAAAGAATCCAAGGGTATTTAAACTCTGGGAATCACTAAGGATTGCTGAGAGATTAAGGGAGCCTTTATTCGTCCAGAAAGTTGCCCCCTTAATTTCCGCTCTTATAGTCCTCTCGCCGATTCCGGATGAGATAGGAATTTTCCTCCTAAGTGCTGCAAAATACGAGATAAAAAAGTTCGTACTCTACTCCTTCATCTTAAATACTATTGGGATAAGCCTAATCGTATTTTTAGGAAATTTACTGGTATAAAACTAATTATTTGGTTCTTAGTTTATCATTGTGTAAATGTTTTTGGACATTTCTCCGGAAAAAGTTCAAAATTTTGATACATTCTTGAGGTGCATATTTGCTGCCAGGCACGCCACTCCGTTAATTTTCATTTGTTTAATAGTTTTTTAAGCCCCAGGAACTGATTATCGCAAATTATATATACAATCTTCACTTATGAAGTAAGGATGAATTGGTTAAAAACTTCTCAAGGAAGGTAGATTAAATGATAGTGAGGTCAATTTGTCCTTATTGTGGCTGCGGCTGTTCTCTCGTATTTAAGAGAGGGAGAGAAATAGAAGTTTTGAACGATTTGGAAGATGATGTTAGTAAGGGTAAGCCTTGTGTCAAGGGGCTTACTTGTACTGAACCATTGTTCGTTGAGAGGATAAAGTATCCGATGGTTAGAAGAGGGAAGAAATTCGAGAGGATTTCTTGGGAGAAAGCTTATGAGATAATTAGGAAGAGATTATCAAGGTATTCTGGAGAGGAAGTAGCGATAACTGGGTCTGGTGAGCTTACTAATGAAGATAATTACCTCATTCAAAAATTCGCTAGATTGGTGCTTAAGAGCAATAACGTGGATACAACAGCTAGATTATGTCACGCCCCAACCCTTTATGGAATGTATCATTCTTTTGGGATTACAAGGAGTTTAAATTTCATAGAGGATATGAAGCAGTGTGACTGCTTCCTACTGGTTGGGACGAATCCCAAATCGAATTACCCAATAGCGTTTTATAGAATGTTATCAGCGAAGTATGAGAAAAATGCTAAGGTAATCTCTATTCAAAACATCTTCAATCTCTCTTCAGAATATGCGGATTTAGCTCTATGCATTAAGCCAAATACGGAAATAGCACTCTTCAATTGTGTGATAAATTATCTAATAGAGAATAATTTGATTGATGAGAGGGTAAAGAAGATAGAAAATTTTGGAAGTTTGAAAAAGACTGTAAGCAAATATTCTCTGAACTACACAGCCAAGATAAGCGGGCTTGATAAAGACGCTATAAAGGAATTATGTGAATTAATAGGGAGTTCTGAGAAGCTTGGGGTTATGCATGGGATGGGATTCACCCAACATGCAATGGGGGTTGAGAATGTTTTCTCCCTTCTAAATCTGGTAATCATTAAGAATGCATTTTTCCTATCTTTGAGGGGGAAAGTCAATATCCAAGGTGCTGGGGATGTAGGCTGTTTTCCGAACCTCGGCGATTTTTGGGATGCATCGATTTTGAGGAGGATAGAAGCTCATTGGAAAACTTCTCTGCCTAGAACTCGTGGCAAGACCCTAGTTGAGAGCTTCCTGATCGATCCTGTGAAGGCTTATTATATAATCGGGATGAATCCTGCGCAGTCGATGCCAAGCTTAGATAGGGTACATAAAAACCTTTCTAAGATGTTCGTGATCTTCCAACACTCTCACACCTGTCTCACCATGAGATTTGCAGATCTCGTCCTCCCCTCCTCTACATTACTCGAGGAGAGTGGTACAATTGTAAATGGTGAGGGTAGGGTAAGGCTAGTTACCCAAGTTGTCAAGCCGATTAGCAAGTCTAAACCTACTTGGAGGATAATAAAAGAACTTGCTCGGGTCTTCGGCTTCAAAGAAGCATTCAATTATAAAAATGAGAGGGAAATCTTCGAGGAAATCGTTGCTTTACTACCTGGGTTCAGTCATTTGAGGGTTGAGGAAATATACAGCGGGGTTGATGGTTTTCTAGAGAAAACTCCTAAATTCTTGAAGTTCAAACCAGTTGACTTTAAGGGTTTTGAAGAAATTAAGGATGAGAAGTACAATTTCATCCTAACTACGGGTAGGATGCCCTACCATTTCTGTACTGGAGAATCTACTAGGAGATCAATAACCCTAAACAAGTTTTTGAGGAATGCATTTTTCTATTTAAATCCTTTCGATGCCAAGGAACTCGGGATAGAGGATGGGGATTCAATAGAGGTAGAGTCTAGGGCATCTAAGTTAACCGGGCCTGTAAGAATTGATCCAAGGCTCCCAAGATCAATAATCTTGACACCATTTTTCTCAGAAGATCTCCACGTGAATAAGCTCGTTACTCTCACCTTCGACCCCAAGACAAAAACCCCAAATTATAAAAATATAGCGGTGAGGATTAGAAAAATCTACAAGAGAAAGAGGATAAAGTAATAAAAGCGGAGCTTCTAGCTTTAAGAGTATGAAACCTAGTGAGATATTTCGCTATTATAAGAGAGAGGATATTAAGAGGGAGATAGTTAGGGTAGCGAAGGATAGGGAAGTAGTTCCCCTCCTAATGACCGGAGAATTCGGGAGTAGACCCCAAGCCATATTCTTTGCTAAGGATTACGATGAAATAGTTAAGGAAGGGGTTGCGAGTCTCCATTTGAGCATAGAGAGATGGGAAAATCCTAGTTTGCTAAGAAGCGAGATGAAAAAGAAAGAATTGGACGAGCTTAGGATAGGGTGGGATTTACTAATTGATGTGGATTCGAAGAATCTGGAATTTTCGAGGATATGCTCTCAGCTAGTTATTGAAGCCCTAGAACTCCATGGGATCAGGAGTATTTCCGTTAAGTTTTCAGGTAGGAATGGTTTCCACCTCGCTGTCCCTTATGAAACTTTCCCAAAGGTGATTGGAGGTAGGGAAGTAAAGAACTTATTTCCAGAGGCACCGAGGGTGATAGCGAGTTACTTGAAGGAGATGATAAGGAAGAACCTGGCTGAGGAAATCCTGAAGAAATTCTCAATGGATGAGGTAGTTGAATTGAGTGGAGTGAGTAGAGAGGAGTTGATAGATGAGGAGATCGGGTTAAATCCTTACAAAGTAGTTGATATAGATCCCGTAGCAATTTCCTCCAGACATCTCTTTAGGGCACCATTCTCCCTTCATGAGAAGACTTGGTTGGTTAGCTTGCCAATTAGGAAAGAAGATCTGAAGAAATTTTCTAGGGAGGATGCGAAAGTTGAGAACCTTGAATTCAGAGCTAAGTTTCTGGACCTAGAGAAAGTTAGGGAAAATGAGGCTAAAGAACTCTTCATCCAAGCATTCGATTGGTTCTCGAGACGAAGGATTGAAGAGGAAGTGTCGAGGCAAATTGGTGAGAAATTCCAAATACCTAAAAAAGCGGTCCCAAAAGAGCTTTTCCCCCCATGTATTAAGAGTATATTACGTGGCTTAAGCGATGGTAGGAAGAGGAGTGTCTTTATTCTAATCAACTTCCTCAAGTTGCTTGGATATGACTGGGACTCTATTGAGAAGATCTTAAAGGAGTGGAATCAGAGAAATGTTGAGCCCCTAAAGGAAAGGTACATAGAAACTCAATTGAGATGGCATAAGAAATTGAAGGAAGTTTACATTCCACCGAATTGTGATAATGAAAATTACTATAGGAGCATAGGGGTATGCTTTCCGGACGAGATTTGTAAAAAAATAAAAAACCCCCTTACCTATCCTTTTAAGAAGAGGAAGAGGAGGTAAGATGGAAGAGGAGATATTAACCTATGATGACATAAGGAAGGTACTTAGGAGGGAGAGAGAGGAAAAGGGCTTACTCAAGGTAGAGGAGGATTTCTTGGAGAGAGTGGTTAAGTACTTGAATGGGAAGAGGAAATTTTTGGAGGAGATAGAAAAAAAGGAAGAGAGTAGCCTTTCTAAAGAAATGAAGGAAAGGGTAGAGCTCGAGTTGAAAAATGCTATGAGGGCTCTGAGGGAGTGGTATAGCTTGAGGGAGAGAAAAATCGTTACTCAAGCTCTAATTGCTGCTAGGGCAAAGGGCGAAATCCTCGATAAAAGCAGACTATTGATGAATGAGAGGGAATTGTTTGAGGACGTGGTGAACATCTTAAGGGAGCATAGGGAAAAATTCGAAAATTCGTTGAGGGAGGAAGTCGAAGAAGAGGAGAAGAAGGAACTAGATAAGAAGTTAGTGAGAATTAATGAGAAGATCGAGAAATTCGTATGGGGGGACGGGAATATCTATGGGCCATTTGAGGAAGGGGAAGTTGTTAACCTCCCTAAGGAAATAGCAAACTATTTAATAGAGAACGACAAAGCAGTAGAAGTGGGTGTTGAAGAATGAAGAAGCCAAGGGAAGTTAGGAGATATTGTAAGTACTGTAAAAAGCATACGGTTCATAAGGTCATTCAAGTGAAGGGAAGCAAGAAGAGGGGGGCTCTTAAAGAGAGTTCCAGGAAATTCAAAGAAATAATGAAGGGATATGGTGGTTTTCCCAGACCTAAGCCTGAGAAAAGCTCTAGGCATAATGTCAAGACAACGAAAAAGATAAATCTCCAGTATAAATGTACTGAATGTGGTAAGATATCGACGGCTGTTGGTAAAAAGGCTAAGAAATTTAGCTTTGTAGAGAGGTGATTAGATGAAAGGAAAGTTAGTATCTCCAGAAAGTAGGTTCCTAAGAGTTAGATGTCCTAAGTGCAAGAATGAACAGATAATCTTCGGGAAGGCGAGTACCGTAGTTAGATGTTTAGTTTGTAATAGGAAGTTAGCAAAGCCGACTGGTGGGAAAGCTAAGATATACGCTAAGATATTAGGAGTCCTCTCCTAAAGATGTTCTACAAGAAAGAAGGATATCCTGAGATAGGAGAATTAGTAATATGTAAGGTTACCAGAATTACTCCTCACGCAGCTTTCGTTAGCCTTGAGGAGTATAAGGATAAAGAGGCTATGCTACATATATCTGAAGTCTCTTCTAAATGGGTAAGTAATGTGAGGGAAGTTCTGAGAGAAGGGAAGGTAATCGTATGTAAAGTCTTGAATGTGAATAAGGAAAAGGGTTTCATAGATGTTTCCTTGAAAAGGGTTAGTAGAAGCGAGGAATTGATGAAGAGGGAAGAATGGAAGAACGAGAATAGGGTTGATAAAATGCTTGAAGTGGTTGCTGAGAAGCTTAACTCGACAATTGAGGAAGCTTATAAGAACATAGGATTCAAGATCATTGAAAATTATGGAAATCTCAGATCAATCCTTCAGGAAATTTCTGAGAAGGGAGAGAAAGTTCTAGACAAGCTTGACATCCCTAAAAAATGGAAGGAGAGCTTCCTAGAACTTGTTAGGGATTATCTCAAATCATCTAAGGTCTCGATAAGTTGTATCCTCGAATTAAAGAGCTTTGCTGGGGACGGGGTTGAGAGGATTAAAAAAGTATTGAAGGAAGTTGAGCGTAGGAGTAGGAGAAGTAGGATAGAGATAAACCTCAGTTATCTAGGCACACCGAGGTATAAGATTGATCTCTTCTCTAGCAATTACAAAAAGATAGAAAAGTTCTTAAGCTCCTTGGAGGAAGACTTGGATAAAGTCGGGAAGGAGAATTTGGTGGAGATAAAGTTAAGTAGAATGAAATGAGGAGAAAAATTTTATATTGTGAGAAGTGTAAGATTTATACATTACGTGAAGTTTGTAAGTTTTGTGGGGGGAAAACGATAGAGAAAAAGCCTATGAAGTTTTCCTTACAAGATCAATATGCAAAATATAGGAGAAGGTTTTTGAAATGAAATTTTTGATTGAGAAGTTTTGTAAAAAACCGAAGCTTAGGAATCCAATTTTGATAGAAGGATTACCCGGAGTTGGTAATGTAGCTAGAATTGCTGTCTCCTACCTAGCGAGTAAGCTAAACGCCCAATTATATTTAGCCTTATATTCATACATCTTCCCAAATTCGGTTTTCGTTAACGAAGACTCCACTATAGATCTGCCAAAAGTTGAATTCTACTTCTGGAAGAATCCTAAGAGTAAGAGAGATTTGCTCCTTGTTTCAGGAGATTATCAGCCTGGAAGTGGGGAGGAAAGTTACCTCCTCGCAGAGAAAATCTTGGACATAGCTCAAGACCTGAATGTAAAGGAAATAATAACTCTAGGTGGTTTCCCAGTGAATAGGGAATTAACGAAAATAAGGATCTATGGGGCTGTCACCGACAAGAGTTATATTAAAGAGTTCTCCAAGTTTAATGTCATTTTCGATGGGACTAATGGAGTTAACCTAATTATAGGAGCTGCGGGCCTTCTCCTTGGTTTGGGGAAACTGAGGGGGATGAGGGGAATAAGCTTATTAGCAGAGACTAGGAGTCTTGAAGATTCAATAGGAATAAGGAGCAGTAAGGAGTTACTAGTTGTGTTAAGTAAATATTTAGGGTTAAATATCTCCTTTAAAGAATTAGACAACGAGATAAGGAGGATTGAAAAGCAGAGGGGAGAATCAAAGAGGAAGAAAAGGAAGAGGGAAAAGTTGCCAACTTTCCGTTTGGAGTCTCCTAGATACATCGGATAGGAGGGGTTAAATGAGAGTAATTGCGGATCTCCATCTTCATAGTAAGTACAGTAGAGCTACGAGTAAGCAAATGGACTTGAACGGAATTTCTGAGGGTGCTAAACTTAAAGGGCTCAACCTCGTTGGTTCCGGGGACTTTACTCATCCAAAATGGCTAAGCGAGCTTAAGGAGAAGTTGAAGCCAAGTAATGATGGCTTGTTCTTATACAATGGAGTTTACTTCATGCTCACTACAGAAGTTTCTACAGTATTTGAGTACGGGGGAAAGATAAGGAAAATTCATCATGTGATTCATGCTCCAAGTTTTGAGATTGTGGATCAAATAAATGAAAAGCTTGGGAAGTTCGGAAATCTCGAGAGTGATGGGAGGCCGACTCTGAATTTGAGTGCCCCAGAACTAGTTGAAATCTTGATGGAAATAAGTAAGAAAATTGTGATTACTCCCGCGCATATTTGGACCCCTTGGTTCTCTTTGTTTGGGAGTAATTCGGGTTTCGATTCAGTAAAAGAATGTTTCCAAGATCAAACAGCTAAAATATTCTCCCTCGAAACAGGGCTGAGCAGCGATCCCCCAATGAATTGGAGGATCTCCGAATTAGATGGCTTCACCTTAATGAGCAATAGTGATTCTCATTCCCCTCATCCATGGCGCTTGGGCAGGGAAGCAAACGTCTTTGAGCTCGAGAAGTTGAGCTTCGAGGAAATTTTTGATGCTGTAAAGAAGAAAGACAGAAAGAGATTTCTCTTTACTATAGAAGTGGACCCAAACTATGGAAAGTATCATTATACTGGTCATAGGAAGTGTGGGGTTTCTATGCATCCAAAGGAATCAGCTAAGTTTAATAATATATGCCCAGTATGCGGGAAAAAGTTGACTATAGGAGTTCTTCAGAGGGTTGAAGAGCTAGCTGATAGACCAGAGGGTTTTATTCCAAGTAATGCTATCCCATTCGTTAGGCTCTTACCCCTCTATGAAATAATCTCCAATGTAATTGGTGAGAACAAATTATACTCGAAGAAGGTGTTGAGGGAGCATGATAAATTAATTCAACATTTTGGGAATGAGCTCAAGATATTGCTCGAAGTAAGTAAGGAAGAGTTAGAAAAATTCACTACTAAAGGAATAGCTGAAGCTATAATCGCTGTGAGGGAAGGGAAAGTAAAGTACATCCCTGGCTATGACGGAGTTTATGGGAAAATAGTTTTTGGAGAAGAGGTGAGGGAGGAGAAGAAATTCAAAACTCTCTTAGAGTATTAAATAAAAATAAGAAGAAAGTTTAAGCTGCCACGGCAGTGAAGGTTGAAGTTGGCAAGTCAATACAGTAACCATACTCCACTGTAAATCTTATCTGATCTATTAGTGGTTCTGTGGTGAGCTTATCGGACTTCACATTCACAGTTAGGTAAACAGTCTGTTCTTCTGCTTCCAGGTCAAGTAGAGTGGAATTCGTAGTCTCGAAAGTACAAAGGTGAGTTGTTGCATCGCATGTTGCATTGAATACTTCTCTATCTATCTTTACACTGAAGCCATCTATTAGCTCATCAGAGATTGTTATCGTTAGCTTGCTCAAAATTGAATCTCCTGTTTCAGTTGGGCCCTTACTCGAAACTTTACCATTTGCCTCATTCGCGATCGTGATAACTGGCTTGAAAGTCGTCTTCGTTACCGGAGCATCTACCCCAGAGAAAGTTATCGTTAGCGGTCCGTCCTCAACATCTGAAGATGGAGTTATGCCGGTAGCATACTTGCTTTCATTGACAACAATGAAGTCATGCCATCCCTCTTGGGAGTAGGAGAAGCAGAGCCTTCCTGCTATCCTGTATTCCTTCCCTTCGATTGCATTACTTCCTAAAGTTACGGTAGTGGTTGCGCTTGCTGTATCTCCAGCGTCGATAGTTCCGAAGTCCAGAAGCTTATCACTTATGGAAACTACAACATCTGGGGAAGTTACATATGCTTTAACGTCTTCTACTGCCTTTGGATAATTGTTGGTAACATCTAGTGAGTATTCTTCTGAACTTCCGATTTGGATCGTTGTCGAGATTGTTGGAGTAGCTATGACTTTAACTTGTTTCCCTGTTGGTGGAGGTGGGAGAATTCCTCCCTGTTGGACGCAACCCAGTGGTAATACTAGAAGTGCTAGGAAGAAAAAAGGTATGAAATTTTTGTATTTCATCTTTCCCACCAACTTACTATCCGGTAGTTAAATTAAGTTAGACTCTGAACATTTTTAAATTTATTTATCACACTTAAGAACCAAGCTCAGTAACTAACGGCTTGGAAAGTATAGGTGGGTAACTCTATACAGTAAGTGTAATCAAGCTTCACTTGCAGTTCTGAAAGCAATACATCACTACTCTCTAATTCAGAGTAAGCCTCATCCAGATCTGCGTAGATATCAATAACTATCTCTTTCTCACCATCCCTCATTTGCATAACTAAAAAGCTCTCACTCTCCCCAAATTTCCAAGTTAAATAGGAATCACTTTGGGTAGCATTGGAAATGTTTTTCTCAACCCAAGATATCTTAGTAACTACATTCTTCATCCAATCTTCTTTCTCTAGAGATATTTCAACTCCTCTTATTGCTGAATTTGGAGTTGCATTTATATTCTTCGTCGTTACATCTCCGCTCATCTCGTTCCTCACCTTAATTCTAAGCTCCATTACCGGAGCTAGAGTAAGGACCGTTGGGATTTCCTCGAAGGAGATGGAAAGAGGGCCTTCTTCAATTTGCTCGGTAAGATTGTAGGAAGTAAATCCTTTAGCAAAAGCGAGAGTCCTAATTCCTTCCTGCT
>Ga0180302_10001251_pt1 | contig 11992 bp, 22 predicted proteins | sample GuaBasSediGuay17_FD_121794 | JGI IMG/M metagenome (GOLD analysis project Ga0180302, IMG submission 121794) | Subseafloor sediment microbial communities from Guaymas Basin, Gulf of California, Mexico - Guay17, Core 4571-4, 12-15 cm | ecosystem: Environmental > Aquatic > Marine > Hydrothermal... | reverse complement strand
GCCCAAAATCACAAAAAATGAGGAAATTTTCACAACAAATTTGACTTTGTCACAAAAACTGGGCGTCAATTTTTCCGCTCACCTGTCAAGTTCTATTTTGCGCTCGGGATTTTGGACAAATTGTCAAAAGGCATTGCGCTATCAGGCTTTTCCTGCATTTTGTGTTGTGCTATCAAGTTTTTTATTATTTTCCCACACCAAATTGTGGCGTTTTGTCAAGGAAAATTGACAGGTTGACTATTAGAGAAAAGTGGTGTAATGGTGATAATGCAGTTTTGTTCTTTGACAATTGTCCTTAAGTAACAAGCCTTCCCAAAAAAACAAGGCAAGGCCTTCCCCTTGGGGGCCTTGACCGTGGTCGGAAAGGGGGGAAAGATGGAACTAAGGGAAATACTTGAAAACATGGCTTTTGATGGAGTCACGGGATATCGTGATTTTACACGACTCCAGGTTGATCTAAGAGTGCAGGAAAAAGATATAGATAAGGCAATTGATAGGATAGTTACAGAATACACAGAAGAGGAGATAATTGAAAGGTTGATAGAATTAGGGATTGGACGACCAGAAGTGTTAGAATATGCTTCACAGATAAGAGAAAGCCTCCCTGTAGACATGTTGATGAGATTAAGTCTATAAGAAAAAAAATGAGACCATGGTCAAGGCCTTCTTTTTTTTGCCTCCATTATACCAAAAAATTGACTAATTGTCAAGTTAAGGTGCGCGAAAGAGAGAAAGAAAGGAAAGGGGAAAGGAAAAAAGTAAGGAGGGAGAGAGAAAAGATCAGGGGAAGAGAAGGGAGAAAACGAAAAAACCGCATTCTCTTTTCCCCTTTTTGTCCCAAATATTTGACACATTGTCCATTTTTTCGCTTGCATGATGATTGTTACTCATCACGCAAAACCGCAAAATCATTAATTTTTTCTTTCTTTTTTCGATACCAGAAGGAAAAGAAAAGAATTTGTCTTAGTCCCAAGATCCCGTTAGGAGGAAAGAATATAGGAAGGAATAGCGAAGCCCGGGCCCGGGGGAGGGGGTGGCTGCCACGGGAGTCCCGTCGACCCAAAGTGAGTCTCCTATGGCTGGAGCTTTTCTTCTGAAACTTCGGAGTAATTTCCTTCCCTCTCCTGCATCGTATTCCTCTATCCAATAAGAGCTAGTATTTCCCGCCGTTAAGTAAAAAATAAAAAAGCCCATAGGCCCTACAGCCTATGGGCATCTGTCGGGCTTTTATAACCATTCTACCAAAGATTGGTAACCCGACAGGGGTAACACCTGCCTCTCGGCAGGCTTTCCTTGGGGGATTACCCAAGGGGAGCTCCATTATAATATTAACATTTCCAAACGCTTTTGTCAACTTCTTACGGAGCTTTTCTTCTGAAACTTCAGAGAAAGTTCTTCCTTCCCAACTCCTCTCCTCTTAAGGTTCGTCTTTCTCTCCCTTACCTTTGTGCATTTTGCAATTCTAATATTCTTCCCAAAAAGACTGACCGCAATTAAAACATTTAGGTGGAGGTCCCTCGAACATAACTCCCGCGTCTCTTCCACACTTGAGACATTGCCATGCTGGTCCCCTCCAAGGCCCATATATTTCTAAGGGCTTTATTATTCTTTCGGCTCCCACCACTTTTACTAAATTCTCTTTTCTTATAAGAGTCGGTGGTTCATCTACATACCTTTTACAAAGAACTGAATCATTCCTTTCTTCTTTAACCCAATACAATTTACCATTTCGTTTATCCATTACCCATATAAATTCGGATTTTGCATATCCCATCTTTATACCCTCCTTTATTTCCAAAATCTTTCATATATAGGTAAAGCTTCTCCACGCCCACGCTCTCTTGTTTTTCTCATTTGATAAATGTACAAAATAAGGCTAACAAAATTAACCTTTTCTTAAACGTAGTTCAAGTAACCACCGTTATTCCGAATAGAATCATAGCAGTAAGTGTTCTCAGACCTATCAGTATTAATTTTTTATCCCAGTAGAGGATTTCCTACTTTTACTCACCAAAGTCGTTATTTTTAACGGCTTCAGGGGAATAGGTCAACGTTTTTTCATACTTTCCATTATTTCTATATTTACCAAATCGTCAACAAGATAAACAGTATCGTGTAGGAGCTGGAAAAGCACAGGGTATTGATCTTTGTGCAGTCGTACTACCTCATACAAATAACAAAGGGTATGGAAATGGTCTTTCAAATCATCAAGAAATGCTTTATAGAGGATCTGAAATACTACATACCCTGCTACCCATGCAATAGCTGTATCTAGACCAAGCTTCTTTTCACATTTTTCATGTTCCCACGGGCATGTGTAGATATTACTACATTTTTCATCATGACAGTACTTAAGTAATTTTTCTCTCTGGTCTTGTAGTTTTTTCTTAATCGTTCCTATCATAATGATCCCCTCCCGCTGTTTAACGTTGTAAACACTGGTGATTAGGGTTTAAAGTACTATAACTTGTCTGTTTAGCAATCATCTTTATCGAATTCTAGACATCCTATCCAGTAAACTGCTTCGTTTAACAGACCGTAAAGTTGCTGGAATTTATCGGTATGATAAGCCAATACGTTAATGAATTCACTGATGCGAGTTAAGTGATCTTGAATAATATCAAGACTTATCTTTTCCATATTCAGAAGGCGGGCTATATGCTGTGCAACACGCCATGCGATGGCGGTGTGTAATCCTAAGGATTGTCTGCATTTTTGATGATCACGAGGACACTGTGTAGGAAAACGACAGGTTTTGCTATGACAATATTTGAGGAGATCATATGCTATTTCTTTTAACATTTTGCGGGCTAAATCGTCTTTCATTTTCTCCTCCTTTTTAACCTTAAAATTTCAAACGGGTTCTCCTCTTTCGCTCTCTGGACATAGCTACAAGGCCATATCCTATTACCTTCATTAAAAAACGATTTTCCCGCAGTTTATCTATTCGAGCGTTCCAGTAAGTAAGGTCGTCAGGATTATCACACTGTCTGGCGTATTCTGCATAAAGCTTTATCTTCTTGTCAAGATCTTCGAGTTTCTTTTTCACTGGTCTGGGAAGTTTCATTCTTCTTCCTTTTTTTCTTCCTTTTCTGTTCTCTTCCGTAGACAAATTTTACATATCTCTTCTACAGGGACTTGATCTAATCTGGCTTCCTCAACCCATTTCCACATGTCGTTTATCCCACACCAAGAAGTTGGTCCAAAGGCGTCAGATTCTTTACAGATATGCCATTTTTTACCATAAAATGTTTTGAAAACTATTTCGGAATTGTTCATTATCTCCTCCTTAGAGCTAAACATTTTATATGATCATTTGGAAAATTTTCCATACAAAATTTCACATCTATTTTTTTACTTTACTCTAAAAATGAAAAATGCTTTAAAGAAGTATTCTCCTGTCCAATGAGGACAGAGCGGTGTCTTTCCGATATATTTCCCTAAATGAGGATTCCAGATTACTTCATGTACTTGTTTACAGAATGGGCATACAACCTTCATTTCCTTTACTTCACTGATCATGGGATTGGCTATTCCGACTTTCATTTCTTATACCTCCTTATGTGTTAAATCTTTCATATAACATTCCCCGTCTATCATAGCAGCCCCACAAGTGGGGCAAAATTCTATTCCATGTTCTTTTGCATCCATAACCAGTTCATGAAGCTCTTTTGGGATATCCTCATATTTGAAAAGATTTAGACTGTGTATGAGGACATTATTAACAGCTTCTTCTGGAGTTTTCAATCCGAGTGCCTTTCCAAGCTCGATTGCTTCTTTTAATTTCATCGTTTTCCACCTCTACAATCTTATACAATTATATGTGCTCTTGTAAAGACCAGCACCGGAGCCTCCTCTTCTGAATATTCTTCTTTACGAAAAAGGTTGAAATTAGCGCAGTGGAAATCTTCTATTATTTGTTGCAGGATTTTATCGGGAATAGGTTCTGGGGGGAAAGGACCAATTATCTTCACCGCAATCATTGAAGGTGAATTCCATTTCCCTGTGAGCACAGCGTATGGGAGGTCCCAGCCCAAAATTAAATAATGTACTTTTCCATACATTACTTTATAGAGCATGTTTTTTGATTTTTGGCGCCACTTCCTTTCGATAAGGATTGAGCTAATTTCTTCAATGAGAAATGGAGTAGCTATATTCATAACTGTTCCTCAGTAATACCTAAAACTATTGTATCCTTTCGGAAAATTGGGATTGACAAAGAAAGTGACAATATCCTCTCCGAAACGACTTTTCTCTTTTCTGAAGAATCCAAGTTCATCTTCAAACAGTCGAAGGTTGGAATAATATAGATCTTCTATTATTTCTTGTAGCACGTATGAAGGGATTGGCTCCCCAAGAAATCCGGTAATTCTTACGCCAACCCAAGGAATAGCTACTGGGCAACCTTGGAAAAAGAAGTAAAGTATTCGATGTTCAAGGAAAATACACCATGTTCTTTTACGTATCTCCTTACATAAGATCTGATTGGTCTTCTTCTTCCAGTCCTTTTCCATCAATACTGTGGAGACTTCTTCTAAATCTTGTTCAATTTGTGGCCAAAGATCAACCAGCATCGTACTCCTCCTTTTTATATAAATGTGTAGTTAGTACCTTCTACAGGTACCAACTGCAAGATTTATGTAAAAAATTTAATTTTCCTTCAGTCTCTTAAGAACTTCTTTTACTTTTCTTGCTTCCTCTGGAAGTAGCCATATTCCAAAAGGACAATCAATGTGCCAGCGGAGCTCTTCACCGAATACTTCTTCTATGATTTCTGTTAGATGGATTGCTTTTTCATCTGCTACTCTGATGGCTTTATGCTTTTTAGACCAAAGACATATCGTATCCACTCCTGCTTCTGCCCAGCCTAGGCTATAATCTATGTCTGGGATAATAGGTTTTAGAGCTTTTACCAACATCTGTCCGACCTTTCTTCCGTGCTTTTCTGTTTCCTTGATGGCTTCAAGATAATTCTTAATCAAGTCTGTTATAGAGTTTTTTGGCATATTTACCTCCCTCCTGTTGTTTTACCGAGGATCCATCCGGCTAGGAATACCGCAAGCGTGTAGAAAAATCCTCCTTCTGATTCCATGTCAATGTGGAAGAAGGAAGAGCTTGTTTTTCCAAAAAAGATAATTAATCCGATTAGTACAAGTATGTCAATGCTTGTTCGACAAATTCTTTCTTTCATGTTTTTCACCTCCTGTTGATTTTGAAGGATTCGTTGTTTGATTTACTAGTTGTAGAAAGAGCTCAAGTCCTGTTTCTTTTCTCTCTTGAAGGAGCTGATCCAATTTTTGGTTCAGCAACTTGGTAGCCTTTTCAACTGAGTTGAGAATGTTTCTACTAGTACGAGAAGCTTGTTCAGTCTGTGCAAATTCTACTCCATATTTTACAATTGCAGTTGTTAAGAGTACTCGTTTGGTAGGGAAGATGGTAGCAAATATGGCAAGAATGATCGTAAAGATGAGTAATTTGTAAAGTCTTTTCTTGTGAGAGATTGGAATTGTTCCGTTCTCAAGAAATAAAGCCAGTGCGTACACTCCTAGAGCGATGACAAGGATTGTAGCAGTAACAGCCAAAGCTATTGCAATGCTATCACTTATGGCTATCAAGTATGCTAACGCCCATGACATTTTCCTTCACCTCCTTTTATTTATTCGTAATCGGTCTTGGATAATTTTTAAAGTACGGTAATAAATCTGCGATACTCGCTGACCTGAAATTGACCATTCACGTCCAATAGCACGGATAGGTTTCTGATTCAAGAGGCTTTCTAAGATTTTCCTCTCTCGTCCTCCTACAATAGATAGGATTTTCTTAATATCTACCTGTCTTTCAAGTATCTGGACGAATTCGTCGTCGATCAAATAATCAAATATACCATGAGGTATTTCCTCTGTTGGTACTGATTCAGTGCCAGCCAGAAAGTCCATTATCGTCTCGACCGATTCGCAGTCAGGCGATTGATGAGAATGGACAAAACGTGTAATGAATCCATAGATCCACCAAGCTGCGTAAGTTGTGAATGAGAATCCCAGTTCAGGACGGAATTTTTCGATCGCTTTCATTATTCCGAAAATGCCTTCTGCAATAAGATCGTTGATGTCATAAGGAGGCGGGGGCTCGAATCGAATTGCAATCAGGATAGCCATTGGGACGCATTTGAGTATGATTTTTTCTTTAGCCTTCTGGTCTCCTTCACGATAACGTTGGTAAAGTTCGTTACAATCTTCTTCTATTGTTGGGACCTGCCAAAGAAGGGTTCTTGGTTTTGAGCCGGGAGATGCTGGATGGAATAAAGTGGTCATTTGTCTTCTCCTTCTTCTACTTTTCGCACTTTTTGAAAGTCCCAATCGCCGTCTTTTATGATGGCAGGAAGGTCTTTGTCCGTCCACTGTTTGTCTCGTTCAATTCCAACTCTGATACATTCCCATTCGAGGCGTTCGAAAATCCGATCGGTTATTTCTTCTGCTTCATTTGTATCAAGACCAGCTTCGAGGAGAAGTGCAAGAACTAAACCTTTTGGCGTAAAACGGTATTTTTCCTCTTCATTTTTTGTATTCATCTGCTCCCTCCTTTTGATCTTTAATCCTTATTTGAGATGTAAGGATCATGTTTCAGACTAATATTTTCCGTTTCTTGGCTTACTTATTATAGCTCATTTCTTGGAGAGAGTCAAGTGCCCCCCTTTCAGATAAGAGCGATGTCAATTATAATAAATGCGGAGGTGAATTGATTTGTACTCTCGGAAATTTGAGAAAGCTGTTGAGCTTGTTCTAAAGCACGAAGGAGGTTATGTCTATGATCCGGATGACCCTGGAGGGGAGACTAAGTTTGGGATTAGCAAGAGATCTTATCCAAATGAAGATATTAAGGAGTTAACCGTTGAACGAGCAAAGGAAATCTACTGGAAAGACTTTTGGGTTCCAAATCGTTATGAAGAGATTGAATATGAACCTCTTGCCGTGAAAATCTTCGATATCGCAGTTAATCTCGGATCTCGTCGGGCAAATATGCTTTTGCAGGAAGCCCTTTGCGATGCTGGTCAGCTTGTTGACATTGATGGGATAATTGGCCCTCAGACCCTTGAGGCAGTTAATTCCATAAGTGGTGATTTCCTTTTGAGGATATTCATTGTGGAAGTGGGGGGATATTACATTGATACTGCTTTGCGGGTTCCTAAATTGAGGAAGTTTTTGTATGGATGGCTTTTTAGATTATTTGATGGATTGGAGTTGAAAACATGGGAAAAAAGGCGAAGGAAAAAGTAAAGAAACAGTATGAGGAGGAATTAAAAGCGTATATCAGCAAAACCATTTCTGAGTATGTTGATCTTGTGCCGATTATTCGCCTGTATCTCGTTCATTGGATGGATCAGCCTCATAATGATAAGGGGAGTTCATTCTCTATGACTTACAATCCAGAGATCTTCTCTGCTTCTTTCTATATCTATCAAGATATTTTTCGGGAGATACCAGATGAAGGACTTACTCGTGGGTTTAGAGATTATATTCGCTACTGTCTTGCGCATGAGTTTGGTCACTGTCTGATATGGGAATTGGATGGGAAGAGTTCGACAATTGAGAAGGCGGCAACACTTATTGGAACATTGCTTATGCGCTTACATGAATATGTCGTACCGGAGGTGTAAGGATGGCATATTCCCGATGGTTATGCAGTGACTGGTATATATTTTGGCACAGTTCGGATGCTAAAAAGAAGGAGGATGAAATTCTTGCAGTGTGGTACGCAGGGATAGAAGATTTTCCTAGCTATAAATATGCTGAGATCAGGGAAATGCTCAAAAAGGATGATTTTTCGAAAATTAAGGGTTACACATCTAAGGATCATGCTTTTCTTCGAGAAATTTTTGAAGCGTGGATAAGTGATGTGGATAAGTGGTATCAGGAGAGTGGTGATGAGTGCACATCCATTACATAACAGGGAGTATTGATGGTTGCAGTCTTGTCCAGTGTTATATCCCTGCCAAATATTTATCCCGCCTTTCTGATGTAAAGGCAACTGTATCCTCTTACCCTGAGTATATAGAAGACCCTGATCTTCATAAAGCTGATCTCGTAGTTTTGCAACGCCAGATAAAGAATTCTGTTTTCCAGTACATGAAAAAGAATAAATCCAATCAGTTATTTATTTACGATCTTGATGATGATCTCTGGGCAATTCCTCCTGACTTCCCTACTAAGCCGTTCTGGCCAGATAGGAAACTGGAGATTGTGAAAATTTTTATCGAGGAATGTGGTATTTTAACTGTTCATTCGGAAGGAGCTTATAAGAATTTGAAAGAGAGATTTCCCAGAGCAAAGATTTATTTACTTCCTCCTCTTGTTGATTTTGAAAGAGCAATATTGAGGAAGCGTCCAAATCGAGCAGAAATCAGGATAGGATGGCAGGGGTCATCTTCTCATATAAAAATAGCTGAGCATATTGCTCACGCAGTAACCCAAGTAATACGAGGTAATCCTGATGTACGAACTATCTGGTTCGGTTTCCTTCCAACTCCAATAAAACGTCTCCCTTGGTGGCAGTGGGAATATTATGACTGGGTTGATATTGATCATTTTTACGAAGTACTTGGAGCACTGGATCTTGATATTGGCTTAGCACCTTTACCTTCAATTCCTTTTACTGCAACACGTACGATCAGAAAGCTTCTGGATTATGGTATGTTCAGGATTCCAGTAATAGCTACAGATATCAAACCTTTTTCTTCTTATCCTGATCTTTATTATCCTGTTGATGCGTCAAATAAATTGAACAAATGGCGAAGAGCAATTATTGATATGATTGAGAATGAAGATTTACGAGAAGAATATGCTGAGCGTCTCTATTTATTTACAAAGAAATACGATGCGAAGGAGAGGATAAAAGAATGGCTCGACATATACAAGGAGATACTCGCATTGTGTTCTTAAGTGAGGTAGATGATTGTTGTTTATGGAAAATATGTGACGAGTTAGCTCCAGCGGCACCTAAGAACCTTATTTTTCACAAGGTTTGTGGAGTTGATAACTTTGTCCAATTTGGAAAGGAGAAGTTTTTCGTTTTGAATCGCATTGGAAGACATTTTGGAAGTCTTGTTCACAATTGGTTATTGAGTTTGATGGAGGATCCGTCTAAGCGATTTGTTTATTTTATTGACGATACGATTGATTATCGAAATGACAACCTGCCTTGGAAATTTATGGAGAAGGCGACCGTTGTTCTTGTTCCAACAGAAACAATGAAGGAATATTTGATTGAGAAGAATGATAAAATAGTAGATAAAATTACTGTTGTGCGAACCCATATTAATCTTACATTGCTTGGGCGAGTGGCTCCATTGGCAAGAATAGATGATCGAATTCAGGTTTTATGGGGAGGAGGTGGATTAACCGGACTACCAATTATCAAAGATATAGTAAACTATCTTGATCAAAAGAGGAAGGATATAAGATTATTCTGCGTGGGTGGAAAGATAGGTTTAGCCCGTGCTTATCTTGAACCAGTGCGAAATATTGATATTCGTTATTTTGAATTTCTGCCATATAGAGATTTTATAAGTGTCTGTAAAGCTTCTTTGATCCATCTCAATCCGTTATGTACGGAGGAGGCAAATATTCTTGTTCATGATTTGAAAGATCCGGAGGCTTTTATAAGAGTTAAGGCGCCAATTAAATTCATGCACGCTGGAGAAGCTCAAAAAGCTCTGATCACTACTGCTATTCCTTCTTATGAAGAAGTAGTAGTGCATGGAGAGAATGGATTTTTAGCTCGGAAAAGAGATGAGTGGATTGATCTCATTGATTACCTTTTGGATAACCTCGATCGAATAGAAGATATAGGGAAGAAAGCTCGGCAAACAGTAGAGGAGAAGTTTGACACTTCTTTACTTGTTGATCAATATCTTCGAGTATACTTGGGTGATAAGTATGAGGAAGTCGTCATGGGATCAGGAGTTTCTTGATGAAGTTATCAGAAAATATCTTTCTCATTTTGATCCGATTGAGGAGTGTATTAACTTCCAGCTCTCTTCAATTGCTGGGATGTATGATGTAAAATTATCTTCAATTGGTGCACATACAAAGGAGTACGTAACTCCTCTTGAAGATGCATTCGTAGAGGCGATTGACAAGAAGTATCGCTGGGCTTCCTCTCCAGAAGGAGTGATGTGGGCTCTTTATATCAATGGTCATAGTTACAAGGAAATTGCTGAGATTTTTGGGTGTGCAGTTGGAACGGTCTGGAGTATGATTATTGATTTTCAGAAAAAATTGAAGAATTTGTGATATAATGGTAATAGAGATGGATGTATTATCAACATTTGATGTTTTACCACAAAGGTTGAGACGAGATTTAGGAGGGCGGAGGAGTGGTAAGAAAAGCAAAAAGAAAAGGAAGAATCGAAAAAGAAATAGAAAGAAAACTTCTCACTCCTGAAGAGAAGACTTACGTCAAGTTGCGTGCTGCTGGAGTTTCCAAAGATGATGCCTATGCAATGGCCTTTGAGGAAGATGGTGGGAGTTGGGAACTGACCCAGAAGGCAACCGCACTTGAGAAACGTGAAGACATCGTTGCTGAGCTTCAGCGACTTAAAGAAGAGCTGAAGAAGAAGATTGTTGAGGAAGCTCCTAATGCTTTTGAACGTCTTGTTGAACTTTCCAAATATGCCCGCAGTGAGAAAGTCCGCCTTGATGCTAACAAAAATATTCTTGATCGAGCTGGTTTCAATGAGCCAGTGAAACTCCAGACCCTTGCCATTTTTTCTTTTATGACTCCTGAGCAGCTCAAAGAAATGCTTCGAGCACATATGTTGAGGTCTCTGGAGATGATGGAGAGTGCCCGGAAGGAAGAAGAATAATCCTTTTGAATTGAATATTCCAGATTTTGCGGAATATTCTAAGCTATTCAGTTATGTACCTCATCGTAAACAATTAGAATTTCATCAGCTTCCTCAGAGAATACGGATATTTTGTGGTGGTAATCGTAGTGGCAAAAGCCATTGTGCAATCTATGATCTTATTTATGCAGCACTTGGTATTCATCCTTGGCAGGATTGGCCTCCTCCTCCACTTCGCCTTCGTGTAGTGGGCCCGGATTTTAATGTTGTTATAAATGAGATCCACCTCCCTCGGTTTCGAGAAATTCTTCCAGAGGGTTCCTATGTTTGGCATGCGGAGAAAAGGACTCTTGAATTATTTAATGGTTCAACTATTAACTTTCGTAGTTATGATCAGGATGTCAGTAAATTTGCTGGATCTTCTCTTCATGGTGTATGGTTTGATGAGGAACCACCGCAGCGTATCTATCATGAAAATCTGATGCGTATTCTTGATACAGGTGGAAAAATGTTGATAACCTTCACTCCTTTAAGCGGGATAAACTGGCTTTATGATCTTGTTTATTCAGATAAGAAAGATCCATTGACTGGTAAACCATTAGTAGGAGCGGTTTTCGTAAGCACTTATGATAATCCTTATATCAAACCATCAGATATTGAAGCTATTAAAGCCCTATGTCGCGATGAGGATGAGATTGCAGCTCGTTTTGAAGGTAAATTTTTCACAAGAAGCGGTCTTATTTACAAAGAATTCGATCCCCGCATACATATTGTTGATCCTTTCCCCATTCCCGACGACTGGATGATCTGTATTTCTATCGACCATCACACGAGAAACCCTCAGGCTGTTATTTTTGCTGCTGTTGATCCAGATGATAATGTTTGGATTTATGATGAGTTTTATTAGCACGCACTTGTTCCAGAAGTTTGTAAAGCAATAAAAGAAAAAACAATGGGAAGGAAAATCTCAATTGCATTGATTGATGTTAATGCTGCTACTCCAGATGCCGTTACTGGACGATCTGCGAAGAATGAGTACTGGCAGAATGGTATTTATGTTCAACCAGCTAAAAAAGGAAAACACTCAGTGCTTGAGGGGATTGGGGTCGTAAGAGAGTATCTCGCTAATCAGAAGCTTAAGATCTTCCGTTG
>Ga0180302_10001250_pt1 | contig 11992 bp, 15 predicted proteins | sample GuaBasSediGuay17_FD_121794 | JGI IMG/M metagenome (GOLD analysis project Ga0180302, IMG submission 121794) | Subseafloor sediment microbial communities from Guaymas Basin, Gulf of California, Mexico - Guay17, Core 4571-4, 12-15 cm | ecosystem: Environmental > Aquatic > Marine > Hydrothermal... | reverse complement strand
TCTACAACATGTCTAATTACCTGAATGCTCCCGTGCCCCTCAACTTCAAGATCAATGGATGGGTAAATTTCCTCAAATTTTTCCTCAATTTCGTGAAGAGGATCATCAAGCTACCTGCAGTGTGAACTATAAGTTTGGTTCTCTCTTGCGCAATACAGCTAACTAAAGCTAGGGCTAATATAGGAATAATAAAAAAGTAGAACCAGCCCCTCATCCCTCAAAAATTAAGTCGATCTCGACAACGTTTCTTATCCATTTTTGTTTTGGGATTTCTCCTACAAGAGTAGCTGGCCAGAATTTCTTAGGTAGTGAAGCCTTGTTTAATTGAAATGCAAGTATGATATTATCGTTTCTTGCGATGTCCTTACTGTCGAACACTACTGAATAGCCATCCGATGCAATGAGTTTTACTTTATACTTTCCAACTAATTTATCGTTGAATGCTCCTTTTCCATGTTTGTTCTCATCATCTACGTAACCTACAAATCTCCATAACGGTACACCAGTCCAAATTTGACCTTGTTCATCTTTCCAGTCGATTCCGTGACAGGACATCCCGCTTTGGATATCATCAGTCGAGAGGGTAACATTGATTGCTCCTTTGAGAGTTAAATTGAATTTCTCAAAGGTAGATAAGACCACAATTTTCTTGACCCACTTTACCCAATAATGTCCCTCTGTTATTAGACCCTCAGGATTTAAAATAGCTATTTTCAAATTGTCCTCGTCCAATTCTTTTCCATTTTCTTCATAAGCTAAAATTACTGTAAATTCTCCCTTTGGTGTGGTCTCTTTACCAGTTTTTGGATCGTATGCAACAAATCCTTTCCCCTCTAATTGGTCTTTGGTAAAAAGCATCTGGTAACCATCCTTTGCTATTACTTTTAGACAGTAATTAGAAGGCACATTAACAAGCTTTGCAATCTCCACTAGTGGAACTCCTCTATACGCGTATGGTCCTTTTATTTTTCCAGTTGAAGTTATCAACCCACCTATCCCCTTAACGTCTTTTAAAGACTTTATTTGATTTAATGTAAGTTTTAACGTCTTTTTGGATCCGATTAATTCGATCGCAACCTTTGATTCCTCATGCTGAGTTATGCAGCCAACTACTAGAATTGAGAGAAGCACTAGTACAATAACTCTTCCCAACACCGATATGTTCATACAGATATATCGCTATAAGTTTTACTAAATTTTGCAGATATTAGACTAAATTTTTTTATCTTTCTATTAAGCTAAAAATTATGCCAAAGAAAGTCGTAATTAAAGGGAAGGTTCACGGTGTAGGATTGAGAATAAAATTAATTCAACTCGCTTTGGAATATGGAATAGATAAATTTAACACATTTAATACTCTAATAGATAAGAAACAGGCTGTCGTTTGTCTAATAGATGCTCCAGATCAATTAATTAATATTTTTGTCAATCGTATCCAAAAGGAAAAACCTGAGAAAGCTATTTTTGAGTCTATAACTGTTGATGACTATAAATTCGATGTCCCTCCAATTGAGAGGTGTTTGCAAACTTTCCAGATGGAACATTGGGGCAAGGCCATCCCAATTTTAATAGAAATACGTGATGCAATTAGAGAGGAATCTGAGAAAACTAGGCAGACCGTAAAAGAAGAATCTGAGAAGATCAGATTGGAAGCTGAGATGCTCAGAAAAGATCTTAGAAGCTATATTGAAGTCAGTCTTAGAGAAATTCAATCTAGGATAGAAAGAATGGAGAAAGCTCTAAAAAGAGCCGGTATTATGTAGTTAAGGCAAGAATAGGTGCAAATATTAGTGCGGGCAACATATTTCCAACTCTCAATTTTCTGATTTCAAGAAGATTTATTCCAATTCCAATTATTAACATCCCACCAGTACTCGTAAGTTCGGATATGACCTTCTCAGTCATAAATTTCCCTAATTCGCTGGCTAGTACTGCAAAGAAGCTCTGATAAGCAAAAACACTTATACTTGAAAATGCTACTCCTATTCCAAGTACGGAGGCGAGAGCTATAGCTGCAACACTATCCAAAATTGACTTAGCGAGGAGAATGGAAGTGTCTCCACTTAATCCCTCCTGAATTGGACCCAAAATCGCGAGTGGTCCAACGCAGAAGAGGAGTGATCCACTTACAAATCCCTCCGAAAATTTTCCAGATCCAATCATCTCAAACTTGCTACTTAATGTTTCGAGTCTTCTTTCAATCTCAATCAATTCTCCTATTGCAGTACCAATGACCATGCTTATGGTTGGTATCAGCACATTCTGAGTTTTTAGGGCCATACTAATTCCGATGATTATAACTGGAATACCTAAAACATTCATTATGGACTTTCTCAATCTTTCATTCACCCTTGAGCCGAAGAGTGTCCCTATTAGGGATGCAATAAGTATTGCTATTGAGTTTATTAGTGTTCCAACTATCACAAGCTGAGTAAGCAGGTTGAATTTATAATTTGCTGGAGAACTAATTAATTGAATTGAAGATAATAGCTTGGAAATCTAAGCGCTTTTCCTAAGTATCTTGGTTAGAAAGTAGATAGAAAGGATGAATATTGTTAAATTAACTAGTATTTTATAAATGGGAGCATACTTGTAGTTTGCCCACCTATCAATTATTGCCATTGAGTAAATGTAGATTCCAAATATTGAGACTAATAGCAAGGCTACAATAACAATGATCAAAACCTTTCTCACGTTCTCCTCAAGCGCCATACTAGTGCCCCTCCAATACCTGCAAAGAATGCGAGAACTTCGAAACCCGGTATCGCCCTCTTAGCTTGATAACCGGATGGTAGTGGGGACGGTAAAGCTGTCTTTTCTACACCAGTTCCTGTGAATTCTTCAACTTTAAATCCTACTTCCTCCTCCACTTTTTCCCTCACGATCTTCCTCTTCTCTGATAGATTCAAACTCCTCTTCCAGATCTTTAGAAGCTTTCCTGATCTCCAAGCCTCCAGTTTGATCAAATAATTGTAATTTTTTGGAATTGTTATATTTGTTGAAATTATGTTTGTTTTTTCCTTGTTTATGCAAGATTCGAACCATACTTCATCGGCTAGGACATTTGATTCGAGTTGCACAGCTTTTACATGGAACTTAACGTCTTCATAATCCTCAAATGAGTTAATGTAGTATTTTGCAGAAACTCTCGCTCTGTTACCTGTAACATCCACTATTTTGAAGTCAACATCCTTTACTTCGATCTTGAGCACCTTCTCTTTTGGAACTAAGGTATCAAGACCATGTACTGTCAAGATTTTCCTATTTACGATTTTGTCGTTTTTAAGAACTTTTAGAACTATTCTATAGTTCTTATCCTTTTCAAATGGGATCGTAAAATTTAATTCTCTCTTCGCTTTGAATTTTTTATCTTCAATTAGAAGATTTGTTCTAAGATCGTAGATTGAAATAACGAGACAATCAGGTTCTCCTCTAATTCTTATCAGGAACTTAATTTCAACAAAACTCTCATTCACTTTTTCGGCTTTTAGATCGGCCCTCTCAATGTATATAATTTCTGGAGTTTCAGGTGCTGTGAGAGCTATAGCGAGTCCTATAAAGAATATAACTGCTAAACTTGCTACAACGAGTTTCTCCTGCACGTTGAAACTCTTTCTCTTGATATAAAAAAGTTTGGACTAAGCTAAGTTCATCTAATATTTTTATTTTGGTTTAAATTTATAAAACCTTCTCATACAAGTATCTATCCCTTATTTGGAGACTTTTATTTTGTTTTTTTAACTTTGAAAAATAATTAAAAATATAAAAATAAGCTTTTTTGAAAAAGATTTATTTGTAATAATGTTGATATTAATTATGTCCAAAGTCGGGTGCAACCTTTTAAATTAAGAGAACTATCTATTTTCCACTACATGCCTATCCAAATAAGGAAATTGTTTATAGGGATAAAGTAAGGTGCACCTACAGTGAATTTTACAAAAGACTTCAGAAACTGGCAAATGGACTTGAAAGCATTGGTGCAAAACCAGGGTCAAAAATAGCATTTGTGGATTGGAATACCCATCAGTATCTCGAAGGAATGTTTGCAATTCCGATGATGGGATCACTGATTCATCATGTTAATATTAGACTTGCTCCAGAGGAGATTTTGTATACAATGAAATACGTAGAAGATGACTACGTTATCGTGAGGGATGAATTCCTACCACTGGCAGAGAAGTTGGCCTCTCATACACCGTTTGTGAAGGGATGGATAGTCACGGGAGAATCTGAAGATGTAAAAACCTCATTAAAACCGCTCTACTTCTATGAGGATTTGATAAAGGAAGGGAGTGCAAAGTACGAGTTTCCAGAAATTGATGAGAATACAGACGCTTCAGTTTACTTCACAAGCGGGACTACTGGCCTTCCAAAGGCTGTTCATTTCTCTCATCGAGAAATCATCCTTCAATGCATGATAAACGGTCTTGCCCTAGCAGCCAATCCATCTCCAGCTAGCTTCACTTCTGCAGATATTGTTATGCACATTCCACCATTCTTCCATGGAATGGGTTGGACTCTCCCTTACCTAATGACGATGCTTGGACTCAAACAAGTTCTCCCAGGAAGATATGAGCCAAAAATGATGCTTGACCTAATAAAGAACGAGGGCGTGACTTATGCGGCAGGGGTCCCAGTCTTCCTCAAGATGATCTTGGATTACCCCGAAGTTGAGAATTACAAGGATGCACTTAGTAAATTTAAGTTCCTCTGTGATGGAGAACATCCAACAAGATCTCTTTTCGAAAGAGCCAAAAGTCTTGGAATAAAGATGATTGAAGCATTCGGAATGTCAGAAGCCGTTGGATTGACGTTCTCAACTCTTAAGAGCCATATGGTTGACTGGCCATGGGAAAAGCAGGTTGAATATCTCAACAAAGCAGGTCTTCCAGCACCTCTCGTTGAAATCAAGATCGTGGATGAGAGTGGTAAGGAAGTTCCAAAAGATGGCAAATCCATGGGAGAAGTTTGCGTTAAGAGCCCAGGACTTACAAGAGGATATTGGAAGAATCCAGAGAAAACTAAGGAATCTTGGGATGATGAGGGATGGTTCCATACTGGAGATATTGGTGTTTGGGATGAGGAGGGATACATAACGATCGTAGACAGACTTAAAGATGTGATAAAGAGCGGTGGGGAGTGGATAAGTAGCATAAGATTAGAAGACTTTATAAATAAGCATCCAGCTGTTTCAGAAGTTGCTGTTGTTGCAGTTAGGAGCGAGAAATGGAGTGAAAGGCCAGTTGCAGTTGTCACGCTAAAGCAGGAGTATGTAGGAAAGGTTAGTGAGGAAGACCTCAAAGAGTTCTTGCTCAGGGAATTTGTTGAAAAAGGAAAAATGGCAAAATGGTGGGTTCCAGATAAGTTCTTTATTGTTGATGAAATTCCAAGAACGAGCGTCGGGAAAGTGAATAAGAAGGTTATAAGAGATAAGTACAAGGATTTGGTTCTTCCTTAAATTTTTCTTCTTTTGTTGCTAATTCTTGCAGATTCTCTTGGACCATATATGAGGTTATAAATTTCGCTGCCGATAGAATTGCGAGGAAGACAAAGCCTGTCGATCGTCTCGAAAGTGGTGTACTGATCGTCAAGGTTCTAAGGGAGAAATTGTTATACCGCTCTATAGGAGGAACAAAGTTAGGGGAGAGTTTCAAGGTTTTCTGCTACCGCCCTCACCACGCGATCGAGTCGATAAAGTAATCCCAATAGTATCTGGAATCTCGATGCGCCTCCAATCTAGCCGAAAACAAGGAGTAGGAATTAGGAAGTTTCACTTCCAATTTGGGAAGTGAAAAATATTTTTTAAGCATCTGAAATTTATGAGGTTACCAGTAGATCCGATCTTCCCAATTAAGCATGTTTACGTTCATGAGTGGAGGTTTGACGAATCGAAGAGCCTTGAGGAAATTGCAAAGAGAATAAAGAAGCATCATTACTTTGTAATGCCTAGAAAGAACATATTGGTGATAACGACTCCAGTTAAACCTACTGTGATAATAGTGCTAATCCAGAGGAGCATAGAAGGTGGAGAATTGATTCTTATAAATATGGACAAGTACTACAGTAGAATAAAAGTCCTTCAGGGGATCTGGATATTCCAGAATAAGTCTGGAATAAAGGTTATCGATTTTAAGTATCTCTAAATAATATAAAGCAAAAAAGTTTTTGAATTCGAAATCTTAATAATTCAAGTAAAGATTATACTCTACCATTAATCTACTCGGTGATTCTATGTGGTGGTTTGCCAGTCCTAGCTCCAGCATAAGTCACGGAGATTATAGGAGAGAAGAATTACTTCGGGAACATGGATTTCCTAGTTGAACATGCGGTTTCAGATGCGTGCATGGTTACTAGCCCTAGAATTCCCGAGGCAGAGGAGGTAGGGAAGTTCTTCGAGTATTCATTCTAAGGCAAAAAAGTTGATTTTTAGGTGGTATTATGGGCGGGTACTGTGGAAGGGTCTTGAGAATTAACCTGTCTGAAAGAAGTTCCAGCCAGCTTAAGATCGAAGAAAGTCTCCTGAAGGAGTTTGTTGGAGGGGCTGGACTAGCGGCTAAACTACATTATGATTTGGGGTCATTTGAATACGAACCACTTTCTGCGGAGAATCCTTTAATCCTTATGACTGGTCCCTTAAACGCAACTAAAATCCCTGGAACCAGTAGGATTGAATTCTGTGCTAGGAGCCCTCTCACCAGAATCTGGGGAGAGTCAAATTCTGGTGGAAAGATGGGTGCGTATCTCAAATTTGCCGGTTGGGACGGTATCATCATCGAGGGTGCAAGTAAAGTTCCAGTATACATTTTCGTGGATGTCAACGGTGCTGAGATAAGGGATGCAAGCGAATTATGGGGAAAGGGATGTTACGAGTCACAGGAACTCATCAAAAAAGACATCGGAGAGAAAAGAATATCTACAGCTGTAATCGGACCTGCAGGTGAAAATTTGGTTAAATATGCATGTGTACAATTGGACAATTCAAGACATGCTGGAAGAACTGGAATTGGGGCTGTAATGGGATCAAAGAAGCTAAAAGGAATAGCTGTCGTCTATGATCCAGGTGAGAGATTCAAGATAAAGTACTCAGATCCAAGATCGCTCGATGAACTCGTTGCAGACTTCGTTACTAGGATAAAGAATGACTTCTCGTGTTCAATTTTGAGAGATCTCGGAACCGCGGGATATATGGAGACTGGGGAGAGTTTTGGTGATGTTCCAACGAAGTACTACACTCTAGGGTCTTTCGACGGGGCAGCGAAGATATCTGGTTCTGCGATGGCAACGTCAATATTGAGGAGGAGAGATGGATGCTTAGGATGCATAGTCAGATGTGGTAGGGTTGTTAAGTTCGGAGGAAAAGAAATCCACGGCCCAGAATATGAGACTCTAGCATCTTTCGGAGCTCTCCAGCTCAACGATGATTTGGAGTCGATAATTGAAATTAACTACACTCTAAACGATCTCGGGCTAGATTCGATATCTGCAGGCGTGAGCATTGCTTTTACCATGTGGATGAGTGAAAGAGGGATCGGAGAATTCAATATTGGTTGGGGGGAAACTGAGAAAGTTAAGGAGCTTGTTGAGGACATAGCGTACAGGAGAGGTATTGGAAACGAATTAGCTGAGGGTGTAAGGTATCTTGGCAAGAAGTACGGTGTTGAGGATTGGGCCGCTCACGTAAAGGGTCTTGAGATACCGATGCACGATCCAAGAGCATTCTCAGCTCTTGCATGTGCCTACGCAACTCATCCAAGGGGTGCATGCCACTTACCCCACCAAATGTACCTCTACGAAATGGGTAAAAAAATAAAAGAGTACGGGGTTGCAAGTAAGGATAGGTTCTCAAACAAGGGGAAGGGAGTAATGACAGCAAAGGTCCAGAACTTCACAGAAATTTTCAATGCTGCAATTCTGTGTGCGTTCATGCCGGTCAATCCAACAGTATTTGCAAAGATGCTCAAGTACGTTACCGGATACGACTACGATCCTAAAAAATTGTTTAAAGTTGGCGAAAGGATATTTACAATTAAGAGGCTCTACAACTTAAAATGTGGCGTGACTGCAAGTGATGATAAGCTTCCTAAGATCGTACTTCAGCCTGTTAAGGGAGGGAGCGAGGAGAACGTACCAGACGTCAAAAAGCAGGTTCAAGAGTATTACGATTATAGAAGGTGGAGAGAAGGGATCCCAACTGAGGAGAAATTGGATGAATTAAACTTAAAATGAAAGTTGTAGTATTGGATCTGGATTTACAACTTGTTAGCTAACTGGATCTTAATTTAAAATAAAAATAAATACTAAATCAAAAAGCTCACGGGTATTCGTGAGTGCCAAGGACGACTTTTATTCCAGTCGCCTCCTCTATCATTTTTGCCCATTCTTCAGCGGAATAATAGGGACATCCGGGCTTTCTGAGCATACAAGTGCTTAAATAAATTTCGTCGGGTTTAACTTCAGACAACCTCATTGTCATTCCTATGTTTGGGATAAGGGTATTCCCTGGACATTCACACCTAACCAAAGCGATTAGCTGTACTGGCTCATCGAATTTTCCTTCACCCAATGCTGCAGCTTTAAGACACCTCCACTCACCTGGGCAGCCGTAGGTCGTGTCAATATATCTTCCACAAGCTACAATAAACACCTTCTTCATAAATCTCGGATTGAAGGGAAATATTTAGAATTTACTTTTGGCTCCTGCCTCGTACCAACCTACCTTTGCATTCTTGATGCAGTCGATCTCGCTGAAGTACGGCTTGATGTCAATGAGGGGAGTCATATCAAATGCATCTAATCCCTTAACCTTGAGAAATCTCCCGTCTCTCTCGATAAGTTCTACAACAGCAAATCCGATTGGATTTGGCCTATTTGGAGATCTTGTTGAAAAAACACCATGAACCTTTCCGTTGTGTGGTGGTTTTACGAGGAGAACATCTCTTCTAGCCCTGTCCAGCCAGTATAGGAATATTAGATGGGAGCAGGTCTCGATATCTTTCAGTCCCTCTTCATATTCTGGAAAGATCTCTACTTCAAATACTTCTTGGCTGTATCTGCCTTGGTATGGTGCGGAGTCTTTGTACGGTGACCTTATGATTCCAATTTGCTTAACATAAAACATAGAGAATCTCAGTTTCAAAATTCAAACTTTTTGTCTATGACCTGAGAAATTCGAGAATTTTGAGACCGTTCTCTACAAGATATTCCATAGCTCTTATCGCGAGCTTAAGTCTAAATCTTTTATCAAAACCACTTTTTAGCTTTTCAAGCACTTCATCGTAATCTTCGTTTCTACATACAACCAGAACTTTGTCGTAGTTCTTTACGCAGGCTCTAAGGATTGCTGCCCCTCCAACATCAATTTCTGGAGGATCGTAGAGATTTACAACAACAAGGTCGAAGAAGCCGTTGTAAATTCTCTTGAAAACTTCTGGATGCAGAGTTTTGAGATCTTTAGATTCTGAAAGACCCGTTAATTCTGAGATCCTCTTTACAGCCAATCCATTCCTCTCTAAGAATTTCGATGTACCCTCCGTCGCATATATTTCATAACCGATATTCAGCAAAGCTTTTGCAAAATCGGAAATACCCCTCTTATCGCTTACAGATATGAGAGAGTTCTTCATCCTACCACCTGAAAAAGCTACTGCTTTATGACCAATCTATTTAGATATGGGACACATTTCGTTTGGATTAATTTTAAGAGTTTTAGTCTATTGGAGTTCAGTTCTAATAAGCTCAGCGACTTGATTATGTTATGTCATTAAATTTAATAAATTTATTAAAAATATTTCTAAAATAGGAAAGCTTATCAACATTTTTTAATGATTAACATTTTTTAATGATTAAGCTCGATGCAATATTAGACGGATACCTAGACTTGGGGTATGGAAATCTAGAATACGTGAGAAGGAATGTTGGTTTTGTATTTCAAAATCCAAACGATTCCTTTTCAACCCAACGGTAAGAGACAAACTTCTCTAAACTCCAGCTCAACTTGAAGTGCCGTACGATGAAGCACTAAGACTCTCAGAGAAATTTGCAAGGATGTTGCGAGGAACTTTAGTGGAACTTTAGTTGTAGCAACTCACGATTTTAAGTTAATTTCAGACCTCGTTGAGAGGATTGTTGTTTTAAATCAGAAAAAGGAAATAAAGAAAATAGGTGGTTCCGAACTCTTGGATGATGAAGAATTCCTTGAAAGGTGTGGGATAATTTAGAATCTGGATAAATTAAAAAATCCACTTGCATCTAAGGGTAGAACTTCTTATTTGGATTTACCTCTAAAGTTTCATGGAAGTTGAAGTTCTCTCCACGAAGCTAAGCTGGGGATTTAACACTCTAGTAGCTCCAGTCGAAGTATGCAGGGATTGTGTGGAGGACTACATCAATAACTACAGATTTCTGACGCTCTATATTTGTGGAAATAGATCACAGGTTTTGGGTAAAATTAGGGGGAAGATTTGGGTCAAGAGAGGGTTCACGATCTACCAGCTCATAAAAATTCTCCTCGATGCCTACGAAGATGTTTTGTTCGTCGAACACGATCCTATGGTCGCTGGGGAAATAGAATTTTCGGACGTCGAAGATTTTGCTCTGTTATTGAGGCAAGTTGGACGCGAAAAACTTCTCATTTACTTCTCCTCTGCCAGAGATCAGTTTTTTGATCTAATAGCAAACTACGCAGATAGGTTGATATGGGTTGAGGAGGATGCTAGATGCTACCGCGTCTTCGACGTTAGCCGTGAAGGTGTTAGAGAGAGCATATACTTGAAAGATCCACTTCAGTTAACCTTGGAGATATTCTAATGGGGAGAAGTATTTGAGCATTAGGTTGGAAGTCAAGAAAATTGCAGAAAGTGGAGACAGCAAGAAGCCTTAGAAGGGAAGAGAGGAAATATACAGGAAAAAAAAACTTGCTGAGATGACGAAGAAGTACAGCAACGAGTACTTTATCTATTTTGATGACCCTTTTGAAGCTGCGGTTTCTCGGTGTTGATAGAACTTCTGAAAGAATTGGACAGTAAGTCACATCATTTATTGATATAATTCAATAATATAATATTATAATTTTAAAGAAGGGGTATTAAGCATTGAGCCTTGGAGATATAGTCTCTACCATAGAGGCAAATTTCACTAATTCAACCTATGAAAACTGTTAAGACAAAACCAGAAGGCTGGTTTGAAATAGTCCCTTGGTGGGTCGATTTCAACTATTCAGTCGGACCACTGAGTTTTAGCCACCTAATGTGACAATCAGAAGATTCAATTTGGAGCAAATTCTTGAATAGAAAAGGACAACTGGCTGATATTGTCATAGATCAGATTTCTAGATGGTGACGTAAAATCACAAGCCCATGTGCAGTCTATTTGGTTGACGGAAAAATTGATAGCCACGGACACAGCTGATTCTAAAGTGTACATATGGAACGAAATTCTGGATGAGAACAATACTCCGCCAGATGTTATACTAGCTCCAAATGGTATGTTTGGAGCTCCTAGGAAAATATGGAGTGATGGAGAAAGGCTTGTAATTGGAGATCATAAAGCGAAATCAATCGCGTAGATCCAACAAGCTGCTTTGGAACTTTTAGCTCATTTTCCTGGAACAAGTTCCTAACTTCTGATGAACCTTACGATTTTCTTTATCTAACCTGAGGAAACCTCGAAAACGGAGGAAAAGAAAAAACCTGGAAAAGAGTTTGAAAGTACTGAAGGTCTTTGATCGGGAAACAAAATTTCTGGTAGGTTTCTCAGATTTTCTGCGAAGTAATTTTTGATTCTTCCCAAAATTTGGAATATTCTTCATCAAAATTACTTGTGGATACAAATTCCTCATTACGAGGTCTAAAGATTGCTTCCAGTTTTGTAATTTATCAAAACGTAATTTCTAGTGGATAATGGCAAGCAAATGAGTGTTTACCACCTGTCATTTCGGGTTCAACTTCTCTACAAATTTTTCTTGCAAATGGGCAGCGAGTGTGGTATCTACATC
>Ga0180302_10001248_pt1 | contig 11992 bp, 11 predicted proteins | sample GuaBasSediGuay17_FD_121794 | JGI IMG/M metagenome (GOLD analysis project Ga0180302, IMG submission 121794) | Subseafloor sediment microbial communities from Guaymas Basin, Gulf of California, Mexico - Guay17, Core 4571-4, 12-15 cm | ecosystem: Environmental > Aquatic > Marine > Hydrothermal... | reverse complement strand
GCGCAGGGACCACAGCGCCGTAGCCGTCCTGAGCGAAGACGAGGACGGCGTGTTGAGGCTCATACACCTCAAGAGGTTCCCGCTCGAAACCCCCTACGCCAGCGTGATAGGATACCTCAAGGGGCTCTGCGACACGCTCGAAGGGGTCAACAGGATACTCATAGACCAGACCGGGGTAGGCGAGTACGTCGTCGAGGACGCCTTGAACGTGGGGCTCCCCGCCGAGGGGGTCGTCTTGACCGTGAAGACGAAGGAGCAGATAATGACCTACCTGAAGACCGTGATGGCGAGGGGGATGCTCAGATACCCATACGATAGGATGCTCCTCCACGAGCTGAACGTCGAGAAGTTCGAACTCTCAAAGTCCGGATACATCACGTTCACCCACCCCGAGGGGACGCACGACGACCGCCTCTGGGCTCTCGCCCTAGCGGTCTACGCTTCCCGTAAACCCGGTTTCGCGGTAACCAAGGGGAGACGTGTGCTATGAGCCTTATCGGTAGACTCTGGGAGAAGCTGAGGGAGACGGCGGCTCCAAAGGGAATAGTCCAAACAGCCCTATCGATATTCAGATACGAAGCCAGGAAAGGGGCCAGCCTAGAGGAGCTTGAGAAGTACTACCTAACCGACCCGGTAGCCCACGCAGCAGTCGACCTCTACGTCGAGCTGACGGTGGGGGGAGGATACTACACGACGGCTGAAGACCAGAGGGCCAAGGAGCTCGTCGACGGGTTCGCGGAAACGGTGAACATGGATGAATTGCTTAGGGAGGCGGTGAGGAATATGCTCATCTACGGAGACGCCTACGTCGAGAAGGTCTATCGTAAACCCGACGGGCGGCTCGTAGGGCTGAACCTGTTGCCGTCTAAAACCGTGAGGGTCGAGAGGGATAGGCATGGAAGGGTCCTACGCTTCGTCCAAAGGGATGGAGCCACGAGCGTGAGCTTCAAGCCTGAGGAGATCCTCCACCTGAAGCATAACCCCGTCGGGAACTCCGCCTACGGAACCAGCATGCTGACACCCGTCCTAGGTTTCCTCAAAGCCAAGAGAAAGGCTGTCGAGAACATGGAGAAGATCCTTTCTAGGTATGCGGCGCCCAAGGTAATATGGAGGGCTCCAAATAGAAACGCCCTCCAGCAGCTTCAAGCAGTTCTCGAAACCCTGAGACCCGACGAGGATATAATACTCACAGGCGAGGTAGACTTCAAGCCGTTGACCGTCGACCCGCGTGCGAGGTTCGAGTTCTTCTACGAATACCTGGACAGACAGGTGTTCGAGGGTCTTCAAGCCCCGCTTCTAAGCTGGCTACGTAACGCAACCGAGGCTTCGGCCAGGACCATGCTCGAAACGGTCGAGCGGAGGGTCATGGGGATCCAAAGGTATCTGAAGCGTAAGGTAGAGGCCGAGGTATTCAAGCCTCTCGTAGAGGCCGAGGGGTTGAAAGAGGTTCCTAGGCTCAACTGGGGGTCTCCTAAGTCTAGGCTCGAGGACGTATCTCTAGCCGACGTAGGCGGTCTGGTTAAAAGCGGAATACTCGACCCCTCGGAGGCTAGGCGTTGGCTCGCTAAGCTCGGGTTCCCCCTAGAGGTCTAGATTCATGCTCACGGTGGTCGCCGTGAAGCTCAGACTGGTGGAAGACATCCTAGAGGCGGTCTCCCAGAAGCCTGTCCTGAGGATCAAGGGAGTAGCTCTCAAAGCCGGCGTTTCCAGAAACCTGAACGTCTACGTCGAGGAGGAGCTTAAAAGGGCGGCTGAAACCCTCAAGGGTAAGCCTGTCTACTACGAACACGTCTCGGCCGACAGAGCGGTCGGAAAGGTCGTAGACGCATGGTGGGACGAGGAACAGAAGGCCATCATGTACCTCGCGGAGATATACGACGAGGAGACCGCGGATAAGATAAGGCTCGGCCTGATAAGGAAGGTCTCGGTAGCCCTAGACTACGAGGTTATCGAACCGGTCGACGGAAAACTTCCCAAGGGGATCGAGTTCAGGGAGCTCTCTCTGGTAGCGGTTCCAGGTGTTCCAGAGACGTCGATCGAGGTCGTCGAACGGCTCTCGAAGCCCGTAGAGGAGGGTGCTGTAGGCTACAGGAAGTACCCGTTAGCCGACGAGGATAGGGAGTGGGACGCTGAAGCCGCTAGGATGCGTATACGTAGATGGGCTAGCTCAGACGGGTCAGGGGACAGGGACAAGGTCGACTGGCGGAGGTATAGACAGGCCTTCGCCTGGTTCGACGAATCCGACCCAGAGTCGTTCGATTCATACAAGCTACCGCACCACGACGTCGTCGACGGCCGGCTCGTAACGGTTTGGCGTGGAGTCGTAGCCGCCATGGCCTCCCTACTCGGAGCTAGAGGCGGAGTCGACATACCCGCCGAAGACCGAAGAGCGGTATACAGCCACCTCGCAGCCCACTACCAAGACTTCGGCAGGGAGCCGCCTAGGTTCGAAGAGTCTCTATCCCGGCTCGGAGCGATGACCCCTGAACCCCAGCCTCAGGGTGTCGAGCCTTCAAGCGCTGGGGATCTTAGAGAGGAGGTAAAGGGAAACATGTCTAGTAAGGTGGATTATGAGACGGAGCCTAAGGGTATAGTGGAGGAGTCTAAAGACCCCTTAGCCGAGGGTAGGAGGAGTTTTCTCGAATCGCTTAAGAGAGGGGTCTTAAGGGAGCAGTGGGAGGCGCCGTTGAGCTATCCGGAGAAGCCCTCGGCTAGGATATCGAGCTTCATAAGGCGCTCAAGCATCCTATCTGGAAAGCCCGGTGAGACGGTTAACATACCCTACGTCGCGCCGTTCGAGATGGATGTCCTCTCCGAGGTCGGCGGCTCGTTGACGCCTAAGACGAACCTCTACGGGACGGTTCAGGCGAGTATAAAGGAGGCAGCCGCCTACACGGAGATACCGTACGCAGACATCGAGAAGCTCAGCGAAGACCTGCTCTCTGAGCTTGAGGCCAGGTTCAGCGACGCGGCTCTAAGGGCGGTCGACAGATACATACTCGACACGCTGATCGCAGACGACACCATACCTGAGCTCGACAAGTCCGGTGAATCCGTGAGCTTCGACGCCGGATGGATAATAGACGCCATAGGCAAGCTGGAGCAGAACGGGAAAGCCGTGGACCCCGGAAGCTGTCTACTCGTGGTCTCTCCGGGAATGTATGAAAACCTACTTAAAGGCTTGGTCGAGAATCAAGCCCTCGTATACGCCAGGCCGGACGTGGCTAGGGAGGGTAGAGTGGTTGAGCTCTTCGGCGTGAGGGTCGCCGTATCAGGCTACATGCCTGAGTGGGACACGACCAACCACTACCTCAGCGCCTACCTCATCCATAGAGATGCCATGGTCTTCGCGCCGAAGAGGCAGCTCCTCATCGAGACCGAACGCGACACGGTGAGCAGGAAGGTCAAACTAACCGGTTCCCTGACGTTCGCCGTAGCCATAGTCGACAAGAACGCGATAGTGGAGATAAAGACCCCTGCAACCGTCTAAACCCACCCACTCCCTTAGGCTCCCCTATCCCCCTCGTTTTTATTCAAACCATATCTCGCCGAGGTGGTGAAGCATGGGTTACACGACTGTTTCAGACGTGAAGCGTAGGATCGGTAATCTAGACTACGACGACTTCGGGTTTGAGGACCAGGAGAGCTTCGAAAACTACCTTTCGAAGCTCATAGAGCAGGCGTCTAGGCTCATAGACGGCTACTGCGGTGTCCCACAGGGCTTCTTCGACGGAGGATGCCTCCTGACGGAGACGTTCAAGGGGTCCGATGTCAGGATGGATGGGTTGGGCTGCTTCGTCAAACTAACCTACACGCCTGTGCTCTCGGTCTCGAAAGTGGAGGTCAATAAGGGTAGCGACGATGAACCGGATTGGCGTGCTACGGTAGACTACGTGGTCGAATCTGAAACCGGGAGGCTCTACTTCACCCAGGAAACCCCGAGTCTAGCCCTGAGACAGTCTGTCAGGGTCGAGTACTCCGCCGGCTACCCCCAGACCCCCGGCGACGTCGAAGCCGTGGCCACAGACACGGTCTCGGTCTTCCTCCTCAAGCTCCTAGGGTGGCTACGGAGGGAACGGAGCGAACCCCCGGCTCTAACGCTGTCTGAAGAGACACCGCTTAACCCCTACAGGAGGCATCTGACGCTGACAGGCTAGGAGATGATCCCATCAGGTGACCCACATGCTCGAGGTTAAGGTTCAGTTTTCAAACCTAGAGCTCATCGAGAGGCTCAGGAGGGCGGTTTCAGGCATAGGGGCTAAGGCCGCTAGGAGATGGGCTCCGAGGTTCGAGGCGGTTCTCAAGTCCTCTACCCCACGGAGGACCGGTAAGCTTCAGAGGATGCTCCGTGTCGAGGCCGTAGGCGACGTTGTAACGGTCGGAGGACCGGATTACCTAGCATACCTTGTTAAAGGGGTTAAGCCTCATATGATATACCCGAGAAAAGCCAGCGTTCTAAGGTTCGAGGTCAAGGGAGAGCTCGTATACACCAAAAGGGTCAGCCACCCAGGCTTCCCGCCTCAGCCCTTCTTCACGAGAAGCCTCGACATGAGCCTGAGGCTCCTACCCGAAATGATCATGGAGGTGCTGGAGAATGCTTGACGAGATCTCCGAAGCCATCTTAGCGATTCTGAGAGAGGACCCGACGCTCTCGACGTCGATTAAGGCGTGGTTTAAAGGCGTGCCCTCTAGGTTCGAGAGGTATCCGTATCTAGCCGTGATATGGTCGGGTGGGGACTTGACGTTCAACGGGAAGGTCTCGGTGTACGAGAACGACTTCGAGGTCATAATAGTCGACCTGAAGCCTAAAGCCGAGGACGCGGAGGAGAGTGTGATGAAGCTTTCTGAAGCGGCGTATGAGGCGTTGGCTAAAAACCATAAGCTCAACGGCACGGTCGACGGCTCGAGGGTGGTTAGATGGGACTCCGAGGGCCTGCCGACGGAGAAGGGAAGCCTCAGAGGCGCGAGGCTCATCCTACGTGCGGTTAAGCTGTTGGTCTAACTCTCCTCCCAACCCCTCCGGTGTCCCTCTGACCGGGGGATAGGTTGAAGGAGGTGAGAAACCCATGTCTACACCTGTCCTAGGTAGAGACGCATCCGTCGAGCTAGACGGGTCTACTGTCGGCTACTGTAGAGGTGTGAGGGTGGGCATAGACGTGGAGCTTGTCAAGGAGTATAGGCTTGGAAGCGACAAACCAGCGGTGCTGGAGGCTGGAAACAAGAGCTTCACCGTGGATATCGACTATATGTGGCTCGACTCCTCGGTCGCGGATAAGGTTCTCAGCGGGACAAAGGTCGCGATAACCGTATACCCTGAGGGAAACGCCTCAGGGAAGCCTAAGATAACCCTGAGCAACGTGGTCTTAACCGGCTGGGAGTTCAGGGTCGAGCAGGACGGCGTCATACTCGAAACCGTGTCCGGAGAGGCCGAGGACATAGAGTTCGGAACTGTGACGTAGAGCATGGAGATGATGGGTATGGACGCGTATGAGAAGGGTATGCGTAAGCTCGACGCGTACATCGAACAGAGGAGAAGGGAGCTAAAACACCTGAGGATAGATGACCTACTGTCGACCGACCAGGTTAGAGAGGTCGAGGTTCCCGGTTTAGGAATCATAAGATACGGTAGGCTGACGGTCGAAGACGCGTTGGCGGTCTCTAGGATAGAGGACGAGACCGAGCAAGCCGTCGAGACCGTGGCTAGGATGCTGAGGAAAGCCGACCCCCAGGTGACGGTAGACAAGGTTAAGATGCTTCCCGCAGACGTGTTCACAAGGCTGGCTTCGGCGCTCATGAAGGAGCTGACCGGAAATTTCAGGTAGAAAAGGTCAAAAGGCTCATAGCGACCGAGCCGATGCTTCAAAACCTCGGCTTCGTCTGCTGGTTCTACGGGATTCCTCTCAGGGACGTGTTGAACCTCACCCAACCCCAATTTATTTTCCTCCTCGCGTGGGCGGAGTGGTGGTTTTTGAAAACCGGTAAGAGAAGGAGGGGCTAACCACGTATCCGCTTTTACCGGTTCTAGAGCTCACGGTCGAGTATAAACCCGTAAGGAGGGGCTCTAGAAGGGTGCTTGAGGTTTCCAGGGCCTTCGGTCTCGGATGGCTAGGTAGAGGCTTCACGGTCTTCAAGGGCTTTAGGCTTGAATGGGTGGACCCGGCTGTGATCTACGTGACGGGTGAATCTGGGGGAGGTAAAACCACGCTTCTCAAGGCGTTTAAGAGGCTTTACGGATCCGAGGCGATCAGCATGGACGAGGTGGAGGTCGACGAGGACGAGGTCTTATGCGAGGCGATAGGGAGAGACACGAAGGAGGCGCTCTACTACCTCAGCATGGCAGGGTTGGCCGAGGCATATCTTTTCATACGGAGCTACGGGGAGCTGAGCGCCGGGCAGAGATACCGCTACAGGCTGGCTAAGATGTTCTACAAAGCAGTCAGGGAGGGGATGAAAGCCGTGATAGTCGACGAATTCTGCAGCCTCCTTGACAGGACGACCGCCAGGGTGGTGGCCTACCTAACCCAGAAGCTCTCCCGCCGGTTAGGACTAACCCTGATGGCAGCCTCAAGCCACACGGATATAGCCGAGGACCTAAACCCAGACATATTGGTCGTTAAACCTTTCCTACAGCCTCCGGTCGTCGAGCACAGAGACGTGACACCTAAACCTTTCTCCCTCTCAAACCTAGTCAGGATAGTCGAGGGGAGGTTCAGAGACTACTTCAAGCTCGAAAGGTTCCACTATAAAGGTTTCAGACCCGCCTATCCGGCTAAGGTTTTCAAAGCCCTCTACGGTCGAGAGACGATAGGGGTGATCGTCTACTCCCACGCTCCCATAGCGTGTAGGTGCAGACGTATGGTCTTCGGCTCAAACCTGTGGGATTACGTCAAATCCGGTAGGCTCCTAGCGATATCGAGGGTCGTAGTTCACCCTAAGTGGCGTGGGGTCGGACTAGGCGTTAGGCTTGTGAGGGAAACCCTACCCCGCTGCGGCGCCGATGTCGTAGAGACCATGGCCGCTATGGCCGTATACAACCCCTTCTTCGAAAAGGCGGGGATGCGTCTAGGCTGCAGCTACACGGTCGAATATGACGAGGCTCTTAGAAGACTCGACAGGCTCCTAAGCAGGTACGGGTTTGACCCAAAGCTTAGAACAAGCTGGAGAATGCTCTACGACTGGCTTGAAAAGCTAGACAGCGAAAAGCTCGAGGAGTTTAAGAGAAATCTATCGAAGCTTAGACTGCCCAGGGTGAACAGGAAGACCATAGAGCTGAGGAACAGGCTCAAAACCGGTGGGCCTGTCAGCCTCCATAGTCTAGCCACATATCTGTTCAGCTACCCGTCGCCCGGTATGAAGTACAACTACTACTATTGGCTGAACCCGAGGGTCGAGCGGCTTCTCCAGCCCCGTAGAGTTGCCGCTTAACGGTGTCTACGAGCCTCTTAAACCCATCCGGGTCTAGAACGTTCTCCAACCTAACGGCCACGGAGCCGTCTACCAGAGCTACGACGTCTCCGACCCTGAAGTAAAACCTGCTTGAAATGTTTTTGTAGAACTGGAGCCAGCCTTTCTCGAGGAGAATGGATTTGCTAAGCTTCCGTCTTCTAACAGGTCTCGAGCCGACCACGAAGAATTCGACCGAGTTAAGGGGAGCAGAGCGCTTGACAGACCTTGTCTCCAAATCAACCTCGAAAACCCTATAGTTTGTCACGAAAACCTCGCTCCGACCATCTGGATAACCCACTAGCCTCCTAACCACATACTCCCCTCTCGCGAGTCTAGGCTCTAGGAGATTGACCCTAGCCCTCGGGAGGCTTGGGTCTAACGGCGATATCTCAAGGGTTTGACTGTCCTCTAGAAGCCTAGCCTCTAGGATGGGCTTCTGAACCTGTACGCGGTATAGGCTTTTACAGGCTTCAGCCAGGTCCCTAACCTTCTGAGGCTCGTCCACCATAAATTCATCCCAAATCTTCCCACCGGCGACCACGGCCATATAGCCTGTCACCGAGACTCCGGCCTTCTTAGATAAGAAGACCGGGAGGCCCTTAGAGGTTATACCTGCGAGCCCGTACGCGGTTAAGGGTTTAGCCACGGATAAGGTCACCACGAGTTCGGCGTTCACGAGCGGGTGACAATAAACCATCACGCCCCTCTCGTAGTTGTACTTGAAAACCCTGTAGTTGGTTATGACGGTTTCCCACAGCCTCCTCTTAAGGATTAATCCACGGTGTTCGACATGTCTCCAGACGACGGTCTCGCCCTCAGCCATCTCCGGGCTTGAGAGGTTTACCCTGACCTCTCTGCCATCGATCTTAACTATCAAAACGTCTCCCAAACTACCACCTATTCGAACCTAGACCCGTATAGCTGGGCTTTAACCGTGTCCACAAGGTTCTTAAGCCCATAGGGGTCTAATACATTCTTCCACCTAGCCACTATGGAGCCTCCGCTTAGAACGGCTACATCTCCGACCCTAAAATATGTGTCCTTACTTAGCTTGCCATAAAATTCAAGCCACGTATGATTAAGCATAACTGGAGACTTAAGCCTCCCCTTACGCATAGGCTCGACCGACTCGACCAGAAACTCGGCGTCCACGAGCGGGATAGAATACTCGACATCGCGATCCCGGCTTAATCCAAACACCCTGCAGTGAGTTATGAAAACCACCCCATCCCTCTCACTCCTACTCTCGACAAGCCTCCTAATAGACAATTCACCCCACGCAAGCTCAGGCTGATATAGGTCAACCCTAACCCCGACCGGGCCTGGATACCCAGGATTAACCGGCTCAACCGTAAGGATAGAGCCTTCACGGCTAACCCTAACTAGAGGCTCGTAAACAGGTTCGCCGTAACGTGCCCGTTTAACGGCATCGATAAGCGTCTTGAGCTTAGCCGGCTCCTCGACTAGAAACTCTGCATTCATAACCCCGTATGCCACGACGGCTATGCAGCCGAAGTTGCGGACATCAACCGGTGCAAAGTCGAAGACCGGTTCACCGTCCTCAGATACGCCTACAAGGTTTACGGCTCCGCTCTCGCTCCTGAACATGGTGAGGGTCACCACTAGGTCTGCGTTCATCAAGGGAACCGCACATGTCATCTCGCCTCTCTCGTGGTCATAGTCGAATATCCTGTAGTTCGTTATAACCCTCTCCTCCGCTACCCGCTTCTTAGTAAGCCCCTTATGCTCGACATACCTCCATAAGACCTCCTCATCCCCGGCAAGCCTCGGGTTAGACAAGTCTATTTCGACCCGTTTGCCGGCTTTCTCATCCCAAAACCTCACCCACGAGGGAGCACGCCATAACGTTCGACCCTTAGACATCTATCATCGGTAACCTGCATGACAGTTTTAAGCTTTCCCAGAGGTGGGAACCCTTGGATAAGAGACTTGAGATAGAAATACGCTTCAAAACATACGTCGAGCAGGTTAAGAACTCCCTGGAAAAGCTAGGAAGCTCTATCAACGGCCTTTCAAGAGAACTCTCAGACCTAGGAAGCATATCCAAGATGGTCGCAGCCACGATCATAGGAGACCTAGCCATAGACGCCCTAGACACGCTTCAGAACTCGCTAACCCAAGCATCCGCGAGCTTTATCGACCTCGAGTCGACGCTTGTCCGGATTACGGCTGCGATGGGTGTGACGGGTGACGAGGCTGCTAGGCTTCGCGAGGAGTTTCTCGAGGTCGCTAAGCGGCAGACGGACCTCGGTTACACGGCGGGGGAGGCGGCTCAGGCGCTTGAGTCGCTTGTTAAGGCGGGGCTTGAAGGCGAGCAGGCGGTTAAGGCTCTCAGGGCTGCGTTGGAGATGGCTAGGATCGAGGGTATCTCGACGGAGCAGGCGGCTAACCTACTCGTCGCGACGCTTAACCAGTTCGGGATGAGCGCCGGGGACGCCGGTAGGGCGTTGGACGTGCTTATCAACGCTTCGATGCTCGGTATCGACGCCGCCAGCGACTTCGCCACCGGCCTAAGCTACGTCGGCACCGTAGCCCACCAGATGGGCCTGTCGCTAGAGGAAACGACCGCGGCGCTCGTAGCCATGAATAACGCAGGGATCGACGCCGGTTCGGCGGGTCGTTATCTCGCGGCTATGCTCACAGATATGATCAACAAGAGCGACAAGCTGGGCTTCTCAATTTATAACACAGATGGGACGATGCGTTCGTTAAACGAGATAATTCAATTGCTTCGTATCCACTTGGAGAGCTTCGGCACCCAGGCGGAGCGCGACGCCTACCTGACCGAGATATTCGGTAGCCAGGGTCGCCGTGCGGCGGCGGTGCTGCTTCAGATGAGCGACGGGTTCGACGACCTGACCGCTGCTATGGCTCAGGAGGGCTCGGCAAACCAGATGGTCAACGAGATAATGAATACGACCGCCGGGCGGCTGGCTAGGGTGCATGCGGAATCCGCGAACGCGAGCCTGGGCTTCGGACAGTTAACCGCAGGGGTACAGGAAGCCTTCGCAAGCTTCACGACGTTTCTAGGCCCGCTCGCCCAGGTGGCTCAGGGTTTGGGTCCATCGCTTCTGCAAGGTGCGATAACCGGTGTCACGATGGCTTTGCCCCAGCTCATCTCGAACATAGGTGGTGTCTCGGCGGCTTTCTCTGCGATGGGTAGCCTCATCTCGACATCTATAATTCCGCTTTTAACTAATCCTCTTACACTCGCTATAGCTGGTGTCGGTGTCGCTATAGCAGGGCTATATATGGCTTGGCAAAATAACTGGTTTGGAATCCGAGATATCACGGCTAACGTTGTCGATACACTTCTTAACGCATGGAATAACTTCACAAGCTGGCTTACTGATGCCGCAAATAATGTTATCTCGTGGTTTCAGGATAACTGGATGATATTCTTCGGTCCTGCCGGCATCCTCTATAAGGCTTGGGAGGAGAACTGGCTCGGTATAAGGGACTTTACGGATGGCGTAGTGAGAGAGCTTGAGAATATGTTTAGCGGATTCATGGACTACCTCGGCGACGTATGGGATGGTATAGTTTCCTCTGCTCAATCAGCATGGGATGGGCTGGTTAATACTATAACGAATGCGTTCAACTCGATAACGAGTAAGACTGAGAGTGCGGTTAATCAGGTAAACTCTAAGATGCTCTCTATGCGGCGTAACATGGTGAACGTAGGGAACACGGCGACGGAGACAGGTAACAAAGTAGCGAGTCTCGGAAAGAACATCTCGAATCTACCGGATAAGACGGTGACTGTGAAGGCGGTCGACGAGGCGTCCTCTGTGATAAGGTCTGTGAAGAGCGAGCTGGACAAGGTGAAGTCGAAGACCGTGACGATCAGGATAAGGAAGCTCACATACACGGCTACGAAATCTGGAGGCGGTGGAGGAGCCCTATCGACGAGCGAGTATATCAAGGGTTTCCAAACCGGCGGTTTCGTTCCGCGGACAGGCTTATACCTCTTGCACGCCGGCGAGTACGTCGTCCCGAGAAGCAGACCGGCTATAAACGTTAACCTGAACGTCTCAGGCTACGTCGGCGACCCGTATGAGCTTGCGAGAATATTATCTTCCGAACTAGCTCGGAGGCTCAGGAGGTTTGAGAGATGAGCTACCTGCTTGTTAATGGAGCAGAACCTTCTGGCTATTTGCTGAGCTTCGAGGTCGAGAAGAGCCTATCCTCCGCCGGAAGGCTCAGGGCGAGGTTCTATGATCCTAATGGCACGGTTTCTGGTAGTGTTGATGCAGGAGATATTGTTGAAGCATATGCGGATGGCGTGAAGGTGTTTAAAGGCGTTGTAGAGAATATCTCGACGGTTAAGCGGAACCGCCGCGTCTACACGGAGCTTGAGGCTTCAGACTTAACAGTTAAACTTCTGTTTAAGCTTGCTCGGAAAAGTTATGTTGATGCAACGATCAGCTCTATCGTTGATGATTTAATTTCTTCTTATTTTCCTGAATTCTCGAAGGATATAGATACTGTTACGCAGACGATTACGATCAAGTTTAACTATAAG
>Ga0180302_10001247_pt1 | contig 11993 bp, 11 predicted proteins | sample GuaBasSediGuay17_FD_121794 | JGI IMG/M metagenome (GOLD analysis project Ga0180302, IMG submission 121794) | Subseafloor sediment microbial communities from Guaymas Basin, Gulf of California, Mexico - Guay17, Core 4571-4, 12-15 cm | ecosystem: Environmental > Aquatic > Marine > Hydrothermal... | reverse complement strand
CTCTCAATCCTCAGGGGCGGCGACTGGCTACACGCCGAGGTCCTAGACCGCAGGCTGCTGGCAGTGGCCTCGAGGATCCTGATCAACGTGGAAGTGAACCTGGGCGGATCTCTTAAAGCGCTGGGCCTAACGCTCGAGATGCTGGAGGTGGCTGGCAGGGTCGTGGAGGTGGAGGTCGTGAGGGGCCTGTACAAGGCCCCTAAGCTGGTGAACGCGCTCATCGCCGATAAGCTAGGCGCTCCCGTTGAGCTGCGGGACCCCGAGGTCGTGGAGGGCTTCGGCGGCCACCCGGTATATAAGCGCCCTAGGCTAGACCGCTTCAAGCTCACGTTAGGCGAGCTTGAGAACGCGTGGAAGGCCCTTGAGGAGTTAGCCATGGGGGGCTCCATGCCTTACCTCAGCCTCGCCGAGCTGCTGAGGGAGGCCGTGGGTGAGGAGTGGCTCGAGGCTTTGAGTCTGCTGCTGGCACTAGGCCTAGTCGAGCTGAGGGGCTCGCAGGTAGCGATCACGGCGAGGGGGCTCGCGTGGCTGGCCGAGAGAGCAGGGTAGCTATCACTTATTAATGACCTCCTCAGCCCTCGGGCCGAAATGGCCCGGGAGGAGGTAGACATGTCTTTCGAGGTATGCGGCGAGCGAGTGACGCTCACCCACTTGAAGGTGTTCAGAGAGGGGGAGCTGGGCTACCTGGTGGGAAACGTGAAGGCACGCAAGCTGCTGGAGATTGCGAGGAGGCACGTAGCGGTCCCGCCCCCGCTCTACGCCACGCTCACCTTCAGGACCGGCAGGCTGACGCTGGCCCCTGGGCCCAGCCTGGTGTCGGGAGTGAAGTTCGTCATAATGCCAGAGCCCATGGAGGCCCCGATGGGCTTCGGCAGCGAGTTCATACGCGCCCTCCTCCTAAGGGTTCCGAAGATGCTCGAGATTTCCAGGGCGCCGATCTTAGTGAAGGACCTGGATGAGAGGGTTAAGGGCGAGGGCGTGAAGTACGCGCTCGACATCATGGAGCGGGTGGCGAGGGTGTATAGGGTGCCCTTTATAGTCACAGGCTCCCTCACGCTCCTGGGGGCCTGGAGCTGGCGGCACTCCCTCGTGAGGGTATACGACAAGTGGGGGAGATCGCTGATCCTCGTAGATGGAAGGCCTGTGGACACGCTTCCCTAGCAGAGACGCCGGAGCGCTTGGGAAGGGGTAGTGCACATCCTCTCATTTTGAGATTAGGGGGATAAAGTGCGTGAAAGTAACCGTTATGAATGAAGTCATAAGGCACCGTGGATTTATCTCTTGTATCTTCTCAGTACAGTTTATTTTTTCAACTCAGGGCACAGCACCTCTAACCCTTTACTAGCCGCCTCAGCCAGCGCCTCGTCAAACGTGAGGCCCCTCTGCTGCGCGTACTTATCTATGTATTCAATTAGGCTGACTGGGAGGAGGACCGTGCGCTCCACCTTCTTCTCCGACTTCACGTCCTTTACCGCTTCCTTGACATCCTCAAGCTTCACTACCTCTCCTCTCAGGACCTTATCCCGGAGGCGCTTGTAGACGTAGTTAACCTCCTTAGTCGAAAGCCCTGACATGACTTCGAGGAGCTCGCTCCTCACTCTCTCAGCCTCCTCCCTGCTGAGCCCGCGCGATGAAGCGACTAGCTCGGCTATCCTGCTGGCGGCCGTGAGGGCCCTCCGGGTGATCTCCTTCCTTTCCTCCTCTCCCTCAGGTTTCGGGCGTGTGGGGGGGCGGCCTGGGCCCCTGAGCGTGTACCCGAGCCTTAACGCCTCTGCTATCTCCAGAGCCCTCCTTATCTTAGCAATGTTCACCCTGATAGCCCTCGCCGCCTCCTCGAGACTCATCCCATGCTCGGCCTCGAGCCTTCTAAACGCGTGTGCCACTTCATCGTCCCTCAGGTTGTCGCGCTGTAGGTTCTCGACTAGGCTGGCCAGTATAGCCTCCTTGGGCGTGAATTCCCTAACGATGCATGGCACGCCCTGGGGGAAGAGCTCTCGGAACCTCTCGGGCTTCTCCCTAGCCAGCCTCCTCAAAGCCTCGAGCCTCCTCCTCCCAATCACGACCTCGTAGACTCCAGCGAGCTCCTCCGAGGGCATGACTACGAGGGGCTGCTGCAATCCCCTACTGGCGATGCTCTCCGTTAGCCTCCTGACCTCCCTCTCATCCACCTCTCTCCTGACGTTGTAGGGCGAGACCCTCAGCCTCTCGAGGGGAATGCTCATTAACTTACCGCTCACGTGGGAGAAATGCTGCCTCACTTAAAAACGTTGGAGGGTAAGGGATAAAAATTAGTAAGTAACACTTTTTTACAACTCCTATTAGAAAACCCGACTTAAAATGGAGCTGGAGGTCGAAGGTAGGCGTTTCAAACTCGATTGGAAGGATATAGCCATGCTACTAGTGCTCCTATGGGTCAGGACCGACGCGCTAGCGCTGACGCACCTGCAGAGGATAGAGCCCGACTACGGCAGGCTCAACTCGAGGATAGCCAAGCTGCTGGAGGAGGGCCTGATAGAGGAGGTTAGGATCGGGAGGCTCCGCTTCTTCTACCTTAGTGAGCTGGGCGTTAAGGTGGCTAAGAAGTTGGAGGAACTTGCTAAGAAGCTGGGTGAGAGTACCAGGTAGCGAGGAAAAAAATATATATTTAGATTAACGAGTTTAAGCAGATACGGATGCAACCACTCGAAGAGCGCAGGATGGGAGTGGAGATCGCGAGGAAGGTCTTGAGGGAGATTAAGTCCTCCACTGAGTCGCTCGTGCCCGTGAGCCTGCTCCTCTCACTGGCTAACGCGGATAAGGAGGAGCTCGACAAGCTCCTCAATAAGGGGGATCCTCAGCTTAAGGAGAGGATAGCCAAGTTGTCGAGGATCGCACTAAGCTACGAGTAGAGATACATTAATTTTTATGTAAATGGACGGTAGGGATGTGAGCTACCGGAGTGAGCTCCTTAAGGGGGTCAGGGAGGCCCGTCGCTTAGCAGCCATGCTCAACGTCCTCCGCAGAGTCAGGCTGCCCGAGCCTCCTCCCCAGGAGGAGGCAATCGCCACCGTTGAGGTGGAGGGGAGGGAGTATCAGCTGAGCTTGAGGCATGTATCCATCCTACTCTTCCTCTATAAGGTCGGGGGCAACTCCGTTCTAGCCCGCCTAGTCCAGGTGGCGGGCGCTAATATGCGGCAAGTGCTCGGGCTCCTGCGCGAGATGGAGGACTGGGGCCTGGTGCGTGTCTTCACTACGCCCACGCGGATAGGCGTTGTGTTAACTCCCCTGGGGAGGAGGGTGGCTGGTGAGCTGTCGAAGAAGATAAAGGTCGCTTGAGAAGGGTTTTCCCAGATTCCGTTGTAGCTGAAAGAGAATTATTTTTATATTACCGCCGGCGTGAATCTCAGGGTGTCGAAATGATAATCGTGCTAATGCCTAATCTGCCATACACGTCTTACGACCTGTTGAGGAGGAAGATGAGGCAGGGGGTTGACGGCTTCATAATAAGGCGCAGGGGAGGGCTGACGATACTCATCCTTAAGGAGAACCCCAAGATGTGGTGGCTCGCGATGCAGGCGCTCAAGCTGGGCGGGGACGTCTACGTGGCTAGGCGCCTCCACCCCCTCGAGCTGCCGCCCTGGCTGCTTGAGCTGGCCGAGTGTAAGCGAATAGGGCCTAAGCGAGAGGAGAAGCTGGCTACCGCCCTGGAGGAGTGGGATCCATGGGAGGGGAAGCTGAGGCGATAATAAGGGGGGCTCCCGGCGAGCTAAGGGTCTCGAGGATCGAGCTCTGCCTCGAGAACGTGGGGCCCTTCAGGGGCAGCCACGAGTTCACGTTCGAGAGGGGGCTTAACCTCATCTATGGCCCTAACGCGTCGGGGAAGTCCGCGATAATCCGCGCCCTCATAGTGGCGTGCGTGTCGAGCGCCTTGAGCGAGGACGAGGTTGACGTGCTCAACAACTATGAGATAAGCGGCCGTGTGAGGCTGCGGGTTGGGGATCAGAAGTACTGGATTGAGCTGGCCAGGCAGCCGGACGGCGGCGTACACGTCAAGGGGGATCCTTACATCAAGGTGAAGGCCGCCAGGATAGTGCGGCTGATAGCCTTCGCGGACAGGCTCAACCCACTGGTGGCCTCCATCCTCAGGGGGGATGAGGCGCAGGCCACTGCGATGCTCAGGGACGCTGTGGGCCTCGCCAGGCTTGAGGAGGCCGCCGCCTCCCTTGAGCGTGAGATCCTGAGCCTTGAGAAGAGGCTGGAGGAGCTGAGCGCTGAGAGGGGCGAGGTATTGAGCAGGATGAGCGAGGCTGGCCAGCGGATCAAGGAGCTTGAGGCCTCGATAAGGAGCTCGGCACCCACGGTCGAGGCGGCCGGGCTCAGGCTGAAGGAGGCGCTAGCGGAGAGGGAGAAGCTGGAGGCTAGGCTCGAGCAGGTGAGGGGAGAGCTGGAGGAGCTCGAGAAGAAGCTGAGGGAGGTTGAGGAGAAGAGGTTTGACGTCTCGCTGAGGCAGAGGGAGCTCAGGAGCCTGAGGCAGCAGCTGCAGGAGCGGATCTCCAAGCTCCACTCCAAGCTCCCCGAGCGCAGGAAGAGGCTGATCGAGCTTGAGGAGGAGAAGAGGAAGCTGGAGCGCGAGATGGAGAAGCTGGGGGAGAGGCTTAAGGCCGTGAAGGAGGAGAAGGAGAGGAGGCTCTCAGTCAGGGATGAGGCGAAGTGCCCCTACTGTGGCCAGCCTATAGACAGGTCGTGGATTGACAGGGAGGTGGAGAGGCTCAGGGAGCTGGAGAATAAGCTGGTGAACGAGAGGATAAGGCTGGGGAGGAGGATCTCGGACCTCAACGTCGAGATAAGCGACCTCAAGGAGGAGATTGAGGAGGAGATTGAGAGGAGCAAGAGGGAGCTGAGGCGCGTTGATGCCGAGCTGGCTGAGGCTGAGAGGGACTCTAGGAGGCTGAGGGAGAAGGCGTCTAGGCTCAAGAAGAGGATAGGCGAGCTGGTCGAGGAGAAGGCTAGGGTCGAGGGTAGGCTGAAGGCTCTGAACGAGGGGCTCCAGGAGCTGGGGGTGACGGCCGAGATGCTCGAGGAGCTCATGGCTAAGAGGGCTGAGCTTGAGGCGCTGAGGAAGGAGAGGAACGCGCTGGCTAGGAGGCTGAGGGAGCTTGAGGAGGAGGAGGGGAAGCTGAGGGAGAGGCTGAAGAGGCAGAAGGACCTGAAGGCAGCGGTCGAGGCCAGGCTGGCCGAGCTGCGCGAGGACGTGGCTGAGGAGGTGAACGAGGCCGTCATGAGGCACTTTGAGCTCCTCAAGCTGGCCGAGCTGGAGCCCCCCATCCTGAGCAGGGACCTCACATTCAGGCTGGTGAGGAGGGGCGGCGTGCCAACCAGGCTGAGCCAGCTGAGCGACTCCGAGCGCGCAATCCTGGCGGTCGCCGTGACCTTTGTCCTGAAGCTACACGCGATCCCCTGGTTCCCGATATACGCCGTGGATAACTACGTGGCCAACAGCATTCACGAGAAGGCATTATTCCCGCTCCTCGAGTACCTTATGGAGCGGTCGAAGAGGAGGGGGGTGGTCACGGTGGTGGCTGTCCACGGCCCACCCACCAATAGGAGGGGGTTAGAGATATACGCGAATGAGGAGGCCCTGCGCGTGCTCAAATTCACGCCGGAGGGAATTTCAGGGGGCGATGGGGGACAGAGTAAGCAGCCAGGTCAACAGGGCGGCGCAGGCCTCCAGCAGTAGTAGCACCGCTACTAGCGCTCTCCTGCTCACGCCCCCTTCGCCCACTCTCCTCGTTATAAATTTCTCGTTGACTCCCTTGCCTCCCAGGAGCACTAAATATTTATACCAGAAAGCAAGGCCTCACTTTCCGATGAGGACTAGAACTAGGCGCAGGAAGAAGGGCATGACGGCGCTGCAGGCAGCGATACTGACTGGCGTTAGCATAGCAGTTGCCCTGATAGTAGGCTACTGGATATGGACCGTCGTCGTCGGCAGCATAAGGACTGAGAGGCTCTCCTTGACCATACCCTCAGCCGAGTACTCGACTATGCTCACCAACCTCGCCACCTCGGGCTGGACGATCACGCTTAAGATGGCTAACAACGGCCCCTCAGACTCCACCATAGTCGACATAAGGATCAACGGGAAGAGCATAACCACGTTAAACGCGTCCACAGTATATGTCGAGGTAACAGTGGAAGGCAACACGTACACGTGGCAGAGCGGCGAATCCAAGCCAGTGCTGAGCGGCAACACGGTAAATGGCATACCCATCAGGGCTGGAGAGGAGGCTAACGTCACCATAGAGCTTAAGGAGACTCCCTACAGGTCTGGCCAAACCATCGAGATAGCCTTCGTCACTGCCGCGAACCAGGTGTACACGAGCAGCATAGCCCTGCCGTAAGCTCAGTTTTTCCCTTCTACATTCTTTATGACACCTTTTCTTTAAGAATTACATTTATAATTAGGTTGAGCCCTTGCCGCGATGCGCGAGTCTGGCGCGCTAATAGGGGTACTGCTGCTAACTGCCGCCCTAGCCGTGGGAGCTGCTGCGGCACCGGGGCGTGTGAAGGAGGCGCTGGTGAAGTTCGGGGACGTGGTGTGGGTTAAGGTGTCGGTGGAGGTGCCTGAGGAGCTGGTGGCGACTAGGGAGTACGAGGTCCCGATAACCGTGAGGGTGGTAGAGGTGGATGGGGAGCTCGAGAAGTTCTTCGTGAAGGGGCTCAAGATCAAGCTGGGCAGCAGCGTTATGGAGTACGTGCCGGATAAGCCGGAGATGCTGACGGCTGGCGGTGTGAAGGAGTTCAGGGTTAAGCTGGAGCCCAGGTTCTTCGCCGCTCAGATGGCGCCGGGCGACGTTAACTACGAGGACATGAGGATAGACTTCGCCTACTACCTCGAGGCCACTAGGGGTGAGGGAGAGGGGGCTCAAGAGGTGATTGAGTCCGGGCTCTACACAGTCTTCGCCAGCATACCCGTGAAGGTTGTGGCGCCACGCACATACGTGTACGTGCAGCCCCGCCTTAACGTGACTTACGAGCCCTACGTAGTGAACTTCACTGTGAGGATATGGGTGGAGGGTGAGGGCTTCATCGAGAACGCTAGGGTTGAGGTGAAGGGCGCCCCAGTGCAGTGCTACCTACTGACTACTGGGAGGATGGAGGCTGGCGAGTCAAGGCTGCTATGGACGGTGATGAACGTCAGCGAGCTAGGCCCATTCGCCCAGGACAGGTATAACGTGATCCTAACAGTGGCGGCGGTGACGCCGTGGGGCTACACCTACACTTACAGCTACCCGCTGAAGCTGGAGCTTAAGAAGCTGAGGAGGGTTGAGGCGCAGGTTCCCAGCGTAGTCGCAGCTGGGGCCCTCTTCCCCATGAGGATCTCCCTAACCCCGCCCCCCGGCAAGGGCGAGACCGTGTCGGTGACTATCGCATGGCGGGGGAGGCAGGTCTACTCTGGGCCCTATAGGTCCCTGATCTACGCAGCAGTGGACGGCGAGGGGGAGGGGGTGCTCACTGTCAGGGTCAGCTCTAATAAGTACGCGCCAGCCACCACCAGGCTCAGGGTCAAGGCCGTGAAGGTAGAGCCCAAGCTCACCGCTGGCCTGTCGGGGGACGCGGTGTACTTCCGTGTAACGCCCCTGATAGCTGGCTCGACCGTGGAGGTGAAGGCCGTGGATGAGAACGGCGCAGTCGTCTTCTCCAGGCTGTTTCCGGCGGAGTCGCTGAGCAAGGCTCCCGTGAGCGTTGAGGGTGCCTCAGCGACCTCCGGCACCGGCAGCGCCGTGCTGGACCTGGAGCCGGGTAGGTACACGGTTATGGTCGCGTACAGGACTCCGCTCGGCGTTAAGAGCACGGCCTTCGGCTACGAGGTGGCCTCCAGGGGCCCGCTTGGCCCCCTCAGCGCACTGGCCGACCTAATACCGCTGCCCTTCCCCCTCAACCTGGCAATGATCGCGGCCCCGGTGGCGGGTGGAGTTGCTGGCGCAGTTGCCCTGTTGGCTGGGAGGAGGAAGAGGAGGAGGTGATGTGAGTGCCGTACGTGATCGAGAAGCCACCTCAGGGCCACATCCTGGTGGAGGAGTACGAGGTGTGCAGGTACGCTAGGATAGCGATAATGAGGACGCCAAGGGGCTCGTACAAGTACTACCTGCTGGAGGAGGAGCTGAGCGATGAGGAGCTGGAGGCGCTGAGCAGGGTGGTGGAGAGGCTCCGCTACGCGCTGGCCAAGGCCGAGGGCGGCGAGGAGGAGCTGGCCAGGAGGATGGCTGAGGAGGAGGCTGAGAGGCGCGGCGTTGACGCGGGGAAGCTGATGTACTACCTGGAGAGGGACTACCTGGGCTACGGGCCTATACACGCGCTGATGATGGACCCTAACCTGGAGGACATCTCCTGCAATGGGGTGGGAGTGCCAGTCTATGTGTGGCACGCCAGGTACGGCTCGCTGGAGACGAACATAACGTTCACAGACTTGGAGTGGCTGAAGAGCTACATTCGCAGCCTCGCAGCTAAGTGTGGGAAGCACATAAGCTCCGCCTTCCCCATCCTCGACGCGACGCTGCCGAACGGCTACAGGCTCGCGGCGACTCTGGAGGACGTGTCGAGCAGGGGGCCCACCTTCACGATAAGGAAGTTCAAGGAGAGGCCTATCACCATCATAGAGCAGATCAGGGACGGCGTGATAGACCCGAGGCTTGCGGCCTTCTTCTGGCTGATGATAGAGAACAAGCGGACCTTTATGATCTTCGGCGCGACTGGCAGCGGTAAGACGACGCTGCTGAACGCGCTCCTAACCTTCGTCCCCCCCGACATGAAGGTGTGCACCGTGGAGGAGACCAGGGAGATCAACCTGCCGATAAAGAACTGGGTGCCCCTCGTCTCCAGGGAGAGCTACGCGCTCGGCGAGTCTGTGGGCAGCGTCTCCCTCTACGACCTGGTGAAGGTGACGCTGAGGTACAGGCCTGACTACGTGATAGTGGGCGAGGTGAGGGGCGAGGAGGCGTACGTGCTCTTCCAGGCCATGCAGAGCGGCCACGGCGGCGTCTCCACTATCCACGCCGAGACCCTGAGGGGGATGATAAACAGGCTCCTGAACCCGCCGATGAGGATACCGCCCCAGCTGATACCCACGCTGAACTTCGCCCTCCACATATCCAGGGTGAAGAGGGGCGGCAGGATGCTGCGCCGGGTCCTGGGCGTCTGGGAGATAAGGGATGTCGAGGACTTCGAGGAGCTGGCTAGGTGGGATCCACGCACTGACTCCTTCATCCTCCGCCTGGAGAACTCAAAGATCCTGGAGACCGTGGCTGAGGCGACTGGCCTGACGAGGGAGGAGGCGCTCGAGGAGGTTGAGAGGAGGGCTAAGCTGCTCAGGTACCTGGCTGAGAGGGGCATCGTGGAGTACGACGAGATAGTGAAGTGGGTCTACGAGTACTACAGGGATCCCCAGGCGGTGGTGGAGAAGATTGAGAGGGAGGCGCAGGCGCGGGAGACGATGCCCGCTAGGGTCGTGGCAGCTCAGCGCTCAGGGCCCCTCGAGGCTATGCAGATCCAGCTGGAGAGGCTTCACAAGAGGCTGGAGGAGATGAGGGCTAGGAGGAGGCGGGAGAGGAGGGAGGTGCGCGTCGACATACTCGGCAGGCTCAGGGCGCTTAGGCGGTGATCCCGGTGGCGACTGTGCTCAAGCTGCTGAACGGGAGCCTCGCCGACGCGCTGCTGACCGCCAGGATGCCGCCGCCCGACAAGTACTCGAAGGTGGCGCTCGGGGTCGCCGCCTCCCTCTCCGTAGGCCTGCCCCTGGGCCTGTGGGCGATTAAGGCGCCGCTCCCCTTCACTCCGCTGCTGCTCATCCCAGCGCTGTTCCCAGCGTTACTGGCCCTGATGGCCTACCTCCCCACGCTGATAGCTAAGATGAGGGCCTCCGATATAGGCGTCGAGCTCCCGCCCTTCCTAGTCTTCATGTCCACGCTCTCGCTGGTGCTCGCGCCGCTCCAAGCGTTCGAGCGCGTCGCCAGAGCGCCGAGGTACATCTTTAACGAGGTGAGGTACGAGGCGCGGCGCTTCCTGGTGGAGACCAAGTTCTTCGGGAGGGACCCGCTGGACGCCCTCTCATACATAGCCAGGACGACGCCTAACAAGGATCTGAAGGCCACGCTGGAGGGCTACGTGGCGACGGTGAAGGGGGGCAGCAACCCCGTCGACTACCTCGTGAGGCAGGCCGAGTTCTACCTGCGGAGGAGGGTGGGCGAGGTAAGGGCTGCCGTGGAGAACATGGTGGGCCTGATGGAGAGCTTCGTCTCAATAGCCATATTCACCGTCGTGACCCTTTTCTCCCTGGGCATAGCTGGCGAGGCCCTGCCCTCGCTGGCTGGCCAGATGATGCCGACGATGAGGGTGCCGAGGGAGCTGATGACCGTCTCCTACACCTTCCCCCTCCTCATGGCCGTCATGTTCCTAGTGATGGCCAAGGGGATGCAGCCGAGGGCCCCCATAGGCGAGTACAGGCAGTACAAAGTGGCAGCCCCCGCCCACGTCCTCGCCCTCCTCGCCCTACCACTCACGCAGGCCATGGCCTGGCTGGGGTGGACGGCGATGCCGCTCGCCACGGCGCTAGCCCTGCTCGCCGCCTCCGCCATCGCCGCGGTGGGGGACGTGAGGTGGGCTAGGTTCCACGCGTCGGTGAGGAAGGGGTTCAGGGAGTTCATAAACGAGATGAGGGAGATGAGGCGCACCGGCATCGCTCCGGAGAAGGCGCTGGAGGAGCTATCTGCGAGGAGGTATGGGGCCTTCACCAAGTACGTGCGTGAGCTGAACGACTCCATCAAGCACAACAGGCCTCTGCGCGAGTACATGGACGAGATGGCGGGGGAGGTGAGGGACTGGCTCGTGATACCCCTGATGTACGTGCTCGTCAGCACGCTGGAGGTGGGGGGCATGACGCCTGAGGTGCTGGACAGGTACGCGAACTACGTGGACTCGCTCTTCCTGGTTGAGGAGGAGAAGAGGGCTAGGATGAAGGTGCTCCGAGTCCTCCCATTCGTGACCGCGATAATCCAGTTCTTCACTATATATGCCATAATGTATATATTCGACAGCCTACTCATCAGCATGGGGAGGGTCTCTATACTGGAGATGAGCGGCCCCCTCATATTCACGCTGCTCACGCTCACCAACTACGTCTACGGGCTGGTGGCGGGGCTCTTGAGTGAGGAGAGGCTGAGCGCGGGCTTCAAGTACAGCGCCGCCTTGATGCTCGTCACCCTCGTGATGCTGCTCCTGGGCGAGCAGCTGGTCGGCGCCCTCTTCACCGCGGTGGGTGGGGGAGCACCCAGGATGGGTGGTTGACGTGATACCGCAGGCTGTGACGACATCGATCCTGACCGTCCTGGTGGTGCTGGTCTTCTACTACGCGATGACTACTGTGGAGAGCCAGCTGCAGTACAGCGAGCTCACATCGGCGGCCTACTCCCTCCAGGTGCTCTCGAACTTCGATGACGGCGCCTTCAGGCTCGGCGACTCCAACTACGTGGTCCTCACCCTGCAGAGGGGGAGGATAGAGGTTGAGGAGTACTCCATGCCCCTGAGGGTCTACGTGGGAGGCAAGCTCGTCTACGAGGCCACTTACACGACGGTGGTCCCGGAGTACGTGGGGGGCTGGCTCGTCTCAACGCCTACGATATGGTACAGGGGTGACGCGCATAACCTGACGACGAGCTCGATAGTGCTGACGCTGCACGCAGAGCAGCGCGGCGGCGCGAGGATAGTGCTGAGGCCCAGGGTCCGCGTGCTGCCCCTGGGTGTCTACAGGGGGAGGATAGCGCAGGGCAGGGAGTACAGGGAGTACATAGTCGCGGTCTACGTGCCCCGGCTCGTGCTGGGGGAGTGTGGGGGCGGCAGCCCGTACCACCTGGTGCTCACGACCGAGGCGGTGAACGTGACTACGCTGAGGGAGGACGCTGGGGATGTGGTGGTGGAGCTGGGGGGTGAGAGCCTGTCGCTCAGCGTGCCTCCCGACG
>Ga0180302_10001245_pt1 | contig 11997 bp, 10 predicted proteins | sample GuaBasSediGuay17_FD_121794 | JGI IMG/M metagenome (GOLD analysis project Ga0180302, IMG submission 121794) | Subseafloor sediment microbial communities from Guaymas Basin, Gulf of California, Mexico - Guay17, Core 4571-4, 12-15 cm | ecosystem: Environmental > Aquatic > Marine > Hydrothermal... | reverse complement strand
TAGATGCTTAGCCTACAAGTGCTAGAATAATAGCTAGAAATCTAGGACTAGACATCCACAACATCAACAAACATAGTAGCACTAAGAGAACACAAAAATACAGAAAACGGTTACAGTTTCGCTGCCCTAAAGGAACCTAAGACAGCACTTATTTTAAAGCACCGCTACCTCGACGTTTAAGGACTACTATGACGATCGCTATGATAACTGCTACGAGTACTGCTAGGCCTATGTAAAGTTCGAGGTTTAACTGCTGCTCTGGAGCAGTAACTTTCTCTTCCTCCTTTTTCTCTTCAGCTTTGAGGATCTTTATGTACACCGGCTTGTCCCTTAGCTCAAATTTAGATATATCCTCGACGATCTCCTCCTTGTCACCATAGGTGTTGACTACTTTAGCCTTGCCCTTTAGAGGAACTCTCCCCCTACCCCAAGCAACGTATATCTTCGTTCCATTAGCTAGCGTAAACTCCACTACATAGGGATTTGTTGAAAGTACGCGGGCTTCGGCAAAACCGTTTACCATTCGGATCAAAGTCTTATATGCGTAGAAAGCAGGCTTCTTTCTCCCCCTTTCATCTATTAAGCACGAGTGCCTAAGTCCCTCTGGGAAATGTTCCCTAGCTTCTAACTCGGAGGGAGATACCTTAGTTATGCCCCTGGCTAGGGCATATGCGTAGCTCTTAACTAGAGCTTCCGCTATCTCCTTCTCGCTTCTCTCAAGCCTCCTCTCAAGTCCTCCGAACTGGGATTCAGTAACCCAGACCTCCACCTTTTCGAAGCCCAACTTCTTGAGGATCTCCATTAGCTTATCGACATCTAAGTAGTCCGTGTAGCTATGATAGCTTAGGAAATCGAACTTCAAGCGGCTCCCCTTGAGGAACCTCAGGTACCTCTCATCAGGTCCTACGAAGGATGAGGGCGCAACCTTACACTTGCTGCATGCCTTTTTAATGGCCTCATATGCCTTAAGGTAGTACTCCTTATAGAGCTCTAAAGTCCACTCACGTCTATCAGATATCTCATTCATTATCTCATAGTACAAGACTGGGAACTTTAGGCCTGGCATATCGTCTACGCCATCGCCATCGTAGCGCTCAACGATCATTGCAGCCCGTCTAGCGAACTCCTCAGGAGGCATTCCCGGATCAGGTATGTCCAGAATTATTAGGAGAATCATTCCGGCTTTTTGACAAGCCATAACTTGATTATCCATTATAGTGAAGTTTAGGTCCAGCAAACAGAAGCCCACTCTCTTCCAAGTTACGCCGAGCTCAACCATCGCCTTGAAGTTCAAGCTTTCTGAACCTCCGCCACCAAATCTACCCTTAAGAGCTTCCTCGAAGCTTCGCTTCACCTCAGGAACTTCCTCGAGGTTTATGAGCGTTATAGGAGGAGCTTTCTCTTCTTCTGGGGGCTTCTCAGGAGGTTTTTCCTCGAACTCGTGCTCCCTAATCTCCCCTTCCAGAATGTACAGTGTTCCGTTCCCGTCTATCGCAATTATCTTAGAGCTGTCCTTAGTTACGTAAATGAAGTCAACGTTTCGGGGGATTTCCCTGAACTCGTGAAGAATGTTGCCTCTAAAATCGAAAATCCTGTTGTCGATAATGATGTACTTGCCGTTTAGTATGAACGCTCTAGTGCCCGTTACTTCTGGCACGAGCCAGAGGACGTTACCCTTAAAATCAAAAGCTATCAGGCCGTAGGACCCTCCGCTTCCCGCAAGGACTACGCTATTGTCGGGCGTTATAGCTGTCCAGTGACCTCCGCCTCGAGTATCAAAGCTCCAGAGAACTTTCATGGTTTCAGTATCGACTAAACATATCCTCCCGGCTTTGCTAATAGTGGCGAGGTATCTTCCATCTTCTGAAAAAGTAAAGCTATACCTCGGCGTCCACGCCTCAACGTAAACTCGTCCTAGGATTTCGCCAGTCGCTACTGAGATCTTGTACACGTAACCGTCCCCACTTGAAGCGTAGATTATTGAGTCGTCAGCCGTGAACGTTATGTATCTAACCTGGCCTCGTAGGAAGACCTTCCACACCAGATTGCCTGTCTTCAGGTCCAGGAGCAGGAGATCGCCGAAGGTGGTCCCTATGGCGACATATTTATTGTTGTGGCTTATCTTCACCTCCCTGGATTCGAAGCGCTCGTATCCTAGTTTTTCAGTATCCCACAGAATTGTGCCGTTCCTATGGAAGAGAACTATTTTCTCTATGGTTAAGAAGGCGGCAGCTACGTACTCTCCGTCATCAGATATGTCTACTCCCCAGACCTGGTATTCGGTCGGATACCTCCAGAGGAGGTTACCTTTCGTGTCAAAGAAGTATATGCCGTGTTTGCTCGGATCAACGTCCTTTATCGTATGATGACCGCTGGCGAAGACTATATAACGCTCCTTTTTATCGAGATCAGCAAGCCATATTGGGTAGCCAGTAGAATACTTGGCTATTAGCTTGTATTTAACCTCCAACCTCCGAGGCGGTGGAGGTAGTGTCACGTTATAGAATATTCTTTCTCCAGGCTTGGGAAATAGGGCCTTTCGAAACGTTTCCACAACTAAGCAGTATCCGTGGTACGCTCCTGTATCCGAGTATCTGTGAGCATAGAACCGTATCGAGTAGTAGCCCTTCTCATCTGTAATTGTTTGATATCTCAGGATCCCCTGAGCTCCTTCGAACCGAACCTCGATATTGGGTATTGGCTTACCACTCTCAGCGTCAATGACATAACCCTCTATTAGAGCGTTGGGCTCGTACTTATCGGGGGGCACGATTTTAATTGTGTGGTTTATGTAGAACTCCTTCCTATCCTGAGGGTTCTCAGCATCCTCTACCACCACTTTTACTCTTACATGGTGCTCTCCCTCTACTTCTGCGCTTTCAGGTGTAAGTCCCGTCCTATAGCTGACGTCTAGAAAGTACCATATTGTCTGGTTTTCTCCTGGCTGAAGGCAGATCATGCCCGGCTGAGGGAACGGGCTTATGCCCACCTCCTTTCCATCATATATCGAAAAGACATCGTAACGGAGAGAGATAGGCGTCGAGCCGCGGTTGCGAACTATAATCCCGTACTTTCCCCACCTCTCTATGGGCAATATAATAGGTGGCGGGTTGGGGTTGTAGATGAACTCGACATTCTCTAGACCTCCCGATCCTAAACCTCCACTTACCACGGTTTGAGGCATTTTCGGCATCAGCAGGAGAACGATAGCGATCATCAGACAGATATGCCCTAACCTTTTAGGGGGCATAGCTTTCCTCCAAGAGAAGTGAACTACACATATTTATTAAGCTTGCATGTAAGATACAGATTTTTCTAAAAAATAAAAGAAATCTAAGAGGTTATAAAACTCAGCAGATGATATAGTCAATAAGCTTCACTAAAAGATGACAAGATTATATGAAAACCATATAAGTTCTCACCACAACATCAACATACATCACAGCCCTAAGAGAACTCAAAAAGATACAGAAAACACAGCTTGAATCAGAAAACGATTACAGTTTCGGAACCCTATGCTTGCTAACATGAGGTAGTATATGATAGCTGCTGGCCATAGGAATATTATTGCCAGTATCATAAGAGCCTAGCTAAAAATCCTTGTCATCGCCGCGACAACTGTGTCAAAATGCGTTCTAACATCCTATCCCAGTGATGTGAATAGTCTACAGAATCTTCTAAAGACCTCCTCCTTGAGAAGCTCAGTCTTAAACGTGACTTCCTTCTCAGGCATAATGTCACCTAACTCTATTATCCTAGCTACGTTATTAAATTTTAAGCTTAGGTTATGAAAAGCTATTATTTAATCCCTGATAAACGCAGGGAAACTCGCCCTCAAGCGTTTCAAGACTTCCTGTGACTTTCAGAGAATAGCACTCACCCTAACTATCGGGAACTCTCTAACTACCCGATAATTATTTATTTTTATCCGCCATACCTTAGGAGGCGAAGCCTATGAGGCTCGTATTTCTCGGACCTCCTGGAATTGGCAAGGGCTCCTATGCTACTGAGATCTCAAAGATCCTCGGCATACCGCATATATCGACAGGAGACATATTTAGAGAGGAGATAAAGAAGAACTCAGAGCTTGGTAGAGTTGTTAAGCAGTACGTTGAACGGGGCGAACTTGTTCCTGATGAAATAGTAATTGAAGTCGTTAAAAGAAGGCTTGAACAAGCTGACTGTAAGAAAGGGTTCATACTTGATGGATTCCCAAGGACCTTAAGACAGGCAGAGGCTCTGGATGAGATTACGAAAATAGATTTAGCCGTGAACTTTGCAGCGCCAGTAGAGACCATTATCGAAAGACTTAGCGGAAGGAGAATCTGTAAGAACTGTGGAGCAATATACCATGTAAAATTCATGCCTCCTAAAAAGCCTGGAATATGCGACATATGTGGAGGAGAGCTCTATCAGCGCGAGGACGATAGACCTGATGTCATCAGACGTAGGCTTAAAGAGTACGAGGAGAAGTTTAAGCCCATCATAGAGTACTATGAGGATAAAGGAATACTTGTAACGGTTAACGCGAACAGGCATTTAAAAGAAGTCGTCGAGGACTGTTTAAGGATATTCAAAGAGCGAGGACTCTACAACCGCTAGTTAGAAGTTTTCTTCAAATTTCCAATATTCTCTTTCACCTGGCTAAGAAATGTTAATTAAGATGAGTTAGTCAAGTTACGAAATCCTACATGTACCTTTCTCTGAAATTTTGAATCTAAATACTTTCCCTGACTTTAGTCCGATCTCTCTTAAATATCCTTCTAGTTCCCTCTTCATTACGTCCTCTTTATCCGGCTCGGTAAGGACTAAAACGCTCCCACCACCTCCCGCACCGCTGAGCTTTGCTCCAAGAGCTCCCTTCCTCAACGCAAACCTTATCACGGCATTGTTATAGTAACCCGCACCGTCCTTAAAGCCTGCAAGGCGCATGGCATAGTTAACCCATTTATGATTAATGTTCATGAGCTTCCCAAAGGTCTCCCAATCCTCCTCAAGTAAAGCTGTTTTCCCTTCGATCGCCGTTAAACCAACTCTCTTCATCGCGTTTAGGATCTTGGCTTCGCTCCGCTCAATTAACCCCTTTCTCCATAACATGTACTCCCTTAAGTAAGCCCGTCTAAATACCTTGTGAATTGCACCGGAGTCTCGCGGAATGCTTAGGTAGACTATTAAGAGCGGAATGTAGGATACTATGCGATCCAGCCTCTCGTACGTAGCGAAGGGCTCTTCAAAAAGCGGTTTATGAAAGAGTTTGCCCCTAAAGTCCATGTACGCTAGTCCACCCATAACGGAGACGTATCGATCAGCGTACCCGCACTCTATTCCCGCTGTTCGCTCACCCCTTGTAATAAGCTCGGCGAGAACGTAATCGTTAACCTCCTTGGAATGGCTGTACAGATCCCTTAATCCATAGGCGAAGGCTGCAACTAGCGCTGTGGAACTCGCAAGTCCTGAAGCCTTCGGTATTTCCGTACGAACGTTCACCCTTGGACTGTCGTTAGTGAATTCTCCGTATATTTTAGGAAAGTACCTCTTGAGAACTTCTGTAAAACCTCTAAACACCCTTGCTATTCCAGGGTCTATATCTGAGAAAGGGTCATCGGGGCTCTTATCGCCGAAGTAAACGTATGCTCTTAAGTCTATGGCGGAGGATATTACGGCATAAGCCCCTTCAAGTCCATCCGTAGGGTTTCCGAGAATATTCACCCTGCCGGGAGCGGAGTAGACCCTCATGAACCTATTCTCCCTCCCTGGCAATCTTGTAGCTTATATTTAATGCCATCCAGTAATTTTCTGGCGTTCCTACATCTATCCACACGCGTCCCTTTTTTGGCTTCACGGCGTAAACCTTAAGCTCCCATTTAATGAGCTTCTCTATAGCGTCAGTAAGCTCTATTTCGCCTCTCTTACCAGGAGGAGTGTTCTTAAGGGCTTTGAAAATTATCGGGTCGAAGACGTATATTGGTATGACAGCCAGCTTTGAAGGAGGCACTTCCGGTTTTTCAATTATATTCTTGATCTTAACGACTTCCCCATAGTCCTCCTCAACCTCGATAACTCCATAGCTACGCGGATCATCCACGATTTTCAGTAAGAAAATGGACTCTGGCTCGTACTCAGATTGTAGCTTTAAGAGTTCGCTTAGATGATCGTTATTATTAGAGAAGACCAGCGCATCGCCTGCATGTACGAGAAAGCAATCGTCACCTACAAATGTTCTCGCCTTAAGAACTGCATCACCAAATCCCCTAGGAAAGGGCTGGTTCACCCAAACGATGGTGGATTTCTCTATCCTTCGATAAAACTCCTTAAGATCCCTAACGCTGTTGAGCTTCCCTCTCCTTTCTAATTCATCTAGAAATGAGTAATCCGGCGTAAAGTGATCTTCTATAGCCCTCTTCCCCCTACCTACTATGAAACAGAACTCCCTAAATCCAGCGTCGAATAGGTTCTCGAAAATTACCTGAAGGATCGGTTTCAACAGCACCCTGCCATCTCTAGATCTCACGTATATTGGGAGCATTTCCTTAGGAGTCTCCTTAGTGACTGGCAGCAATCTCGTTCCAAGTCCTGCTGCAGGAATAACTGCTTTGGTTATCATTGCAGAATTAAATTTCGTATAAAGTAAATATTTTTCTATAGCTTATGGTTGTGGTAATAAAATTGTGGAATGGATTAACGTTTAGAGCTTAAAAACTTCCTCTAAATACCTCCTACTTGCTAGCATACACTCCTTGGGGTCACCCTCAGTCCTGTCTTGCTCTACAATAAGCCACTTCATTTCAGCTTTAACGCACAGATCTATAATTGGCTTGAAATCTATGCATCCCTGTCCTAGCGGCGTAAATTCAGGAGACTTCTCCTTTATGCCCCTTTCCGTTCCATCCTTTAAGTGTAGGTAAGCGATCCTATCTAAGTGCTCCTTGATAAATGTCGCCGGATCCATTCCTCCATGTCTAACCCAGTAGACGTTGACGCAGAGCTTAACTAAATCCGGGCTCGTTTCCCGAAGAATTATCTTCATGCCGAAAGCATCGTCTACGATTTCGTAGTCATGATTATGGTAGCACACTTGTGCTCCATAATCCTTTGCGAGCTCACCTATCCTAGAAAGGAAACGTGCGTGTTCAACGTATTTCTCCTCAGTTTTTTCCTTTAACCCTGCACCGCTGAATGTTAGATAAAGCCCACCAAGCTCCTGCAATATTTCTAGACCCTTCCTAGCGACGTTCTCGTCACTAACTCCCAGGTGAAGAGCTATTAACTTAAGTCCCCTATCCTCTAGCAACTTTCCGGCATTCGGATAACTCGATATTATGTTAACCGAAGTTTCTATACCCTCAAAGCCTATTTCGGCGACCTCATCAAGAACTTTGGGAAGCTCCTTGGCAGCACGTCCCCTCCAAATGATCAGTTGTGCACCTATCCTAGGCTTGTTCATGGCCTTTACCACAAATATTCATCAGCTGATGAGCTTATAAATGTAAGCTGAACTCCTTGAAATTTTCCAATAAACACTACTAAGCCTCTTCGCGAGATAATATTTCGAGGCTCACACCTTTAGTCTCCACGCCTAACAGGAGGACTACGAGCGCAGCTGCTATGTGTATTAAAGCAAAGGTTATGAAGGCCCCTATAAGGCTCCCTCCAGCAATCTTCATTAGAATTCCGGTGAACGTTGGAGCGAGTATACCAGCTATTCTTCCAATGCTCGCTGCTAGTCCCGACCCAGTACCTCGAATAGTTGTTGGGTAAAGCTCAGGAGTATACGTGTATAGCGCCGACCAAGCCCCTAGGTTGAAGAACGATATAACGATACTGTAAGCCAATATCAAGCTTATTTCCGTAGTCGTAGCCATAAGGAGACATGCAATACCAGCAACGGTTAAATACGTGACTAGTATTGGCTTTCTACCAGCCCGGTCTAGTAGCAAAGCCGCGCTGTAGTATCCCGGTACTTGTGCGGACGTGACGACCAGAACCCACCATAGGGTCTTAACTATCTTGTACCCGAGTTTGGTGTAATAGAAAGCTGGAAGCCACAGGAATATTCCGTAGTATGTGTACACCAGGGAAGCCCAGAGAGCCCAGAGAACTATAGTCCTCTTCCTATAAGCCTTACTCCAAACGCTCTTGAAAGCCTTGCTCAGAGAAAGTCTCCTAACCTTGACAGCTCCCTCCTCTACCTTTATTTCTCCTTTAACGAGCCCATATTTTTTAAGTATCCCTACAGCTTCCTGAATTCTACCCTTATTCTCGAGATATCTTATCGATTCAGGCATATAATATAATATTATAGGTAATAGTACCAAGGGTATTAACGCTATACCGAACGACGCTCTCCAACCGTATTCAGGTATGACTATATACCCGAAGAATATTCCTAGCAGTACTCCCCAGACCCATGCCGTTTCGACTATCCCTACAAAGCGCCCTCTATATCTTGCAGGGGGATACTCTGAAAGGTAGACTCCTGGTATTGGGAGAGTTCCTCCGAGCCCTATTCCAGCTATGAGCCTCAAGAGGGATAACGATACTACGTCCTGGGCTACGCCGTTTAGCGCCGTGAATACGGAGGCGATTGCAACCATGATCGTCAGCGTTCTTTTGCGACCGATCGTATCCGAGATGTAGCCAGAGCTTATAGCACCTATAAACATGCCAATGAAGCCTGCGCTGAGCATGTACCCAGTAGTAACTGGGTCTAAACGCCACTCAACGCATATTTTAGGCAGGGAGACGGAAATTAGCATGACGTTCATTGCGGTGAAACCATATACTGCGAAGGACAGCGCTAATAAGAAGTAGTGAAACCTTGAAAGTTCAGCCCCTTCAAGATACTTTACTAAGCTCATGTGACTTGCCCATGAGATTCTTTACATTGTTAAAATTAAGTATTGAGATAGGGGTTAAAATGGGTTTTCGATGAGCTTAAAAGGCAAAAATAACCTTCAATACCGGGCCTCTCGGGTAATCGATCGGTACTTCAAGTCCGCTTAATGCAATACGTTACAGTCTCTCCATTAAAACTACTTCCCTTCCTTTAACCTCGCAAGGAACTCTTCCCTTAATACCGCTTTCAAAAAGTCTCGTTTCAATGAGTGCATGAAGCTTCTCAAACCCCCTAGCCCTTGCCCTACCACATACGTAGCTCATTGCCGCAGGAGCTTCATTTTCATCGCCCACCCATAGAATCACTCTCGCCTCCTTCCTCCTGCGCCACAAGCTCTCAATAATAAACGCCATTGATCGTTCAGGAAGGTAGCCACTATCGCATGTGATTCTCGCTTCCTTGACGGCGAAGGACCAGCGGCTCTTAAGCCATACCGTATAAGCTGATTCGATTCTCGGGGACACGAAGTATAACTCTTTTAAGGCTTCATAACTTTCAGGAAATCTCTCCACAATCTCTCCCCCTTCATTCCAAGATCTGGCACTTAGGTCTATAACGATATACGTTATTTCATAGGCCAATTCTTTTAGACCGCATTTCTTATAAAATGGCACGGCTCTCTTATCAGGCCATACGCTCAGGGTATTACACTTCTTTTCTAACGCTAGCTTCCGGGCTTCTTTGATTAGCGCCCTTCCAATACCTCTTCTCCTGAAGTCCCTATGAACTACCAGTATATCTATAAATGCAGTTTTACCCAGTACGCTCCTCTCCTCGCCTATGTAGAGCTCTAGTTCTCCAACGACCTTTCCCTCAAGCTCTGCCACGAGGGGGTACTGTCCTGAAGTGAGGACATAGTTTAGATGTATCGCGCACGTCTCAACGCTCATCCATGGGCCTCCGTGTTCAAAGCGTTCCTCTATGCTAAGTTCCTCATACTCAGCTTCAACACGCTTGCCATTTACCCACTTAAACCACTCGTCCACGTCGGAGCAATGTACTTCGGTAATGCCTCTGGTATCGTCCAAGGAAACCAGCCTGACGTGAACGTTCATGCGCAGCGCCCTCTAGATGTGAAGCTAATTTTAGATGTTAAATAGGACAGCTAGTACATATCTTCACTCGCTAATCGCCATGAAATTCAGATATTAGGACGTTGGATGAAGGCCCTGAAACATTCACCTGCAAATGGGTTAAATATGGGAGAAAGCTAAAATGTGTGGGGTTTGTCTTGAAGCCTAGAGAAAGGTTTCTAAAAGCTGTGCTTCTGGAGGAACCCGACAGGGTTCCGATGTTTGAACTAGAGTTTCAGAAAGCTGAGGAAGTCATTGGGCGGAGAGTGATCAAGGGCGAGGATTACGAGGAATATGTTAGGAAAGGCAAGGGAATGGAGATCCTTAAACACAATATAAGGGTTATAGTAGACGTCTGCCGTTCGCTGGGATATGATGCTATAAGGATCTATGCGGTACATGACGTCGTTGAGGGAGTGAGATACGCCCGGAAAATAGCCCCAGAATTCGCCATCGTGGGGTCTGCAGATGGGACCCTAGGAATACCCGGGAAAATACCGGACTTCGTTAGGCTGGTTAAGAGAATGAAAAGGGATAGGGATAACCTGAAGAAAGAACTTTTGCAAAGGATTCGTGAGAACATAGAATCCGCGAAAGCGCAAATAGAAGCTGGTGCTGATGTAATTGTGGGATGTGCTGATTATTGTACTAATAGCGGTCCGTTCATTCATCCGAGAGACTTTAGGGAACTGGTGATACCGTACCTTAAAATGCTTGTCTCAGCCGTGCACAGGGCTGGAGCACTATACATCAAGCATACAGATGGAAACTTATGGCCAATAATAGAGGATTTAGTTTCGACTGGAATAGATGCTTTACATTCAATCGACCCTACAGCTGGAATGGATTTAGGAAGGGTTAAAGAGCTTTATGGAGACAGGATCTGTCTTTGCGGTAACGTAAGCATAGACTTACTGCACAGAGGCACTCCCAAGCAGGTTTACGAAAGCACTAAGGAGTGCATTGAGAAAGCGGCCTACGGTGGAGGATACATACTGTGTACAAGCAACGTCGTGGAAGTTCATCATCCATTAGAAAACGTCCTAGCGATGTTTGAAGCGAGGAGAAGATACGGCATTTATCCTATACGCTGAGATGAGCACAATTTATAATCCCTTTTAATACATAATAGCATGCCGTGAAGCTCAGCATCTATGAATTCAAGAACCTTCGAAGAGTGTACGCGATAGCCGAGATGGAGGAATATGACCCTAAAATCCTAAACGTCTTAATGGATCTGAAAGAGGAAGAGCTATCCAGGCTTGTGAGCAAAGCCTTCGGAAGCTGTAGGGTCTTAAAGTACGGTAGAGGAGCCTATGTTAGCGACACTAGGGTAGAGTTCATGTACTTGGAAGTGGAGCTGGAGGACTACAGCATGTACATAGTTGAGGTCTATCCTAAAGCCATTACTATGATAGCTGACACGAGTTTTTCCGATATACAGGACAAATTGAGGAGGTTGATCCAAGAGTGCGAGAGACTCTCCTAGAAATTCTAGAGATTCGCTTCAAAAGTCCTGTCTTAATGCCTATGATATTAGCCTCGGAGTTAAGACCTAGAGCCCTTAAAGTTACCTCTGAGAAAAGTTTATTACCCCGTAATAGGTTTGGAGACTCCCACGGGAATGCTCTTGATAGAGATCGTCATATACACGTTTCTCTACGCTCAGATAATTAATGTATTTGAAACCCTACTTTGGGTTCGCAGCTTTTGGAGGCTCAGGAAGATATCTCAGCTATGGGGTAGCGAGCGCGTTCCCCGAGACGCATATCATGCATTCCTAGCAGTCCTCTATATTTTGCCCTTCATACCCTGGGGACTCACAGTAGCCCTAGAATGCGCTCTTATCGTCTGGCTACTTAATGACCTTACGTGGCACTTCTGGAGCGTTCATCCAAAGTCCTGGTTCAAGTGGTTTAAGTCCTACTTCAACCCCTTTGGTCACGAAACGCTCTGGTACGCTAGACTAGGGATCACTCGCATTAAGATCACTCCTAAACGGATGTTTTGGGCAACAGTCTTCAGAGT
>Ga0180302_10001244_pt1 | contig 11999 bp, 12 predicted proteins | sample GuaBasSediGuay17_FD_121794 | JGI IMG/M metagenome (GOLD analysis project Ga0180302, IMG submission 121794) | Subseafloor sediment microbial communities from Guaymas Basin, Gulf of California, Mexico - Guay17, Core 4571-4, 12-15 cm | ecosystem: Environmental > Aquatic > Marine > Hydrothermal... | reverse complement strand
CTACATGCCCGCTCCAGGGATAGTTTGTCTCCTGAACCAGCCTAACGTGTCGACCGTTCAACTCTATGAGCGCGTCGTTCGACGCATACAGGTGTACCCACACCCCCTCTCTCGAGGTGCTGTAGAAGTAGCCTGGAACCGATGCTATGAGCCTAGCTATATTTGGCGGACAACATGCGCATTCAAACCACCTTTGACGTCTGTGACGTCCTCTATCGGCTAAGGGGTTGATGTAGAAGTAGGATTTCCCGTCCAAACCTATGCCCGCTAGAGCTCCGTTGTAGAGAGATAACTCCATGACATCCGCATACTCCGCATCCCCGGTTGCTAAGAGCATACGCCAATTCCACATCACGTTAGCCACTGCGGCACAGGTTTCGGCGTAGGCGCGTCTATTCGGTAGCTCGTAGTTTTCCCCGAAAGCCTCCCCGACGTATCTAGAGCCCAACCCCCCGGTGACGTACATCTTACACCTGGTCATGTTAACCCATAGACGCTTCAAAGCCCCTAGGAGTGTTTCATCGCCGGTCTCCATGTACACGTCCGCGGCTCCACAGTTTAGATATATGCTTCTCACAGCATGACCTACTATCTCTTCGAGCTCCCTGAACGGTCTGTGGTCTATAAGCTCGACGCTACCTCCGACCAGCCCGCATCCACGGTTATCTATGAAAAACCTAGCTAGGTTGAGAAAAGCCTCCAAGTGTGTAACCCTATAAAGTTCGACAAGCGCCATCTCTATCTCAGGGTGTCCTGGAACGCCGAGCATCTTACCAGGACCGAACACACCAGTTATATGACGCGCAAACTTAACGGCTACGTCTAAAAACATCCTCTCGCCGGTGGCTCTATGATGCGCGATAGCCGCTTGGATCAGATGACCCGCACAGTATAGTTCGTGCATATCGCGTAGGTTAGTCCACCTCTCCGCTTTCCTCTCGAACACGAAGTACGTGTTCAGATATCCGTCGTCATCCTGAGCATCAGAAATCTCCTCTATCACGCTATTAACCATTTTCTCAATACGGCTATCACGGTTAAAGGCTAGGACGTAGGACGCGGCTTCGACCCACTTATAAACATCAGAGTCGTTGAAGAAGAACCCCTTAAAATCTGTTCTAACCTTACCGGCTGCCCTACGGAAGTTATCCAACCTACCGGTCTCCTCAAGCAACTCATACTGCGTAGGAAGCGTCACCTTTACGAGTGTCTTCACCCTAGGAGCCCAGAAATCGTCCTTAAGCTTAACCGACTCTATAGGTACGGGTTTGAGCCTAGAATATGGGCTTTGAGAACTATCCACCACAACACATCTGGCTTTCAACCAAAACACCCCCTTTCCGAACAACTTCTATACCTATACCACACACTAATTTTTAAGCCGCATCATAGCTTAGGCGCCGGCTACTCCAAGGAGCGTAAGAGAAACCATCCAAGACCATGACCGTCACCAAACCTCGAAGAGCGAGTTAAGCTTACCAAGTCGGTCTATGAAAGTACAGATACATCTATTAAGAAAGCGTAGGCAGTGGACCGGGAGGAATTTGAACCCAAGACGGATGGCGATATCGTCATAACCCCGCCATATCCCTTTATTTTTGGAGCCTGTAATTATCTGTAGAAGCAGAGTAGCGTTAAAGCGATTTATTTTCCTTAAAAACTCTGAATTTTTAGAAAAGATATCGGCCTAATGGGCTTTAAGATATTTTAATATACGATGGGTTTCTCTCGATAGATGTGTAGACTTAAGCGATGATCTTGCTTAATTTCTCTAAAGCATTCTTCTCTTCTGGATTTATGAATTCTATTCCTTCCTTATGAGCTGCTTTGCATAGATCTTTATCTGAGCATACCAGAACGAGCCTTTCCTTCGCAGGCTCTAAAGCGTTTTTCAAGCTTACGGCACCGGCTAATTGTATGCAATCCGCCGAAGGTAAGGCGTGTTTAACAGCTAATGATGTCGCTGAGGCTACAAGCTCATCGTTCACGCTTATAATGGTGAACCTATCTAGAATGTCTTTAAGAAAGCGTGAGACCGCTATGTTAAAGGCTTCCCTCGACAGCTCCCTCCTTCTAGTCTTCGCCGAGAAGGCTACTATAAATTCAAGGACTGTCCAGAAGGATATGGCAAATACATGTCCCTTAAGCTCAGATATCCTATCTAAAACCTCTGAAGCAAGATCTTTATGATACCTTTTAACGATCGCAGAGGTATCGAAGTAGAAGGTAGCCATTTAATGAGTCTCCCCTCTCCTAAGCTTGACGACTTCCTGGCTTAACGTCTCCTTCTCAGGTATTTCCTGTGCAAGTATCTCCCTAACCTCTTCTATCGGCTTAAGATAGGGCTCATAGTCTCTGTAAAGCCTCCTCAAATAATCCCTAACCTTGTTAACCTTTGCTTGGTATAGGCTTATGGCGATCAAGTCTTCGACCTGCCTCTGAGTCGTCAGCTTAGCTTCAACGTCCGTCATAGAGACCCTCACTTAATTACTTCCAGCTCGATATAAATGTTTAAACTTTAGGGAGACATAAAGCCTCTTCCGCTTAGGCAACTCACAGAGATAAGGAGGCATTGGAAGCATCTTTAAGAGAGCTTCGATCGTTAAAGTAGGCGGCTTATTCAGGCTAAGTGCCACGTTTGACCTTGAAGCCCTACATACGACATGCATGAAGGCGAAAGCCACCACGGCTCTTTTAGATGCACTCCCGGCCTGCGAGCTTATAGAAGCTAGTTTCGAATACGTATGTGACTTTGAAGGCGTCAGGATCTTCAGAAAGCGCAAGTAAAGAATGTACCGGGTTCGGGCAAAATGGACCGGGAGGGATTTGAACCCTCGGCCTCCCCCATGCCAAGGGGGCGATCATACCAGGCTGATCTACCGGCCCGTTCGTGTCAGAGTTACCCTGGATCCGTTTTTATTTAGAAGTGTGTTCGAGTTTTTAAATCTTTCACCTAGGGGGGTCTGTTAACTTATCGCCGGTACCTCAGCACTCGGAAGCTTTAAGCATTTAAAGCATTTATAATAATGAAGTTTATTTGCCTAGTAAGTGTGGCTAAAAGTGGTTAAGATGAATCTATATGGGTTTGAGGTTAAAGTGGTATTTTTGGTCAACGCAAACATAGTTTTGGCGTATGCCTGGCATTATGACGAGAAGAGGGCGTTAAATCATCTGAACAAAATTAAGAAATTTCACAATCTTAAAGGATACGTTAAAAAGTCGAACAAGTTAGAAGCATGGCTAAAAAAGAAAATAGAGGAGACAGTGATAGATGGTATGGAATTTGACTTACCAGAGTTCAACTATAAAAACAAATTAGTATACGAGAACATTATAAAAATATCAAAAGGTAAAACGGCGACTTACGCTCAAATAGCTAAAAAATCAAAAGTAAAATATACAGAATTGCTTGCGACTCTAATGAAAAACCCGTTTCAAGTTTTAATTCCATGTCATAGATTGTTAACAAACAAAGGAACACTTTTTGGCTTCTATCCATTAGGTAAAGAAGTAAAAAGAAAACTACTTGAACTGGAGGGGGTTAGATTAAAAAGGTAAAAGAAATATTCGCTAAGTCTATTTTAAACAAGCATAAGAAAAGGAATTCATGGTTTTTGGATTATTACTCTCTAGATCCCTACCAACTTTGTGAGTTTAATTACATTTACTGCTACATTCGTGAAGGTAAATATGGAGAAAGTGATGAAGCAGGGAGGAAAACTCGATAGCCCCCCAACGATAAGTTGCCAGAATACCCTAGGTGCCTTATTCAGATGGGTGAGCCGAGTATCTTGCTCGTCAGGGTTCTTAAAGCCTTTTCCAAGCCTTCTCCTGTTAGCGCCGAGACCCCTATCACCGGTATTTCGTCGGGTATGCTTAGCTCCTCTCTCAGGTTTTCAGGTGTCAGGGCTCGAGGTTTGTCTTGTTTGTTAGCTAGGATAACCTTTGGGGTCTTCGAATCATGTATCTTCTCGTAGATCTCCATGAACTCGGTCAGGGACTCTATGTCTGAGGAGTCGAGTATCAGTAGGAATCCGTCTATCTCCCCATACCGTAAGGTTTTCAGAACCTCTGACGAGAACGATTCGCATAGGATCACGTCGACCTCGACCTCTCCCAGACGCCACCTCTTAGACCCGAAGCGGTTCTGAAGGGTCTTCTTACCTGCACCCTTAGGCCCTGCAAGTATGACAGTCGGGATGTATGAAACCAATCCGACCTGGTTGTCTATACGGTATCTAACCCACCTACGGCTATGAACCACACCTTTGAGCTTGAGTATCCGTAGATAGAACCTCGGGAAAACATCCTCCTCCATCCTCATCTCTACGACACCGTCCATTATACCCTCGATGAGAGCGATGATCCTCCGGTCGAAACCCTGGCTGTTTAGGCTGTAGAAGCAGGAGGCTCCGAGGCTCTTAACCCTGTAGTTCAAGGTCTTCACGAACTCTATACAGGATCTTATGTCGCCCACGTTCAGGCTCAAGATAGACGTTAGGGAATCCATTATAATGCGCAGGTCTGTACCGGGGTTCAACCCCTTAATCGCGTTAGCCAGCTCTATGCTCAGGTTGTTTAGGTCGGCTAGGTTAGACGGTGTAGACTCCAGTATCCTAAACCGCTTGTCGTCTAGAAAATCGGCGATCTCGAACCCGAGACCCTCCATGACCCGGATGACCTCGTCCTCAGGCTCGTCAAGAGTTATATAAACCCCTGAGCCGCCCATCTTAAGACCTTCATAAAGTATCTGACAGCATAGTATGCTCTTACCGACACCCGGCGGTCCGAGGATCAATACGTTCGACGGCTTGGGGAAGCCGCCCATAGACAACCTATCGAGGAGCAAGACACCTGTTTTAAACCGGTCTACCATATTCATCCTCCTAGGTAACCGTGAAGGCTAGAGAGCCTTCCAGGGGATTTTAGGTCGAGGGTTGAAATAAACATAGCTTAAGACCCGCTATGGTTAAGAATTAGATAAATATTGATAAATCCCCCTCCCGGCAACCCCTTTTTTAGAGGTTTATGTATAGATTCAGAACAGGCATACCTACACTCGATAGGGCTTTAAACGGCGGTGTACCATGCAAGATCACCGTAGCCATCATAAACGACCCTGAGAGCGACGCGTCTACGTTCTGTCAACAGCTGTGTTGGCAGGGACTCATAGACGGAGAAATGTGCGTCTACACGACGTACGACAACCATCCAGACGTGGTTAGGGAGAACATGAAGCGGTTCGGCTGGGATGTCGAAAGGTATGAGAGGGAGGGTGCTTTCCTAATACTCGACTGCTTTACGGCGAGGGTGGGGGAAAGAAGCAGAGAACGCTACTGGCTTGAGAAGCCCTTCGACTTAAAAAACCTGATGAACATGGTTAGACGTATAGAGGCTTACACCCATCGGGTCAACAGGCCCACGAGGGTTTTCCTAGACTCCTTCTCCACGATCGCTTTAAACACTAATTTCCTAAACGTCGTCAGGTTCGTTCTTAAACTTCAAGGCCTAGCTAAAACAGGCACCTACGTCGGGTTCGGTGTAGTGCATAAAGGCATCCACGGCTCAGCTAACGAGCAGATCGTTAGACACGTATCAGAAGGCGTCATAGAGCTCTACAGCAGGGTCGAGAAGGGAGGGCTTAGACACTATATGCGCGTGGTTAAGATGGCTTTAACCAACTTCATGCCAATAGAGATACCCTACAGGATCACGGATAAAGGGATAAAGGCATTCAGGGTTAAACCCCTCTAGGCATACCTGTTCACGGCTACATAAGAAAGCTTTAACAGGGCGTCTCTAGCCATGCTCGGTTTTAGAAGCCGAAGATACCGTCTACCCTCCTCGGCCAGTTTGAGGCTTAGCTCTCTAGCGTAGACCACGGAGCCTAACCTATCGATTATACGTCTGACCCTCTCGACATCGCGCTTACGTAGGTTTTTAAACATGATTCCTTCCAGAAAGCGTCTCTCGTCCCCCGTGGCGTTCTTTAGAGCATGGATTAAGACGATGCTCTTCTTACCGGCTTTAAGGTCGAGGAAGATGGGCTTACCGATCTCCTCCTCTGAGCCGACTATGTCTAGAATATCGTCTTGAATCTGGTAAGCCATGCCGATCCTCTCTGCGAACAAGTATAGGGCTTGCACGCGGCTCTCAGATGCACCCGCGACTATAGCCCCAGCGGCCGCCGGGGCGGCTAGAAGGCTACCGGTCTTGAACCTTATCATCTCCAAGTAGTCTTCCACGGTCACGTCACTCCTCTTAGCCAACTCGAGGTCTAAAAGCTCACCCCACGCGGCGTTTTTAGCAGACTCCCTTATAAGCCTCAGAAGCCTGTAGAGCCTTTTAGGCGGCAAGTTCAGGTTCTCGTATTCGGCTAGGACGCCATATATCTCGAATAAGAACAGGTCTGAGAGAAGTATAGCCTCCCCCAGGCTGTAGAGCTTCCAGACCGAAGGCTTACCCCGTCTCTTAGGTGACCTATCTAGGACATCGTCCTGTATGAGCGCGGCTGTATGAGCGAGTTCATAAGCCACCGCCACAGGTATGGCGAGCTTAGGGTCACCGCCGACCGCTTCGCAGGATAGAACCGCGAGAAGCGGTCTTATACGCTTGCCACCGCCTCGGATAGCGTATCTAGACATTTCTCTCAACATAGGGAAATAGTCGCTGACCGCCCTATCGAGGTAGGAGTTTATGACACCTATATAATTGGTTATGTAAGGTTCTCTGAGAAACGACTCCATATCCATGGCTCCGAAAAATTTATTCTTCATCAAAAACGATTTTTTCAACAAAATAATTTAAATTTTACCCTTTTTCGCCGAAAAAGCCATTTTTCTCAGATATTTTGTTTAAAAAGGCTTGAATTCGATGTTTTTATTTGGAGGGACCGAAGGTCTATAATTTTAGATGAACTCGTATAGATTCATAGATCTAACATAGACTTGTATAAAACCGTTTAAACCTACTTGCTCCATCCGATTATTTTAAACATCTGTACATCTATTTTGAGCTCGATGTTCTCAAGCCTGACGTTCAACGCCGTTTCCAGATACGCTTTAACCAGTTTAGACGGGAATACGGAGTGGAAGACTTTTATGAAGCCATCGCTGTCTAGGATGAACTCCCCTATACCGTTTTCAGACATGGCTTTTAACGCCAACTCCAGGTTCTCCTCAGGGGTTATACGGTAGTATAGGAAGAAAAGGGAGCGAAGTATCTCACCCATCTCACGGCCGATGGCTTCACGGTCTTCTTCGGAAAGCCTAGAGATGAGCAACTCCAAAACTCTTCTGGGAATAATGACCATCCTAACGGGTCCTACGTTGAAGACGCCCGGCTGCCATCTGTCGAGAGTATACTTCTTCCCAAACTTAACACACTTCTCCACAAACTCCTTAAGCGACCTTATACGCCCCTCTCTTATGAGGTCCTCTATATACTTCGCATCCTCCTCGTCCAGCTCTACAGACGTTACACGGCTCATGAGAGAACCCTTAATACCAGGATAACATCCTCTGCTACAGCCGTTTCTACATATGAACGATTAATTAGTTTAATTCACCAGATATCGGTTAAAACGCGGCTAAGGAAGACTCGTCTTTAAAGTTAGTTGACTACTTAAGGTAGATTGTAGCTTAGAGAAAATAGATCCCATAAGCAAGTCCAAGTTTAAACCTCTTCTAGCCGAGATCGGTATTACCGGCGCCGGGTTAACCCGGTTCGCCACCAGCTTTAAACGTTCAGCCAACTCGTCACCGTTCACAAGGTCGATCTTATTCAGAGCCACCACGACCCTCTCGTCTTCGACCCCCAGGCTTTCAAGAACTTCTAGACAAGTAGATAGCCTAAGCATCATTATAGGCTCCGGGTCTGAGCAGTCGACCACCAGAAGGACGAGGTCTGAAAACCTTATGTCGTTGAGCGTAAGCTCGAAGGCTTCGAGCATCTTAGGGTCTAGGTCATGCACGAAACCTATCGTGTCGACTATGAACAAATCTTTCCCAAGCCCCTTAAACCCGTTTATAAGGTAGTATTTACTCGATAGGGTCGTGAAAGGCTTAGGGCTTACGGGCTTATCCAAACCTGTCAAAGCGTTAAACAGCGTAGTCTTACCGCTACTATAGTACCCAGCTATGCAGACTATGGGAGAACCTAGCTTACGACGTTTAACTATCTGCTCTATCCTGAAACGTTTACGTCTCTCAAGCTTATCTCGAACCTTAGCCATCCTACGTCTCAGAGAGTTGACGACCGAGTGGTATATGTACTCGCCGCTCGACCTAAGCCAGGGATGCTCCCTACCGATGCGATACCGCATAGCAGCCCTCAGCTTCTCATACGGATACAGCTTCATAAGCCTCGCAAGCTCTATCTGAAGCTTAGAAAGCTCGTCTGAGCTAGCCTTTTCGAATATCTCGAGCGTAAGCTCATACCGGTCGAGAACCCTAACCCCCAAGGCTTTTTCGAGATTATACTTTTGCTTGCTCGTCAAGATGTTGTAGACCGCGAAGACGTCGACGTCATTAGCCCTTACAAGCTCCTTTATCTCCTCTACCTTACCCCTGCCGAAGGCATAGTTAACGCTCTCCTTAAGCCTAACCTGAACCACCAGGCCACAGACCTTATACCCCGCGGCCTCGGCTAAGGCCCTAAATTCCCTTAGCTTAAGCAAGTATAGGCTATGGTCATGTGGGTTGGTCTTGACCATTCCCAGCAACGCTTTAGGCGATGAACCGGTCAAACCTGAAACCTACTACATGGCTTTGTCTATTAAAGTTTAAATTCAGAAGAACTCTTCATGTCCAAGTCTCTTGTAGAACAGTCTTTCGGCTCCTATGGTCGTCCAGGGTCCATGACCAGGATAGACCCTAAGCTCCTCGTCTAAAGCTAGAAGCCTTCGGATGCTTTCCACAAGCGCCTCATAAGAGCCCCCGGGCAGGTCGGTTCTACCGTAGCCCATTCTGAACAACGTGTCACCTGTGAATATCAAGCCGTCGCCGAGGAGCGATATGCTCCCAGGCGAATGCCCAGGTGTGTATAAGACCTTAAACTCTGAAGCACCTACTTTTAGAACCGAACCTTCGTTCACATATATGTCAGGCTCGACCGGTAAGCCTAGTTGCTCAGCCACCCATGTATCGGCTTCGTGAAGCACCACCTTAGAGCCCAAGGCGTTTTTAACCTCTCTATACGCTGAGTAGTGGTCCGGATGACCATGCGTTATAACGATCAAAGGAACCTTTAAACTACGTCTAAGCACCTCCCTAACTATCGTCATGGGTGAGCCGCCTGGGTCTATAACAAACGCTTCACCATATCCGCATTCTACGATGTAACAGTTTGTCCTAAGCCTTCCGACGACTAGACGCTTAACCCTCAACCCTAAGGTATGGATTTAGAGAGCACCAGTTTAAAAATAGAGCGGTAAAGTTCATAAGAGAGCGGTTTCCTTACTGAAAAACGCTAAGCCTAGATAGTTACTAGAGGAGGGACAATGCTACCGGGACCTAAGTCGAGGGTTAAGGCTGTCGCCTTGACCGCTATGACCGCGGCTGCCTACACGGTCGGAGTAGTAGCCTTAGCCCCGATATCGTTCTACATATACCAAGTCAGGGTCGCCGACGCCTTGCTCGCGCTCTCGACGATCCTAGGCTTACCCGTGATCGCGGGGACGGCCATAGGCTGTGCTCTAGCCAATCTGTACGGAGGCTATGGAATAGTAGATATCGTAGGTGGAAGCTTAGCGAACCTCATAGCGACAACCGTGGGGTTTCTCATAGCCAAAAGGAGGTTTAGAGGGTCGCTTATAGTAGCGCTCTTGGCAGAAACGCTTATAGTCTCGATAATAGTCGGCGGGTATCTGGCCGTTCTCTTTAACGTACCTCTGGAGGTGGGGTTTCTAAGCATCCTAGTTGGCTCGCTGATATCGATAAACCTGCTCGGGTATGGGCTGGTCAAAGTCTTAAAGAGGCTGGGCCACTACGGTTGAGCTCGTTTAAGCTTGGGAGGGGAAAACTTAATGGGGAGTAAAGGGCTCTTCTTACGTTAGGTTCAGGAGGTTTCAGGTTGAGCACTGGTGAGCGTATACCACCGGCTATACAGGAGCAGCTTGTCAGGCTTCAGCAGCTTCAGCAGACGCTCCAGGCCGTCGTGGCTCAGAAGCAGCAGGTCGAGATGGAGCTTATGGGGGTCGAGAGGGCGTTGGAGGAACTTGAGAAGCTCGGAGACGACGCTGTCGTCTACAAGTCTGTCGGAAGTCTACTCATCAAGGCAGATAAAGAAACCCTAATCCAAGAGCTTAAAGACCAGAAGGAGCTTCTAAACGCCAGATTGACCATCCTCACGAAGCAGGAGAGCAGAGCCAGAGACAAGCTTCAAGAGGCTAGGACGAAGCTCCAGGAGAAGCTCAGAGGCGCTGGAATATAAGAGCCTAAGTTCATAGTAGAGGAATCCATATTTTTCCTCGGTAAAAAAGAATGAAGACTGGGTTATTTTAAGAGCCGATTCTCCTTGAGAATATCAGTGCGACCCCCATTATGACGAGAAATACTAGAACCCACCAGTATGAGACGGCAAAGCCGTAGAGCGCGGTTAACGGAGTTTCCTCATACGATTCGACTACTTCCCCGCCGACTGGAAGCGGCTTACCCACGACGACGATAGGGGTTCCTATCAGGTCTGTTAGAAAGAGCTCGCCCCAAACGATGTTTTTCTCAGTGTCTCGGCCGACGTTTCCAAGCTCTATCCAACGTATTCCATTCCAATAGTAGAGCGTTAAACTACTTTCAGAGACCTTAGCACGTATAACCTCGTCCTCCGTGTAGTAGACGGTTATCGTAGCCTTACCTCCGACGAAGCCGCTTGCAGAAACGTCTACATACTTCACCGGGATCAAGCCTGTATCCGTCTCGACATCGACGGTTGTCTGAGGAGGAGACTCGTACCTGGCCGTCGTTATGCCCCCGACATCGGAGCCGCCTCGCATCTTCAACAGCCAAGTGTAGAAAGCCCCTTCTACGGAGATTTTTACGTCGTTTTCAGCAGTTGTGTCCCATTCGAAAGACTGCTCGAGCGTCTCCTTGGTTTTAAACGAGCCGGCTAGGTGGTTTGCAGGGTTGTAATTGTAGGAATAGGAGCATGGAGCATCGACGTCGTACTCGATCTCGACAGGCTCTCCGATGTCGCCGTCGTACATCCCGGCGAACATGTCATAGGTATGAAGGTCGAAGTCCATGAAGTTATAGTTCCACTGGATCTCGCCGTTCTTGTATAGGATTATCTCGAACTCGTTCATGTAGACCGGGCTGTCGTCTTCCTTTGTCGGGGTATGCCAGTAGACGACGACCATATCCACGGGTGTAGTGAAGTGCTTCACCGCGTAGTAGCCGCAAGTCTCAGAGCATAGGTCGTCCATAGCCGCGAACAATGCATCAGCCATCGGATACTCTGTCAAAAAGTCGTCTATGGTTCCAGAGAAGGCTTCGGTAACCGGAGTCTCACCTGTTTCGACAAGCTCGACGTATCCGTTGGAGCATACTCTGATCATCGATATGGTCTTCCCGTTGTATGGGAAAGGCCAAGGTAGCCGGTAATCGAAATAGTCGTCGTCGGCGAAGTCAAAGAAGTCGGCGTATAACATATCTACCGCATACCACTCGAAAGGTATCTGCTCCACAGTCTGACATTTCACACCGGATACGATGGATAGCGATAGAACAATCAACCCTAGAACTATGATAAGACTTGTGTGTTTAAGACCATACATCGCCGAAAGCCTCCGAAGACAGTCGATTATCGCCTATTACATCATTACCTTACGGTGTATATTCAGTGACCGTGACGTGTAGATTTACCTGTGGAATAGTATACGGAATGGTATATGTATCATATACCTCGGTATATGCCTCGGTCACCAGCAGGAGCCTGTTTATCTTTATAACCGGGTAGTAGACCTCCCAGTCTTCGCTTCCTCCGGTAAAGACTATGGTCACATT
>Ga0180302_10001243_pt1 | contig 12007 bp, 14 predicted proteins | sample GuaBasSediGuay17_FD_121794 | JGI IMG/M metagenome (GOLD analysis project Ga0180302, IMG submission 121794) | Subseafloor sediment microbial communities from Guaymas Basin, Gulf of California, Mexico - Guay17, Core 4571-4, 12-15 cm | ecosystem: Environmental > Aquatic > Marine > Hydrothermal... | reverse complement strand
CGTGGTTGACATAGAGGCTGAGGCTGCTAAGATGGAGAGGTCATTAATGCAGCTTAAAGGCAGGCTTAAGCGTAGAGGGCTGTTAGAGGAGATCTAAGTGCTTAAACCTGTGAGGTAGAACCTTCCGCCTTTATTTCCATGCCCACCTCGGCGAGGTCTAAACGCTTATAGTTCCTCTGAGACCTCTATCTCGCGATGCTCCGTCAAGCAGTGATACTCTGCGGCGGTAGAGGGGTTAGGCTTAGGCCCCTAACTGACGAGGTGCCCAAGGTGATGGTTAAGGTCGCCGGTAAGCCTGTGGTCGAATACATAGTGGAGAAGCTTGAGAGGCTAGGGGTTGAGGAAATAGCCTTAGTGGTCTCCTACAAGAAGGAGGCCATAAGGGAGTACTTTGGCCCCAGGGTCAAGTACTGTGAACAATCCTCCCCTAAAGGGACGGCTGACGCCCTCTACGCTGCCAGGAACTTTGTGAACAGTGATAGGTTCGCGGCGATCCATGGGGACCTCTTCTTCACCGACAACCTGTCCTGGATGGTCGATGAGCAGCCCACCATGGTCTCAGTGTACAGGGTGGAGGACGCTAGTCAATACGGGGTGGTGGAGGTTGAGGGGAACCTAGTAGTGGACATCAAGGAGAAGTCCCACGCAGGCCCCGGACTAATAAACGCGGGCATATACCTCTTCGACCCGTCCATCTTCGATGCCATCGAGCACACCCAGCTGAGCGCTAGAGGGGAATATGAGTTGACTGACTCGATCAAGTTGTTGATTCGTAGGGGGGTTAAGGTGAAGGCTAGGCCTTTAAGGGGCTACTGGAGGGACATTGGGAGGCTGAGTGACCTAAGGGAGGTTGAAGCTTACCTAGCCAGTAAACCTAAATAACGTTGAGCGCTATGCCTAGGTAAAAGACGGTGTACTAGGTTGAGGCTCCTCTTAATCCATGCCGACGAGATAAGCTACAGGGTGACGGGGAAGGCCTTAGACCAGGCTGAGCCGCTCAGCCAACCTGAGGCCAGCTTCAAGGAGTGCCTCGTAGCTTTCTCGGCGGTCGAGGAGGTGGACGAGCAAGACGTAGGCCTAGCAGCCAAGGCGGCGGCCGACGTGATCGAGGACGTGGCTAAGAGGCTGGGGTCGCCGCTGGTAGTCATATACCCCTACGCTCACCTGTCAAGCAGCCTAGCTAAACCCTCGGTGGCCGTGGAGGCCCTAAGGCTTCTCGAATCAGAGCTAGCGTCACGGGGCTTTAAGGTACATAGGGCCCCCTTCGGCTGGTATAAGGCTTTCACCCTCACCTGTAAAGGCCACCCTCTAAGCGAGCTCTCAAGAACCGTGGAGCCGGCCCAAGTGAGGCCCAGCGAGGTTAAGGAGGAGGCCCTGCCCAGCAAGCTGATAATCTTAGAGCCCAGCGGCGAGGAATACGAGCTAAGCCCTGAGAACCTAAACGACATTGAGCCCCTGCGCAGGCACCCACAGCTAAAGCAGCTGGTGCTAAACGAGCTCGGCGTAAAGGAGGGTGGTGGGCAGGCTCCGCCACACGTCAAGTTGATGGTTAAACTAGGCCTCGTGGACTATGAGCCAGCCTCCGACGTAGGCCACTTCAGGTTCTACCCTAAAGGAACCCTGTTAAAGGATCTGCTCGAGTCCTTCGCCAACGACCTAGCAGTCAAGGAGCTAGGGGCCTTAAAGATCGAGACCCCGATGATGTATAGGCTAAGCGAACACGCCATAGCCGAGCAGGCCTCAAAGTTCAGGGAACGCGATTATAGGTTTAGGGTTGGAGGAGAGGAGTTCACGCTTAGGTTCGCCGGAGACTTCGGGCTCTTCAGCATGATGAGGGACGCCACGATAAGCTACCGCCACCTCCCCTTAAGGGTCTACGAGCTCTCTAAATCCTTTAGGCTTGAGCAGCGAGGCGAGTGCGTAGGTCTTAAGAGGCTGCGCTCCTTCACCATGCCTGATATACATTGCTTCTGCCGCGACCTAGCCCAGGGCATGGAGGAGTATAGGAGGCTCTTCGAGGTCTACACTAAGCTAGCTGAAGGCATGAGAGTGAGCTTCGCTGTAGCCTTTAGGGCTGAGGAATCCTTCTACCGTGAGAACAAGGAGTGGTTCCTAGGAATGCTGAGGCTCATTAACCAACCGGCCTTAATAGAGCTCCTACCTGAACGCAAACACTACTGGGTGGTTAAACACGAGTACCAGTTCATAGACTCGGTGGGCGGCAACGCCCAGCTATGCACCGTGCAGCTGGACGTAGAGGACTCTGAGCGCTACGGCATCTACTACGTGGATGAGCGGGGCGAAAAGCGTGGCTGCATCATAGTCCACAGCTCCATGGGCAGCATCGAGCGCTGGATCTACGCTCTCCTAGAGGAGGCGGCTAAAGCTATAAAGGAGGGCAAGCCGCCAATGCTACCCCTCTGGTTAAGCCCGACACAGGTGAGGGTCGTGCCCGTCTCTAAGGAGTACATGGAGCATGCCTTAAACGTAGCAAAGAGGCTTGAAGAGGCTGGGCTTAGGGTGGACGTAGACGATAGGGATGAGAGCGTGGCTAAGAAGGTTAGGGACGCTGAAACCGAATGGGTGCCCTACATAGCGGTGATCGGGCCTAAGGAGGTGGAGCAGGGTTCCTTAACGGTTAGGGTGAGGAGGACTAGGGAGGTTAAGGCTATGAGCCTGGAGGAGCTGCTAAAGCTGGCCTCAAAGGAGGTTGAAGGTAAACCTAAGCTCCCCCTCTACGAGCCCAAGCTGTTATCGCTAAGGCCTAAGTTTAGCTGACATAGCGCTATAGCCCTCGCGACGTCTAGGTGCGTCTTAGCCTCGAAGCCGTAGCCCTTAACCCCCCTAATAGCCTTGGAGCCGAGGCCCTCCTCCACACCCTGGTTAAGGCTAGGACGTTAAATCGGACGGCTAAAATGCGTGGTCGAGGAGGGCAGACTTAATACGGATCCTAGCTCTCTAGGTTACGTGGCTTTAAGCGAGCCGTACAAGGCTTTAGTGGAGGCTCTCCTAGGAGCTCTCTTAAGGAGGTTTAAGGATAAGCTCGTATCGCTCGTCGTCTACGGCTCGGTGGCTAGAGGTGAAGCCCGCCCCGATAGCGACGTAGACCTCTTAATTGTCATTGAGGACCTGCCTAAGAGCAGGTTGAGGAGGCAGGACCTCTTCATGGAGGTGGAGGAGGAGCTTAAACCTCTCATTGAGGAGCTTAGGGCTAAGGGCTTAAACGTAGACTTTACGCCTATACTTAAGACCCCCGACGAGGCCTCTAAGATTACCCCTCTTTATCTAGACATGGCTGAGGACGCCGTAATAATCTACGATAAGGGTGGCTTCTTTCACCAAGTGCTCGAGAGGTTAAAGGAGAGGTTAAGGGAGTTAGGTGCCTATAGAGCTAAGCTAGGTAAAAGGTGGTTCTGGGTTTTAAAGAGGGACTATGTCCCAGGGGAGCTGATAACCATTGAATAACAGGGACATGGCCAAGTCCTACCTTAAACAGGCAGCCGAGAGACTAAGACACGCTGAGGAGTCTTCGAGCCTACCCTACATTGTCAGGCAGAGCCAAGAGGTCGTGGAGCTCTCACTTAAAGCCGCCCTTAGAATGGTGGGGGTTGAGCCCCCCAAGTGGCACGATGTCGGCCCCGTCCTTAAACAGGTGGCTGATAGGTTTCCAGAGTGGTTTAAGAATAGAATACCTAGGCTAGCCTCCATCTCTAGGAGGCTTAGACGTGAAAGGGAGCCTAGCATGTATGGTGACGAGGAGACGGGGACTCCTCCTGAAGAACTATACACGGTTGAGGACGCTCGAGAAGCCTTAAACAGCGCCAAGGAGGTCTACGAGGCCTGTAAAGCCCTCTTCCACGAGCTCTTCAACATGGCAATGGACCATTAAAAGGCGGTTAAGGCTTAAGCACCTCGTCTACGATCGTGGTGAAGTAGTTTAAGCCGTAGTGGAATAGGGGTTTAGCAGCTTTAGGGTTTAATAGCTGGTCTTTAAAGGCCTCCTCCTCAGCGTAGGCTGCCACTACCTCCCCTATAAATAGCGTATGGTCCCCAGCCCTAACGTGGTTAACCACCCTACACTCTAAGTGTGCTATGCACTCCTCTATTATGGGGGGCTTAACGACCTTAGCCTTTCCCGGGGTAAGCCCTGTCAACTTAAACTTGTCGACGTCCCTACCACTCTTAGAGCCTACTAAGTAAGTTTGCTTTAAGAGCTCCACGGTCGGCACGTTTACCACGAACTCACCGGTCTCCTCTATGAGACGGTGTGAATACCGCGCAGGGGCTATGCTCACCACCACCATAGGCGGGTTAAACGAGGCAGGCATAGACCAGGCCAAGGTAATAGCGTTCGCCCTGCCTTCACGGTCGCAGCAAGTGACTATAACCACGTGGCGTGGATGTAGCAGCCTCGTAGCGAAGGATAAAGCGTCTACTTTCAACTAGCTCACCGAGCCTAGGCCCTCGAAGCAGGCTTTTAAAGTTTCAAGGAGTCTCCTTTAAGAGGCTATCAGGGTGACGGTCTTAACAACCCCTTCCAAGTTCCTAATAGCGGTCACTACCCTGTCAAGCTCCGCTATGTCAGCAACCTCCACCCTAGCTAAAGCGTCATACTCCCCGAAGAGCAGCTTAGCCTCCACCACCCCAGGTATCCTCAATAACTCCTCCACTATCCTGCGCTCCTTAGCTAGCTCGGTAACCATTAAAATGAAGGCTAGCACCGGCATGAAGACCAGCCTACTTAACAGGTGTCAACAGCCTAACTGGGCCGTGGTCCTCAAGCAAGCCGTAGATCAAGTTAAGGGGCTTCTCATCTTTACTTGAGAAACCTACAGCTACGCTTCCTTCGCCGTGAACCCTAACGTAATGGTCTAAGTCGAAGCGAAGCGTAAACTCACCTGAACCTATAACCACCTTAAAGGGCACCTTAGCCTCAACAAGCCTCTCAGCTAAACTAAACGCGACCTCCCTTAACTCCTTCCTAATGACCTTCCTACCCGCATACTTACGCAAATCACCCAGCTTAACCTTAGCCTTAGAGACCCCCTTAACCTCGCTGATCCTAACCTCAGAACCCTCATAGCTAACCTCAAACCCTTTATTTTGATCAAGTAAACTTTTAATGGTCTCTCTCCACTCCATAAACCTCTCCGCCACCCTAAAAGGGGTGGAACAATATTCTATAAAAGCTTAATATGGATTTTTACTACGCTCAGTTTAAAAAGGAAAAATAACGGTTAAGGTTGGCGTCAACCCCCCCATCTACTTCCTTATGGACCCCAATACCTTACGGGGGACAGGGCTAAGTTGGCCCTAAGTTCACGCAGTCTTCTCAACCTTATCCCCCACCTCAACCGTTACGGGCTTACATAAAAAATTTGTCGATATGTTAAACAGCACTACATTTCATTTTTAAACATCTGAGGCTGAGGTTATAATACTAAGAGAAACTTAACTTAGAGAAGTATAGGGATAGAAGATGCGGAGCAGTTTTTCAAGGAGCATTCTTCAGTACGTCTATTTTGTCCTAGAGTTAAGCTGGGTTTATTTGTTGATGTTCCTCGTACACGTATCTTTCTCTCCTCCAATAGGACTGGTTTTTGAGCTGCTATCGTGTATATGCGTGTTGGCTGGTTGTTATCTATTAACACAGATACGAGACAGGTACTTTCTATGGGATCTTTCAGGTCTTATACTATCGTTCACTTTACTTTTCACATTTAAAATCGTGCCATCTAGTTTCACTTCTATAATTCTATGTCTATGGGCCTCCTTCTCCATAGGTTTTGGTTTACCTACAATGCTTTCTTCAACTATGGCTTCCTCTACCTTCGATAATAGAGGTAAGATAGCTGCTTTTATCGCCTTGGGGGTATCTTTTATTTTAGCCTTGTCGCTTACCACTTATAGTATCCTAAAATTACCTTTAACGGTACTTTTAGTAATCCTTAAAATCTTGCCGCTTGCTCTCTACTCGGTTATTTGGCCTTCATTAACTGTTAATTTTTCATCAGATTATAGCGTTGTGAAGGAGAAGAAATTTTTGTCGGCTTTATTCCTTGCATGGCTATCCTTTATGATGATAGATTATCTTGCTGCTTACAATTTAAGGTTAATTTATGGAACATCCTTTATGGAGTCCTACGTTAGGTTGTTAAATGTGATTTTAAGCTTAGCGTTGCTCCCCGTAATTGGTTACTTATTTGATCGTTATGGTAGACGTCCGTTTATAATAGCTTCATACGTAGCTTTAGGGTTTGAGTATGCTTTTATAAGCGCTTATAAGGAGGCAATAGTGTTTTACCCAGCTTTTGAGAGCTTTGCTTGGAGTACATTAACGGTTTTCTTTATATTTGTTGTGTGGTCCGATGTATCTCCGCCTGAAGTTAGAAGAAAGCTATATGCGCTAGGTTTCATACCCGTGTTTCTGGGCAGGTTTTCTGAACGTCTTTTTGAGTTTCTAGAGTTATCATTTAGAAGATACGAGCTTTACCCCTTTGTAAGCATGTTCATGTTTATGGTAGCTGCGCTTCTACTCTTTATTCCTGAAACACTCCCTACGAGTGTTATTGAGCGTAGGCGTATGATTAGCTACATCAAGAAGGCCAAGAAGCTTAAGGAGCATTATCGCTGACCTTTTTTAGTCTACCGTCTTCGTAGCTATGTTTTCAAGCTCCTTTATGAAGGGGTGGTTTGGCTCTTCTATGGCGTATATCACTCTACGTGTCCTCCTGGTTATGTCGCAAGAGCATGTTATGGCTCCTGCCACTTCTTCACCTATTTTTTCTCTTAGGGACTTAATGACCTCTTCGAGGTCGCCTACCACCTTATTAATCACTACGGATACCCGGCGTTCCAATAATCTGTAGAGCTCGCTTAACATTCTTCTCGTACCTTCTATGTCCGAGTCGTCGGTGGTTGATATGACTATGGCTACGTCAGCCGCTACTAGAGCGTTTATCGAGGAGTATAAGTAGCCTGGGCTAGTGTCTATGACACAGTACTCGTAGCCTAGCTTCTCGAGTTTCCTTGTAAAATCTAAGAGTTTTCTTAGTGCGTGGCTTTCCCAGCTCGGGGGCTTGGCCATCATCTCCCTTATGGCTTCAGGTGAGGGGTTGGCGAAGGCTACGCTGAACTTAGCTTTTAACCCTAGCTTTTCGCTGAGCTCAACTAGGACCTCTTCTTCGCTGCACTTGCCGTCTAAGTAATCATTAAACCAGTACTTGACTTGTTGAGGGTCGAAGGCTACGTGGAGTGTTGGAGCTCTAAAGTCCATGTCTACTAAGCAGGTGGAGTGTCCCTTAACGGCGTAGAGCACAGCTAGATTAGTGGCTATCAGGCTTTTGCCGGTGCCTCCTTTAAATGAGTGGATGGTTATGACTTTCATAGCCTCCACCCCTAAGACCTCACGGTGAACACCACCTTCTTGCCTACTCTCTTCTTGATTACGTAGCCCATCCTAGCTAGTTGGTTTAGGTAGGCGCTCTCTATGGCTCTTTTCCTCCCCGTGACCTTAGCTACGTCGTCGGCGGTGCCTTCACCGAGCTTGTCTAGCGCTAAGGCTGTTTTACGTAGGTGGTCTGGTAGCTTCAAGAGGGCCACTACGTCTAAGGCTTTGGGCGCTACCTCCTCTATCGCCCCCTTAAGCTTTTCTGTTACCTTATGTTGCTCGGTAGCCAGTTCGATTAGCTTATTATAAATCCTATCAAGTTTATCGGCTATGGCTTCAAGCGCCTCAACGAGGCGCTTAACTTCCTCCGGCATCGTAACCATCCTTTTTAATTATTTACCAACTTACGGTTAAGCCGTTAGCGGGGGGTGGTCTTTAAAACTTTACGCCGGCTGGATCCTCTATACCTCTCTTTTAGCTAGCACAAACCTTAAGCAGCTAGCCCATACCTCATCATCGCTTAAAGCCTAAGCTGTCAAGAGGTCTGCCGGCTTAAGGGGGGTTGCTATTGCCCAGCTACGATATCGTTGTGGTGGGGGCTGGGACAGGAGGGTGCTTAGCTGCTTGGAGGGCTGCTAAGCTGGGGCTTAAGGTGCTTCTCGTTGAGCACAAACCTAGGGGCTGCATAGGGGATAAGGTCTGTGGAGACGCTATAGGCGCTCATCACTTTGAGGCTTTAGGCTTAACTCCTCCTAGGGGGGAGGAGCTAGCTAACGTGATTAAAGGCATAGAGGTCTACTCACCTAACCGTGAAGCAGTGTTTAAGGTGGAGGGGGAGGGCCTCCACGGCTACATAGTTAACCGCTGGGCCTTTGGCCAGCGCCTACTTAAAATGGCCTTAGACGCTGGGGCTGAATTAATGGATTCGTCCACGGCTCTGGACCTCGTAATTGAGGGTGGAAGGGCCTTAGGGGTTAAGGTGAGGACTAAGGGGGAGGTTGTCGAGGTGTACGCTAGCGTAGTGGTGGACGCTACGGGCTATCCCTCAACGCTTAGGCGTAAAGCCCCCTCCTCGTGGCTCATGGTCAATCCTCCTCCCGAGGACTACGTGGTGTGCTACCGGGAGATTAGGCGCTTAGAGGAGCCTATAGAACGCCCTGAATACTGTAGGATTTACTTAAACCAGAGAATCTCGCCTGGAGGGTACGTTTGGTTCTTCCCTAGAGGCAGCTTAGAGGTTAACGTGGGATTAGGCGTACAGGTTGGTAGAGGGTTCAACCCTAGAGAGCTCTTCCAACGCTATGTGGTTGGCTCCCTGGTGAGCTCTAAGTCGAGCGTGGTTCATAAGGGGGGAGGCGTCGTACCTACGCGTAGACCCTTAGACCCCCTCGTGGGCGACGGCTTCATGGTTATAGGCGACGCGGCCTGCCAAGCTAACCCTATCCACGGGGGTGGTATAGGCCCCTCTATGAGAGCTGGTGTATTGGCGGCTGAGGCGGCCTCTCAGGCCCTAGACCTGGGTGATGTGAGCGCTAGGGGGTTATGGAGCTACGCTAAGCGCTACATGGAGCTCTATGGGTATAAACAGGCCTGCCTAGACGCCTTTAGGGTGTTCCTACAGTCGCTCGAGGACGAGGACCTAGACTGGGGCATGAAGGTTAGGTTAGTGACTGAACGGGATCTACTAGCGGCTAGTATGGGGAAGGAGCTTAAGCTTAGCTTAACCGATAAGGCCTATAGGCTGCTTAGAGGGGTGGGCAGGCTAAGCCTGCTTTTAAAGCTTAGGAGGACGGCTGAGGCTATGAGGAGGCTCCGCCAACTCTACCTTAACTACCCTGAGCCTGAGGGCTTGGTTAGGTGGAGGGCTGAGGTTGAAGGCGTGTTTAACTGGCTTAAAGAGGGGCTTAAGGGCTAATCGTAGCTGACGAGCACACCTTCCCGTGGATCCCTCGTTAACCTCCTAAACTCCTCCATGAGCTTTCTGGTTATGGGCCCAGGCCTACCGTCGCCTATGGGCCTCCCGTTGACCATGGTTATGGGGGTTATCTCAGCCGCTGTGCCCGTGACGAAGACCTCGTCGGCGGTCAATAGCTCGGCCACGGTTATGTCGCGCTCGTATACCTCATAGCCTAGCTCCCTACATAGCTGTATGACGCGCGCCCTAGTGATGCCGGGCAGTATCCCCGCCGCCCTTGGGGGAGTGTATATCTTCCCGGCTTTAACCACGAAGATATTATCCCCTGTCCCCTCTGAGACCAACCCTCTATGGTCTAGCATTATGGCCTCATCTACGCCGGCATCGTTAGCCTCTATTTTAGCTAAGATGCTGTTGAGGTAGTTTAGCGTCTTGGCCTCGTGGGTAGTAGCGTCAACCGGATCTCTCCTAACCGAGGATATTATGGCTTTAAGCCCCTTCTCCTTGGCCTCAGTCTCGTATATCTGTATGACGTCGGCTATGATTATCACCGTGGGCTTAGGGCACTTCCTAGGGTCTAAGCCTAGGTCCCCTATACCGCGTGTGACCACGATCCTAACGTACCCATCCCTTATACCGTTGACCTTGAGGGTCTCCAGCACGGCCCTAATCATCTCCTCCTTGGTCATGGGTATGTCAAGCTTGATTATCTTGGCGCTGTCGTAGAGCCTGTCTATGTGTTCCTTTAGCTTGAACACGAGGCCGTTGTACACTCTGATACCTTCGAAGACACCGTCGCCGTAGAGTAGGCCGTGGTCGAAGACTGAGATCTTAGCTTCGCTTGCAGGGTAGAAGCGCCCGTCTATGTAAACCAGCCTCTCGCTGGTTGAAGCCAAGTCAACCCCTTCCCAGCTAGTTAGTAGGACTAAGTATAAGGGGTTTTATGGCTGGCGTCTAAAGATCTTCAACTAGGCCTACGGCGAGGCGAAGCCGCTTTGAGGCTTAATGTGGCGTCGAGATCTATTTAAACGCTTGCTTTCCCACAACCCCTTCAACCTCACTTTAGAGGTATCAGTCTACTGATCAGGTCGAGATGAGCTATACGTCCCACGTGGTGAGGTGGTAGCTAGATGCTTATTGGTATGTTTAGCTTCTTAATTAGCTCCTTATAACGATTCCTAACTGTGACCTCGGTTACCTGTGCAGCCTTAGCTATCTCCTTCTGAGTCTTCCTCTCATCGGTCTGCAGCGAGGCAATGTATATGGCGGCGGCCGCTAAGCCAGCTGGGTCCTTACCTGCTGTGATGCCTAGCTTTCTAGCCTCCTGGATGATCTCTATGGCTTTACGCTGAAGCGTGCCGCTTAAGCCAAGCTCAGCCCCGATCCTGGGGACGAAGTCTATGGCGTCGGCGATGGGGACGCCAAGCTTTATGTGGCGTAATAGCAACCTATAGCAGCGGGCCACATCTTTACGTCCAGCCTTGGTGTACTGGGCTATCTCTTCAAGGGTCCTGGGCACCTTTAACTTCCTGCAGGCAGCGTAGATAGAGGCAGCCATAATCGACTCAATAGACCTGCCCCTAACGAGGCCAGCATCCACCGCCTTACGGTATATGTTAATGGCTTCCTCCCTAACGTTAGCTGGCAGGTTCACGTAGAACGCTATGCGGTCTAGGTGGGCTACAGCCTGCTGTAAATTGCGGTCTAAGGAGGACTGTACGCGGCTACGGATCTGCCAGCGCCTCCACCTTAAGATCTCCAGGACCCTCTTAGGCTCGAGCCTACGGCCTGCGGCGTCTTTACCCATCCACTCGATGACGGTGGTCAGATCCTTGTCAGTTATGGGTGATGTGACAGGTGGTCCGACTCTACCTCTACGCTCCTTCTCCTCAGGCGTAAAGGCCCTCCACTCAGGCCCTCTATCGATGATCTTATCGACGAGCACTAAGCCACAGTTTAAGCAGGTAAGCTCGCCCCTCTCATAGTCCTTTTTGAGGAAGGGGCTACCACACTCAGGGCAACGTAGAGTAGGCTGCGCTGCCCTACCCTGCTCCTTGCCTTTTCCAGTGGTCGACACGGCTTAATCACCTCCATCGGTTTTAATCGGCCCTAATTTCCAGAGAATACTCCATCTCCACGTTTCCTTTCAAGGGTGGATTAAAGCTATAATCCCCTTATTTAAAGCTTTCCCTAAAAACTTTTATAGACGGTATATAATGAGCTCCGACTGATCCTTAAAAAGTTAACTCGTCGTGGTTGAGGGAGGCTTAAAAGAGATGGAGTGGAGCGCCGAGAACGCTAAACGCGAATATGGTTCAAGGCTTAGGGAGGCTCGGCAGTTGATCCTTTAAAGGAGGAGTGCTTAAAACTGATGAGCTTAATAGTAAAACGTGAGGAAACTTGATAGCGACGGGAGCTTTAGGGCTAAATGAGGAGATAGGCAGGTATCCACGTGGCAGCTTAATAGTGGTTAAAGGAGGGCCAGGTACAGGTAAAACCTCGCTATGCTTGGCTTTCCTTAAGTCTGGGGTTGAGGTAGGCGAAAAAGTGGTGTACGTTACCTTCGTTGAGAGCAAGCACGACTTAGCATTCTATGCTAAGCGCTTCAACATAGACCTCCTTGGGCTTGAAGCTAAGGGGCTGATTAAGGTTGAAGAGGTGCCTACCATGGTCTTCGGGGCTGAGAGCCTATTGAGGGCGGT
>Ga0180302_10001242_pt1 | contig 12011 bp, 11 predicted proteins | sample GuaBasSediGuay17_FD_121794 | JGI IMG/M metagenome (GOLD analysis project Ga0180302, IMG submission 121794) | Subseafloor sediment microbial communities from Guaymas Basin, Gulf of California, Mexico - Guay17, Core 4571-4, 12-15 cm | ecosystem: Environmental > Aquatic > Marine > Hydrothermal... | reverse complement strand
GCCGTATAGCCTGTCGAGGAAGTGCGGAGCGTACCGCTTGGTGCTTGGCATGAACATCCAGTTCTCGCCGTCCAGCGCTATTACCGTAACTCCCCCTGGGCGCTTCAGGTACCTCTTGAACAATGCGACCACAAACCTCCTCGCCTCAAGGTCCGCGGACTCCGCCGATCCAGGGTCGCTCATGAACGAGATCCAGTCGCTGAGCTCCCTGTCCCTGAAGAATATCACTAACCCGTTAAGCAGGTAGGGCTCGTCTATGTCTCCCCTCTCCCCGGCCGCTCTTGAAAGGTGCTGGTTGCAGAGCACCGTATACCGGATTCCGACTGAGCGGTATATCTTCTCGAGGCCGTCGCACCAGAACATCTCTGGGGTCCACGCCCCCTGCGGCCTGACCCCCAGCACTTCCTCGACTATTTTGAGGCCTAATCTGTGCTCCCACTCGAGTAGGAACTCCCCGAAATCCCTCAGCCCCTTTCTGGCTAGGAGACTTAGCAAAAGCCCCTGAACCGTGTGGGCATATACGCTACTCAGCGGCTCGATAGCCCCCTTTGACGCAAGCCTGCGGTACGCCTCCAGGGTACTAGCTACTGCCGACCTGGCCTTGGGGCTTGCGGGTAATCTACCCTCCGCTACGAGCTTCCAAGTCTCCAGAAGAGAAGGCGAGAGGTGGTCGACGTCCTTAATATTGGGATGCCTCTCGTGGATCTGGAGGTGGATGGCGTAGGGGCCTCCCGAGAAGCCTGGGTAGGACCCCTCGACAACATGCTTAATCGCCCATTGACTGTGCATGGAGCCGTCGGGCATTAAGGGTGGTGCTTGGTGGTGATGCCACACGAAGATCACTCTCAGCCTCTCTCGCTTGGTGGGGTCGGCAACCGCTATAGGGATAGACTTCTCAACGCGTCCTTCGGGGGTCTCAAGAGAAGTTATGAGTTCGCCCGCACCTTCGTAGAAGGGAGCCTGTAAGCGCGCTTCGGCGCGCCCCTCAGTAAAGTGGACAGGGAGAACACCCGCGACGCGCACCTCGCCGTTGATAACCACTTCCATAAGAGCGTTGAACTCGCCCGAAACCCCGGGCAGTTCTAGAAGCAGGGGGTATTCCTTACCAGCCTCTAGAACCACATGTGGGAGCTTCAGGAGAAAGGGGTGCACTGAACGCACCTCATTAATATATGTGCTGTAAAAAATAGAAAACCCCAGGTTGCTGGTACTCAGCGCGCACTTAGTCCTCGTGGTTTACTCTACTCGCTCGAGCACTATCTCGATTGTTGAGACTGTGCGCTCCTTGCCGGGCTCTCCTAGGCGCTCGCTGTCGATTTTTACATCGGCGATCTTAACCTTGCCCTCCAGGAAGCGCCTCACTATTTCGGCGGCGTCAACGGCCTTGGAGATGGCGCGGCCTCTGGCCTTCAGTATGACACGTTTGGAGCCCTGTGTGAACTGCATCACAGCGGCAAGGACGTAGTTCGGCGTCGGCTTCTGGCCCACCAGTATTACGCCCTCCTGGGCACTCACTCCGTACCACCTCTACTGCTGGTGTGCGGTCTTTAGACGCGTCCCTCTATATATTTCCTTTGCTCAGCGCCCCGGCTACTCCTCTTCGGCCCCTATCTCGCCGGGAGCGGGTATGTAGTAGTACTCGTGCAGGACCTCCTTCTGGTACCTATCGAGCCAAGACCCCTCCTTGTTGATCCTGGGGCGCTTGGTCTCGGGGTCCCGCCTGAAGGTTACGCCAACGTCCTTGAGAAACATGTTCATGCCTCTCCTCAGGCTAGTTGGCGTATGGGCGTACCCTCTCACGCCTGGAACTCCGCCGAACACCATCAGGGAGGTTGCCAAGAAGTCTTGCGCAACTATGTCATGCTCGACGACGAACGTGGCAACTCCTCTCTCCTCAGTCAACCGTTTAATCACTCTAGCAACTGCGTACCTCTGCTCCACGTCGAGATAGGCCATCGGCTCGTCGAGGAGGTAGAGGTCAGCCTCCCTACCGAGGGCTGCAGTGATAACCGCTCTCTGAAGCTCGCCGCCGCTGAGTTCCGATACCCTGCGGTCGAGTAGAGGGTAAAGCCTTAGGGGCTTTATGAGCTCGGTCATCACGAAGCTTGAAGACAGATCTACTCCGACAGTTCTCAGCATCTGTGCGAGCGTCCCATCGAATTCAATGCTGGATATGAACTGAGGCTTGTAACTGAGCGTTATCTCCCCCCTCCTCTCGACGTAGCCCTCGTCGGGCTCCAGCTTCCCTGCCAGTATCCTAACGAAGGTGGTCTTACCTATGCCATTAGGGCCTAGTATGCCCACGACCTCCCCCCTGTGTATCTCGCCCGGCTCGACCTCCAGCGTGAAGCCATCGAGCCTCTTCACTATGCGGGACCACGCGAGAGCGACGCTTTCGGGCCTCCACTCCGCGGGGGCGGGCCTCACGTGGAACTTTATGGGGCTCTGCCTTATCCTGATGTTCTCCTCTCTGAGGTAGCCGCGTATATAGGCGTTTATCCCCGTCCTAACGCCCCTGGGGAGACTGACAACGCCGTAGACGCCCGGCTCGCCGTAGAGTATGTGGACCAGGTCTGAGATGTAATCGAGCACTGCGAGATCGTGCTCGACGACAACGACGTACCTATCACCGCCTGCCAGCCTCCTTATGGCGCGAGCAACCCTGAGCCTCTCTTTAACGTCCAAGTAGCTCGAGGGCTCGTCTATCAGGTACACGTTGGCGTCTCTAAGCATGAGAGCCGCAATGGCGAGCTTCTGCAGCTCACCACCACTTAAATGCTTCACCTCTCTGTCTAGGACCTTATCGAGGCCAAGCTCCTTTACAACATCCCCCATCTCTCCCTTTTCGTCTACCCGTGAGAGAACCTCCCTGACGCTGCCCTTCACGTAGCGCGGTATGTTATCGATGGCCTGCGGCTTGTGGACTACCCTTAGTCCTCCCTCGGCCATCTTCGAGAAGTAGGTCTGGAGCTCTGAGCCTCGGAAGAACCTTATCACATCGTCCCACTCTGGAGGGTTGTCGTAGTCACCTAAGTTCGGTTTCACCTCCCCAGCAAGAATACGCAGGGAAGTCGTCTTGCCCACACCGTTCATTCCTATAAGGCCAACGACCTTGCCTCTCTTCGGTATAGGAAGCCTGAACAGCTCGAACATGTTCGGGCCATATCTATGGACGAGGTCTCTGCCCAGCTTCTCAGGTAGGTTCACAATGGTTATGGCCGATCGCGGGCACTTCTTCACGCATATTCCGCACCCCACGCACAGAACCTCAGATATTAGCGCGCGGCGGGCCTCATCGTCTATCCACACGCACTTAGACCCCGCCCTATTGATCGGGCAGAAACGTATACATTCATGTAGACATTTGGAGGGTCTGCATAGGGCCGGGTCGACGACGGCTACTCTCAACCGGCTAACACCCCCAAGCTCGCCGTAAAACGCACAAACAGAGGGACCGGCTTAGAGAAGCGTTGCTACTCCTCCCCTGCCTCCATAGTTGACAGGAAAACCTCGTAGTACTCCTTAAGCATCTCTCGCTCCTCTTCACTTAACTTCTCCTCAGAGGCACGGGATACCGCAGTAACTTTAGTCTTCTTCCTCCTGTCTATTTTCTCGCGATGCCTGTAGCTCTCCCCAGCGGCCCTTTTGGAGAAACCGCAGCCTCTACATACTAGGTAGGTCCCGGTACCCCTTCTCTGGGGCACGAGCACGGACCCGCAGTTCGGACAAAACTCTACCATTACCCCACCACCACTAGTGCGGGCCGCCTTAATGGCCACGCTACTCTACGTAGGGGTTATTTTAATTTAGCGTTCACTATTAGCTCTACAGAAACCTGTAAATTCCCCGACACTTCGGTCCCCACATGGCTGCATGAGTGAGAGGGTGAGCCAAAGCCTTTTATCCAGCACAGCACTTTACCTAGACGACCGCACATGTGGAACCGTAGCGAACAAGATAGCGCAGAGAGGAGGCTGGGTTCTCCTGCAAAGCAGTCTGCGAGGTATAGCCGTGGAGGTGATAGCGATGTTAAAGAAGTTTAACCTCGTGGTGTCCACGTACAGAAGGAGAGAGAACGATTGCATCTCTGAACTGTGGTACCTACTCAAGGAGCTGGGGGACGAGAGTATAGACGCGAGCACGACGGGGCTGCCTGGGCTTATAGTCGCTAGGACGAGTCTTGACCCCCTGGAGGTCGTGGAGAAGCTGAGGAAGCTGGCCGAGGACAAGCCGTGGTACTTCAGGTTTATCCTCAAGGTTGTTCCCGTCCAGAAGGTGGTCCCGGCGGACCTAGACTCTATAGCCAAGGCCGCTGAGGAGCTGGCTTCGAACATCGCGGAGGACGAGACGTTTAGAGTGACCGTTAGGAGTAGGCTATCGGACCTAGGGAAAAGGGAGATAATAGAGGCCGTAGCGTCGCGGATAGACAGGAAAGTGAACCTGGAGAACCCCGATAAAATAGTCCTTGTGGAGGTCATAGGGGACCTGGCTGGGATCTCTGTAATTAGGCCTCAGCACGTTCTATCGCTTCAGAAAATTAGGCGTGAGAGGAGGCTACGACAAGGCGAGTAACACTGCCCTGTTTGCGGCCAATAACGCCACAGTCCTGGCTACGTCGCCTCGGTTGGCGGCTTTCACAACTTCGGGACTTATCCCAAGGGCTTCGGCCGCTCTAAGAGCTCCCGCAGGTGTGAGCTCAAGAATCGCGCTTTCGCGGGAGAGACCTAGGTGCTTAATTACCTCACTCACGGCCTCTCTAGCCGAGCGCTCCTCTTTACCTAGGGCAGCTATCACAATCGCACCGCTTTGGGGCTTGCACATCTTCAGGGCCTTCTTGATTTCCCTGGACCCGACGATGTATAGCAAGAACTCGACCTCTAGGTATTTCGATATCCTAACTCCCCGGTCCCATGCTCTTACGGCATGCTCGGCCGCTATAGCTAGGTGGGTAAAGCCTGCCACGACGTCCGCGTTCAGCGACACCACGTGAACCTTGTACCTCTCGCCTACCTGCCTGCAGACCTCTATAACACTCTCGGGAGAGACCACGCCCCTCGCTCCCTCCGCCGCCAAGTACCAGCGACTCTCCTGAGGACCAACGACGGCAAGCCTCATAGTCCCCTGGTAGGAAGGCAGGCAACAACATATTGATTACCGAAAAGGAGAGGAATAGGTGCATAGTGTTGAGGGTAATTACGCTGCTGACGGACTTCGGCGAGAAGGACCACTACGTGGCATCGATGAAGGGGGTAATCCTGAGCATTGCGGGGCCCGTCACGCTGGTCGACATAAGCCACGAGGTCCCGAAGTTCGACGTGAGAGCGGCGGCATACGTGCTCAGGTGCGCCTACAAGTACTTCCCCGCGGGCACGATCCATCTCGTGGTAGTGGATCCTGGCGTTGGTACTGAGAGACGGGCTCTGGCCGTAAAGACTAAGAGTTATGTTTTTGTGGGGCCTGACAACGGCGTCCTGATACCGGCAGCCAGGGATGACGGCATAGTGATGGCGGTTAGCATAGAAAACCGGAGGTATATGCGCGAGACAATGTCTTACACGTTCCACGGCCGCGACATCTTTGCGCCAGCAGTCGCCCATCTGGCGCGCGGAGTTCCCATCGAGGAACTCGGGCCAGAAGTGGACGACTACGTGGTACCCGAGTACGCTGAGCCCCGCATCGAAGACTGTGAGGCAAAGGCCGAGGTCATATACATTGACGGCTTTGGGAATTGCTCGACGAACCTGCGCGAAGACGATCTCGCGAGGCTCGGTATCAAGTACGGCGACAGGGTAGAACTAGAGCTAGGGGAGCGTAGGATCGTAACTAAGCTGCTTCCCAGCTTCGGCTACGCGAAGCCAGGGGAGGTACTTCTGCTCGTAAACAGTGAGGGCTTCCTCGAGATCGCGGTGAACATGGGCAGCGCTGCCAAGAAGCTAGGCATTAGAACAGGCACAAAAGTTGGGGTCAGGGCTTTAGGATAGGCCGGAGCCTCTCGCTCGAACCGCGACGCCTCTGCCCTGCTTCCTCACGGTGAACTCCGCGCCCGTAATCGTCTTACAGAGTTCTATGGCTGTCTCAGCGTGCGACGTCATCTCAGGAGCATAAACCTCCGACTCTCCCCTGGCTAGGGCCATGTATATGACGAGATTATCAAGGGCGTGGTCGTCGATAGCGGAACCTGCGTCGAGAGCCTTTACGAGCCTCTCGGCGGCCTCTCTCCCTACGACCTCAGCTCTCTTGCCCCTCTCGCCGAGAGAGTCGCCCCCTGCCACGCCCTGGTCGCTGACCGCCCAGACTACTATCCCCGTGCCCTGACCTATTGCAGGAGTTTTGTCGTCAATGGCTATTTCCCTAAGGTACCCGCCGTAGCCCCGCTCTTTTATGTAGTTGCTAGCCGATCTTGCCTGCCTCTCCGCTATGTGCCTAGGCAGGTTGCCCACGTAGGAGACGCCCCGTATCTCCCTGATCTCCCTGAAGGGAAGTATCCTGGCAGCTGTTATTTTGCTGGGCTCCGCCCTCACCCGGACGACGCCTCCCCCACGAGGATAAAACCCGCGCCTCACGAGCTCTATCCTGGCCCTGACGCCGAACCTCGCCAGGAGGGGGAGCAGGACGTTCTGCATATACGGTATCGGGGGCGACCACTTGACCGTGGTGCCTCCCCTGACCGTTAGCTCGACAGGCGAGTCGGAGGATACCAGGACGGGTAGGAGAGCCTGCAGCAGCAGGGAGATGCTACCTGCCGTGCCTATGTCGACATTGTACCTGCCGCCCCTAGGCCTACGCCTAGGTCTAAACACTATCTCTCTCGACCCGACCCTGAGACCCTCCACCTCGGCGCTGACCATGCTGGCTATAGCCTTAACAGCATTGAGATGTTGAGGGCGTAGGCCCGGGTTCGAGCGTTTAGCCCTAATGTTAACGACCCTGAGGTCCACGCCCATGACCGCCGCTAGGGCAACGCTGTACCTGAGGAGCTGTCCCCCTCCCTCGCCCATGCTGCCATCTACTGTGATCATAGCCTTGCTACAACCGCGTGGCGCGTCTATAAACGTTTATAGACTTCGAGGGGCGAGGGCCCTGTAGGCGTACCTTACTCTCTGCAAGGCCGTCGCTAGGGTCAGAACGGTCAGTAGCCAGAAGAGTGCATGCGCCGTTGGCCGCCCAACACTGTAGCTAGCCAGTATGACTAGCAGGATTAGGGCCACCCTCTCGCCTCTCTCCATGAGGCCTATACCGGCCATGCCCACGCCTAGCCCCTCGGCACGCGCTCTGGCGTAGCTAACAATGAAAGCCGAGACGAGGTAGAGGAAGGACTCCCACGCCTCACACACCCCGAGCGCGTGAAGGGAGAAGGCATGTATGGCGTCGACCGCCCTGTCCACGGTGGAGTCGAGGAAAGCGCCGAAGCTCGTCTTCCTCGCGTATAGCCTGGCCACTAAGCCGTCGAGGGCGTCCACCAGCGCCGAGACAGAGTAGAGCAACACTACGAGAATGGGGTCGGGGTAGGCCACTACAATGAGCAGGTAGGCGAGGGACAAGAGCAGGCCCGACAGGGTTATCGCGTTGGGAGGAACAGCTCTGCCCAGCACTCGGGCTATGGGTAGGAGGGGGCGCTCTAGCAGGTCTTTAAACCTTGACAGCAAAGCGCTGCCCCTACCTGCCTGCTCTCCTCGACCTTAGGAGCACTATTGCCTGCGCCAGGTCTCCCTCAGTTTCCTCCAGCGCCTGCCTGGCTTCCTCTAGCGAGACGCCGGCCTGGGCAGCCACCAGCTGAACGTCCTCGTCCGATATGGTCAGCGGCGGTGCTTCCTCTTCCTCGAGAGGGACTTCGACGGGCTCGCCCATCACCTGGTACATGGTTCCGCTGCCCTTCACGCTCAGTATCGTGACCACAGGGTTCTCGAAAACGAGCTTCTTGTCGCGTAGTTTTATGACGACCTCCTCGACACCCTCAAGCTGTTGAACCGACAACCCCATCCTCTGGGCTAGACGTCTAAGCTCACGAGGACTAAACCTCCTCATGCGCTGCACCCATACGCGCTGCTGCGGCGCGATCCTTATTGATTTTTCGCGGCGGAGCGGTGCCGCGCCCAAGCAGCATTACAGGCCTAGTATGCCTCCTAGAGCACCAGCCACCGCCCCCAGGAGCGATACTATAACTCCGATGTTCCTCAGGTTTCTGAACGCCTTTTCAGTCATCCTTATCCCGTCGAGCTCAAACTCGAACGCTTTTACTTCGACTTTAAGTATGACCTCTCCGACGAGGTGTTCCCCATGATAGAAGTCGAAGAGCAAAAGCTTGTTGCCCGGGCTCAGGGGCGTTACTATAAAGCTCTTTCTTACGGTTCTATCTTCCAGCACCTCAGTAACCCATTCTTCTGGTTTTACTTTAAACTCAGGAGCCCTTAGGTAGATTCTAAGTGAACGTCCTCCCTCGGGTTCTAACTGTAAAACTCCCACTTCAGTTTCTGTCCCCGGGAATGATGCTCCGAGGGGTTTCTCTCTCGATATGGTAAGTTCAACAACGTAGTCGTTCCCCACGACCATCGGGCTCGGGTATTTGATCGTCGAGTAGCGGGCTAGCATAGCGTGGTCCAGAGACTCGTCGAGGTCTGCAGCTCCAACTGTCCCGGTGCCTGTTTCCTCGCGCCTTCGGGACTTTGTAACATCGAGTCTCGCCGAAGGAGGTGGGGGCGGCGGGGCCGCAGCTACTCTCCTCCGCGACGCCAGTATCTTCCCGTACAGTGCGTGCTCTCTTGGTTTCACTCGCGTTAACCACATTGCACATAGAAAGACAGCAACCGCAATGCCCGCTGATGAGAGCAGTATCCCCAGGGTTAGTAAGCTCATGGCTTATAGATGCGTGGAAGCTATAAATCAAGTGCTGTCCATGCCCCCTCTCTAGATAACGATCTAGAGAGGGCGCTGCTAGAGATTTGTAAGCCGACGCTAAGGCGCGCGCTTTATTCAAACTTCACGAGCGCAGACATGTCTATGACGCTCCCAGGGGATACCATCAACGCTACGAATCCTCCTAAATCGAAGAGCTTCTCGCCTAGGTCAAGCACTACCGAGTCGGCGCTGCACACTACAGCGCCGGTTACACTGACCGAGGCCTTGTCAGCCTTGCTGACGAGCTCCGCCCGGCCTTTAAGACCGAGCCTGGCCATGACCTCGCGGGTGGTTACGGCTGCTAGCGCGCTCCGGCTGACCTGCGCATCGTAGTAGAACCTGGACTCGGCCGGAGACAGCCTGACAAGAGCGAGCAGCACTAGGACCAGGGAGTTGAGTAGTGGCGGCGAGACCTTAATCTTCCGGGTAAGGGCCGCGATATCCCTAACAAAGCCGTCGGTCCCTAAGAGGAGAACTCTGCCCTCTAGGGCCGACAGGACTACGGACAGTACGTTGAAGCCGTCGATGACGAGCCTCCTACCCCTGATATCTTCGGGCCTCAGCGTTTTGGCCCTTCTGGCGCGAGAAACTTCACGCGAGTAGACGCTGCGGTAAATTACGAGGCGCTCTGCGCGGGTCAGTTGGTACCTCGAGGTGACCAGGTCTAGCGCGGGCCTGGAGTTATAGCCTCTGTTCAGTAGAAAAAATAGTCGTAAGCTGCGTCAACGAGCTTGGACAGGCTTAGGTCCTCCCTCAAACCTTAGCACCCACTATCTCCTTAAGTAGGGCCTCCACCTCCTCGCGTCTTCTGTCCCCAGGGACGAAACCCCTCACCAGATCGACGTCGCCTCCTCCCCTGCCGCCGAGCCTCGATGCGAGCTCCTTTACGATTTCCCGCGCGTCGAGCCCTAGCTCTAGTGCCTTATCCCCCAGTTTCAGCGCGAACACCCTCCTGCCGTCTCTAGGCGCCATGACCATGACCACGACCTCGGGATCGAGCCTTCCGACCTCTATTGCCAGGTCCCTCAGCTCCTCAGCCTCCATCTCCTCCTCGTGAACAACAAGCTTCAGCGGGGGTATGGGCAGCGCGGCCTCCACAAGCGCTTTGGCTTTCTCGCTGAGCAAGACCTTCGTGAGCCTCTCTACCTTCTTCTCAAGCTCCTTGCTCCTCTTCACGAGCTCACGTGCTTTCTGAGGCAGCGACGCGACATCCGCCCCCAGTATATTGCTCAGCTCTCTCAGAAGCCCCTCCTGGCTCTGGACGTAGCTGATAGCGGGCTCGCCCACTTTGAACACAAGCCTGCTTACGCCGTCCTGTATCCTCTCCACTCTCACTATCTTTATGAGGCCTATCTCCCCCGTCCTCCTCACGTGCGTGCCTCCACAGGCCTCTACGTCCCACCCCTCTACCTCCACGACCCTTAGTACGGGCTCAGGCACCACGCCTCCCTGGTAGAGGATGAAACCGTACTTGGCCTCGGCCTCGTTTCTATCCATGAAGAACGCGTTGACCGGCCTGTTCTCCATAACGACCCTGTTTGCGAGCCTCTCTATCTCCCTCGCCTCTTCAGGCGTGATCCTCTTATGGTGCGTTATGTCCAGCCTGCTTTGCTCAGCCCCCTTCTGCGCACCAGCCTGCCATACGTGTGGACCGAGGACGCGACGCGCCGCCCCCAGGATGATGTGCGTGGCCGTATGGTGCCTCATTAGGGAGAGCCTGCGCTGGCTATCAACGACTCCCTTCACGACCCTCCCGGGCTCTAAATCCACCTCTTTCGCGAGCTTGTGCACCACGACGTCGCCCACCTTTACCACCCAGTCCACCGGCACTCTGTTGCCGTCAAAGGCTAGCAGTCCCTTATCGCTCGGTTGGCCGCCGCCCTCTGGGTAGAAGGCCGTTCTGTCTAGGATGACGTAAAGACCGTCCAGGACCCCCAGCACGCGGGCCTCGAACTCGAAGAGGTACGGGTTCTCGTAATACAGTTTCTTCGTCGGTGGGTACTCCTTGACCTTCTCGGCGAACTCGAGAACGAACTCCTCGAGCTTCTCGGCCTTGGGGGCCTGTTCCCTGCCCCTGGCTAGCTTGGAGTAGAAGTCCGGCGGGGTCTCCACGGAGACCCCCAGCTTGGCCGCCTCCTCGACGACAACGTCGGGGGTAACGCCGTGCGACTCGTAGAGCTTGACTAGCTCGCCGAACGGCAGCCTCTCGACGCCTTTCTTTAGAAGCCCCTTCACCGTGCGCGCAACGACCTCGCGGCCCTTCCTCAGGGTCTCCTTGTACCTGCGCTCCTCGTAGCCCACGATGTCTAGTATGTCGTCCATTATCTCGACGTACTCGGGGAAGTCGGCCCTCCAAACCTCTATCTGGCGGGCAACAACCTCTGTTAGGGGAACCGGGTACCCTATCCTCATGAGATGCCTTATCGCCCTTCTTATCAGGAGACGGGCCAGGTATCCGGAGCCAACGTTGGAGGGTACCACGCCGTCGCCGATCATCCACATTATCGTGCGCGTGTGATCGGCGACGGCCCACACGGCCTCGTGGGGTGCGAGTAGCTTGTCCAACTCGGGCAGCGTGAGCCCTACCTCTCTCGCGACTTCTTCCTTCACCTTAATCACTCTCTCCGGCTCCTTGTAGTCTATCTTCCCCACCTTGCGGGCGAGCGCGTAGGTCATATCCCTGGGTAGCTTGCTTAGCCCAGCCTGCCTGCGCAGGTACGAGACTATATCTGGGAACACGACCTCGTAGATGGATGGCCCGCCTCTCAGAAGCCAGTGTATCCTCTCGAGGCCGTAGCCCGTGTCGACTATCCTGTTCTCCATGGGCACGGGCTTCTCGTCGATGACCTTGTAGTGCATGAACACGAGCGTGGCAACCTCGAGACCCCTGACTAGGACCTCATAGTCCTCTCCCGCGTTGCCTCCCCCGCTCCACCAGTCGAACTTGAACGTGATCTCCTCAGGACGTATGCCATAGACCTCCGTCAGCAACCTGTAGGCGTACTCGACGGTCTCGTTGGCCCAATACACGTTGGCGCCCCTAACGTTGAAAGCGTGGTGCGCCATCATCTCGAAGCCCGTCATGTGGCGCCCGCTACGGCCCACGTTGTCGACGT
>Ga0180302_10001241_pt1 | contig 12019 bp, 9 predicted proteins | sample GuaBasSediGuay17_FD_121794 | JGI IMG/M metagenome (GOLD analysis project Ga0180302, IMG submission 121794) | Subseafloor sediment microbial communities from Guaymas Basin, Gulf of California, Mexico - Guay17, Core 4571-4, 12-15 cm | ecosystem: Environmental > Aquatic > Marine > Hydrothermal... | reverse complement strand
GTTCAGGATAAAGATAACCATAACGAGAAAGCACATAAATTATTTCAAAACCAATTGGGGTGCGCCATTCATAATAGCGTTCCAGGCGTTATTAATTGCCGCCGCCGGATATCTCGCCGCCGGAGCGGAGGCCATCGCGAACGGGCTCGCCGTTTATGCCTACTATTCACTTGTCGCAGGCGTCATATTACAATTAGCTTCTCTCCTAAGAGAAAGAAGAGAGAATGAAAGAGGCAAGCGCTCCGAGTGACCCAACGAAGATTGGTGAAAAAGTGAGTATCATAATGCCCGTCTATAGACTATCCGACTCCGTTATTCGCTCTATAAAAGCTGTGGAGAACGTTATGAAAGCAAGCAACTATGATTATGAAATTATAGTGGTGGACGATGGAAGCCAAGACGATACGTACTATCATGCAATCTCGGTCTGTGATGATAACACGATAAGGGCTTACAGATTGCCCAGAAACATGGGAAAAGGCTTTGCACTGCTTTATGGCTTTAGGAGAAGTTCTGGCAGCTTAATAGTATTTTTTGATGGAGACCTCGATATAGATCCAAGACAGATACTACTGTTACTTAAAACTTTGAAAAACAGCAATGCAGATATCGTCATAACCTCCAAATGGCATCCAAATTCTAAGACCATAGCCACCCTAATAAGAGAATTCTTAAGTAAGGCGTTCTATGCGATCGTCAGGTTACTCGTGGGGTTAAGGGTAGGTGATACGCAGACGGGAGCAAAAGCATTCAGGAGAAAATGTCTGGAGGACTCTTTTAAAAACTTAACCGTGAAGAGATACGCTTTCGACGTGGAGTTACTAACTGCGGCAACGGTTAAAGGCTACAAAATAGTGGAAGCTCCAGCATTATGGAGGATAAGGCTAACCTCAAGATTTAAGATAAGGGAGATAATTAGAATGATCATAGATGTCATGGCGATAACATATAGACATAGAATAAAGAAGCAGTACTCTTCTCATGAAGAGTTTTAAGATCCTATGGTTTAACTGGCGTTGCATTAAACATCCTCTCGCCGGCGGGGCAGAAGTATATACGCATGAGATTGCAAAAAGACTGGTTAAACGAGGGTATGAAGTGATTCTCGTAACCTCAAAACCAGATAACTTAGCAAAGCAGGAAATAATAGATGGTTACAAAGTTATAAGGGCTGGCAATAAATATACTGTCTATCTGTGTGCGAGGCAAATATACAGGCGGTTTAAGAAAAATGGTTGGAAGCCTGACATCATAATCGATGAAGTAAACACCATACCTTTTCTAACACCAAAGTATGTAGCAGAGCCGATAGTTATGTTAATCCACCAATTGTGCAAAGAGTGTTGGAGCTATGCAATCCATCCTCTAGCTCAGCCGATTGGTTGGTGGCTTGAAAGAAGCCTACATAGAACTTACATAAAAAGTATAAAAAACGGTAAAGTTGGGTCAGTAATCACCGTGTCAGACAGCACAAAACAAGATCTGGTAAACCTAGGATATCCCGCAGACGTGGTTCACATAGTATACAACGGATTAGATTGGGAACTTTACAGAAGCTTAGATGCATCCAGTAGAGAGAATGATGAAAAAGAAAATTTATGCGTCTACATCGGCAGAATAACGCCTTACAAAAACCTTGAAGACCTGCTGGAAGCATGGAAAATCATTGAGCAAGAAGAAGACGAACCAAAATTGATCATAGCCGGGAGAGCTGAACGAAAATATCTAGAAAAATTGAGAAGAATTGCGCGAGAACTTGGCTTAGAAAGAATACGTTTCATGATAAACATTTCACAACAAGAGAAGCTACATTTACTCAGGAAAGCTAAGGCCTTAGTATATACTTCGGTTAGAGAAGGATGGGGACAGACAGTTTTAGAGGCTGCTGCATGCAAGACCCCAACGATAGCATATAATGTACCGGGGCTTAGAGATTCCGTTAAACATATGGAGACAGGACTGCTGGTAGAGCTGGGAAATATACAGGAACTAGCGGAGTCGATGGAATTACTTCTGAAAGACGATGAATTGAGAGAAGAATTAAGCAAGAATGCCGCGAAATGGGCTGAGCAGTTTAGCTGGGATAAAACTGCTAAAGAGTTTGAAAAATCGTTGGAGGTGATATTGACTGGGGAAGAAAATTTCTGAAAGGGCTCTGGAAATGAATGTTAACGAGAACATAGTTAACGTGATAAGATGGTGGGGTGGCGTACTTTCTAGAACATTTATCTACGAATTCACTTTAAGAGAAGAAGCACATCACGGATTTGACTCATCCATAAATTTACCGGGAACAGCAAATTACTTATTTACGTTGCAGTATAAAAGACCTGAAAGTAAAAGCGGAAGAAGGTATAGATTTGTGATAAATAGAAACGGAGTCCAGCACTTAATCCCTCTAATCCATTCAGTATGGTTAGGAAATGTTTGGTATACATTACCCTTATTTATTGATACAGGTGAACTGTCTCAAGGCTCTCCCAACTTCCTGAGTAGAACATATTTCGCCAATCCAGCTGATTTCCCTGCACACACTTTTGATGAAAATATTCACACTGTTGAAATAGATGAAGCGACTGGTAGAGCCTTGGTTTTCTCCGATAAGCTAATTGAACTAAGAGTGTATAGAGGAGACGTATTCATAGAATTCTTAAAGGAAGTCAAGCTTATTATGATCAAGGAAACAGCAGTAGTCCCAGTTGAAGTTGTAAAAACCAAACTAAAAGATCTTGGGGTAAATCCAGAAATCCTCGAGGAAAGTAGGCGAAGCAGAAAGCTGAGTCAGAGATATACTTCTGGATTCTTTACGTTACAACCATGAGCCAACCTCTGGTCTCGGTCATCAATTGCCATTATATTTAGAGTCGATAAAGAGACAGATCCATAAGAACATAAAAGTAATTATCGTCGATAATTTTAGTGTAAGTAGAATTGTGAATACCCTGGAAGGTTGCATAAAAGTGCATAAGAATGGCTAAAATTTTGGTAACGGGTGGAGCTGGCTTTATAGGCTCTCATTTAGTTGATAGGCTAATAGAAGAAAGTCATGAAGTCATTGTTCTAGATAATCTATCTACCGGTAGGAAGGAATTTATTAGGCAACATTTCAATAATCCTCAGTTTAAGTTTTACAAAGTTGACTTAGTCTCGGATGATATTGATAAATATTTTAAAGGCGTTGATGAAGTTTGGCATTTGGCTGGAAATGCTGATGTGAGAAGCGCGCTAACAAATACATCTAAGGATGTTGAGAATAACATCATAGCAACCTATAGGGTTTTAGAGGCGATGAGAAAAAATGATGTCAGGAAAATATTCTTTACATCATCTTCGACAGTGTATGGAATTAGTGAGAAAATACCTACGCCTGAGAATTACTCTCCTCTCAAACCAATATCCATATATGGGGCCACAAAACTGAGTTGTGAAGCTCTAATTTCAGCATATTCTCACACTTTTGGATTCAATGGAGTAGTATTTAGACTTGCTAACATAATCGGTCCAAGAAGCACGCACGGGGTCATTTATGATTTCATAAGAAAATTAGAACGCAATCCAAATGAGTTAGAAATATTAGGAGACGGAAAGCAGAAAAAATCGTATATGTATATCGAAGATTGTATCGATGCGTTCATGTTAGTTAGAGAGGAAGTTAGCTCAGATCTTGAAGTGTTTAACGTTGGTAGTGAGGATTACATAACAGTTAGGGAAATAGCTGAAATCGTCTGCAGCGCCCTAGGAATCAGTCCTACGTTTAGGTTTACTGGCGGGAAACATGGATGGAAAGGAGATGTCCCTATAATGCTTCTCGACATAAAGAAATTAAGGAAGCTTGGGTTTACGCCGAAATATAACTCGAAGAAAGCTGTTGAAAAAACCGTGGAAGCTCTGGTGAATAAAAAATGGGAAAAGAAAAATATCCCTTAGTTTCAGTGGTGATTCCGACGCATAATAGGAAGGAGGAATTATTGCGGCTCCTAAGATCTATATCTGAAAGTGAATATCCGGAGGATAAACTGGAAATTATTGTTGTTGACGACGCCTCAACCGATGGAACAAATAAATGTGTTAAAAAGTCATTCCCAAAAGTAATAATCATACGTAATGAGGAGGAGAAGCTTTTGGCCGAATCGCGAAACATAGGCGTAAGAGCATCTAGAGGTAAGTATATCTTCATAATAGATGACGATAACGTTGTTGATAAAGACACTATAAAAGAGCTTGTAGGATTCATGGAGAAGAATCCAAACGTTGGGGTTGCAGGTCCGGTGATGTACTTTCTGAGTGATCCAAAGAGAATATGGTGTGCTGGTGTAAAACGAAGCTACTGGACTACGATAACTAAATTCATAGATTTTCATACAGTAGATAACAATGAATTCAAGGAGCCTTTCGAATCTGAAGACTTCCCAAACGCGTTCATGGTTCGAAGAGAAGTATTTGGAAAAGTCGGGCTCTTTAATTCGAAGTTATTCCCAATACACTATGATGAAGGAGACTTCTGTCAGCGAGCGAGAAAAGCTGGATATAAGGTGATGGTCATACCAACGGCAAAAGTATGGCATGACATCCCATTGCCAGATCAAAGCAAAGCGTCGGTATTCCACCTAAAAAGCCCTCTTAGAGCTTACTACGCCGTTAGAAACCGCATATTGTTCCATACGACATGGAGTAAGAATACAATACAGAGATTCGTGGCGTTGTTAGGGTCTCTGATAATAGCGGTATATTACGCGGTTGTAGTTCTTAGGGACGTTGCTGATAACAAACGTAAAATAATAAAATCGATGATTAAGGGCGTTGTTGACGGCTTTAAGTTGATGAAGGAGGTGGTGAACCATTAGGATCTACGACAGAGTAATGGATGCTATAACGAGTCTCTTGTTCGGCCCCAATAGAGGGGTTAATGTGCTAAGCCTTGACTGGGATCACCTCATAATATTAGACGCATGCCGGTATGACGTATTCAAACTGGTTTATTCTAAATATCTCTCTAAAGCCCTGAGACGTTACAGGTTCGAATGTATCGAATCAACAGCTTCTATGACAGGAGAATTCTGGATTAGGAATATAAATAATGCAAATGTTTTAAAGAAAATTAACGATGTTATATTCGTTAATTCTAACCCCATGATAGATAAGGCAGTAGGTCAAAGGAAACTTCACAAAGTATTCTACAATTATGTACCTGTATGGAAGCGGTATTGGGATGGAACTTTAGGTACCGTAAAACCTGAAGATGTGTATCGTGTAGCATTAAGAACTTTCATAAGATATCCCAATAAGAGAATGATCATATGGTTCTTACAGCCTCATTATCCATACCTGGACGAAAAGTATGCTCACATTAATGCCTTGGGTAGGGAATGGTGGAATAAGAATATGCTCTACATGATTCCTGAAAAAAATAGGAATATTGAAAAAGCAACTGTATTAGCTGCGCTCATTAAATCAATTGTGAGGCTGGGATGTTTACACTTAGGAAATGCTCCAAAGCTAGGAGCGTACATGCGTAGAAATACTCATGAAGTGATTCGAGCATATACTTCAAACCTTATAAAGGTTCTTTATTACGTGAAGAAGCTTACTGAAGTACTACCGGGTAAAATCGTAGTAACGTCGGATCATGGTGAAGCATTCGGAGAACCTTTAAGTAAATTACTACCTTTACGCGTTTATGGACACATATCGAGAATCCGCATCCGTTCCTTAACACAAGTTCCATTCCTTGTAGTAAAGACTAGTATTCCACGACATGAAGCCCTACGTAAAGCATTGAGATACCTTGCACATTACCTTATCGATGAGATCAGCAGGAAAAGTTATGAAAGAGGGCTTTACAAGTAAACATCTTCCTCTTAAACGTATTCTTGTAGTAACTAGAGGATCTCAGGATGAAATTAAGAATCCTACATTTGGTGGAAGCAGATTAATAAAAGAGTTGATTAGGGAGCTCACTATGAGAAGGATTAAAGTATATATTCTTTCGATACATGATCTACGTTCCTTATCAGCTTTCTTATTGAGAATAAAGGATAAAGATGCATTAAGACTTAAGGTGAGCTCTTTTAGGGTTGATAAGTTAAAATGGTTTTTGAATTTATTCTCTTCATTAATAGCAGAAATGTTATCGCGTATTGATGTAGGACTACGAAGAGAAATTAAGATAGCAATAGATAAGATCAAGCCGGATGCGATGTTATACAACGGTTCTATCGGGGCGTTCACGTTTTTAAATGAAGCCAGAAGAAGGAATATACCTTTTATTCTATGCGAACACAATGTAAATTATTATTTCTACGAAGATAAGCTTAGGCGCAATCCTCTGGTCAATATATTTAAGGTAATAGAGCTGTTAGCCTGTAAAGCTGCAGATTTAGTCATATGTTTTAATCCATGCGATAAAGAGAGATTAGTTAGAGATGATATTCGATCGGATAAAATCATTGTGTGGAGATTTGATCCTCGAACTGTAGAGAGATACGATGAGAAAAGAGTCTTTAGTGATATTCCAACAGATATCCAAAGTCGTTTAAGAGGCAAATTTGTTGTAGGGTTCCTAGGGGCAAACTATACTCTTAATGTAATAGTCGTTAAATACATTTTAAAAATAGCTGAAAAGCTACCGAAGGATATAGTATTTCTTATCATAGGTTCTGTAGGTGAAGCGTTTGAGAGAATCGAGACCTCCTCTAATGTCATCTTTACAGGTTACGTAGAAGATGTAAGGCCCTATTTAGCAATTACCCATGTTTTGTTGAATCTTAAATTTACTTCCAATACTGGAATTGAAGCGAAAATGTTTGATTATGTATCTTGTGGCAAGCTCATTATATCGACAAAAATTGCTGCAACAGGCTTTGAGTATTTTCCGAAAGTTATTATTGTGGAAAATCTTAGAGATGTCGTACGTAAGATAATTGAATTGTATAAAGAATGGAAAGCTAAAAAATGATTTTAGTATGGTTTTAAGGTTTAATAATGAAGTTTAACGGGAGTTACTTCAGAGGCAAGGACTCGAGTTATAGAAGAGGTTATGAAATTATAGAGGCACAAATCAAGAATTTTGTTTGGCCGCTTATCCTGAAGTATATTGATCTTCAGTCAGGCGTGAAGGTTCTAGATGTAGGATGTGCTTATGGATATTTACTAACACTTTTCGATAGTGTGGGATGCGAAACTTATGGTGTTGATGTATCAGAACATGCTATTGAACAAGCACGGAGTATTACGAAAGCCAAGCTATACGTATCCGATATAGAAAAATGGTTTGCCAACGTTCAAGACAACTTTTTTGACCTTATTACAATGTTACATGTGATAGAGCACTTACGCTCCCCATATAATGTTCTTAAAGAGATATATCGTGTATTAAAGCCAGGAGGTAAACTTGTTGTCAGTACCCCGAACCTTAATGCTATAGCTAGACTATTACTAAAGCTTATCGGAAGAGAAAAAGAGTGGCATGGATTTCGAGATAAAACACATATTTACTTATTCAACCCATCGAGCTTAAGGTTCCTCATAGAAAGATGCGGTTTTAAAGTACTTGCAGTTGAGGCACCGTTGATGCCTCTACGGAAAGCATGTCGAATTATCGATGAGATTGTTGATAGATTTAATCTTGGAGGTACGGTATTTGTCATAGCTGAGAAGAAGGGGCAATAATTGCACATGCTAAAACGCGAGAATGTAGTATGGTTCATATACATTACGTTAATGTTGTTATACGCTATAATATGTAACCTCTGGCTTATTTCCGAAGCTATTAATAATCCAATACTATATGTACAGGGGGCTAAACCAGTAGGTAAACCCGCTTATTACTCCATAGGAGATTTACGTACTTCATGGTCTTCGATTTTAAGTACACCGCAACCTGTTACCCCGCCTTACGTACTCGCGGCATGGGTTTATGCGTTTCCTTCCAATATGTCTTGGGTAATCTATGACGCTTTCCTACCATTTATAGGTGGTATACTCTTCGCTATTTTCATGTTACTGTTCATGAAAAGCGTCCTTCGTGACAGATCTCATAATAATGAACTTGTTTTGCTTGCAGCGTTTAGTGGCGGTTTTATGTATGAAGCAACACTCTTATCTCCCTGGGTTGATGTTTGGGTCAAAGGATATAGAGCATTACTTCCATTAACTTTAATACTCTTAATACTAATGCTCAATAGGCTCAATGACACCACCCTTATGGTTTTCCTCTCAATGCTTACTGGACTGTTATTGGACTCTCTATATGATATCAGAATAATTCTATCTTCAATAATATTAATGTTTGTAATTATCGCAATTTTCATGTTTGTTAGTGGGGCTAAAAAGTATGAGACCTGTTCTCTTACCAGGAGGTTAGTTTTTGCTTTCACAATAATGGCGATTATAGTATTTATCCTAAGGATAGCTCCAACCATTATGCTCATGAACCTCAAGATTTCAAATCCGTTAAGAGGAATTAAAGCCTTGACCTTACCCGTTATCGTTGGTTATTATGATATCGTTTCGGCATTTGGACAACCGTTCCCGTTATTGAAAAACGTAAAAATTGCCCATGCTACTTCAATGTTGTTGATAGCTTTCGTGTTAGGATATATTCTACTCTCAAAGGGGTCGAGAAGACTGTACCAAGCCACGTTGATACTTATCTCCATTCTCGTCCTCACCGCGTCTATCATCTACAGTTCTTCGCCGCTTAAAGTTATTCAGCAGAGCTTGGTGAAAATGAGCATTTTGGATGTTAATATTGGTGTTCTATTTAGGACCCCAAGATTTTTCGTAACGATAAACTATGTGATCATGTCCATGCTTATCGGGTTGGCTTTTTACGTGATTACAAGTAATTTGAAACGAAGCGACCTTCAAAGGATAATCCTTCTATCTTTATTACTATCTCTAATCGCAAGCTTGGCATACGTTAATGTATATACCAACAATAGTGGTATCAGCCCACCTTCGCAGAAAGCTAGTCCCTTACCTAAGTATTACTACGACGTAGCTATAGCGCTTAACGACAAGATTAATAATACTTTGTTTAGAGTTCTATGGTTACCTAGAACAGGCAGGTACGATGGTGAGAGACCTGTATGGTTGAAGAGTATTTGTTGGGGCATCGGTGAAAGGGCATTTCCCTTAAGAACATATTTCTACTATGGTAAACCTATGGAGTACATTTACCCGTTCATCATTAAACTAGGAGTTGAAGGTAAAACGAATGCACTTAGCGAAATATTTTCGTATCTAGGTGTTAGGTACGTCGTGGTAGTCACTGATTATTCATCGGAAAAGCTGAAGGGACGTGCTTTTAGTATTATTAACAACCTGAATAAGTCTCAACATTTCGAAGAAGTTCATAACAATGGGAAGCTCTATGTGTTTGAGAACCTTCAGGCGAAGAGTGCTCTTAGATTAGTCTCTACACCTATAATAGTTGAAGGAGGCTTACAAACGCTTGCTGATGCTATAGAAAAAGGGCTAAACATATCAAATGCTCTAGTAGTTTTTGCCGATCAGATTCTTCCTCCAGATGTCATTGAATATTCAAGGATCATAATAGCACACTCCATGTCAAATTTAGAAATGGACTTCTTGGCGCAATTAGTGTATTGGAAGGAAACTAGTAATGTAACAAACACCCACATAATCGTCCCATCGAAGTACACCTTAGGTGTAGAACCAGATCAATGGCATCCTTACTACATAACAAATCCACATCATGGTGAATGGGAGGTTTTCTACACATGGGCTTTAAAGTCGAGAGGCAGGTATGATTTCGATTTTAGACATGATTGGGGATTTATAGGCGCACTTAAGGAAGGCCAGAAGCTTGACATTACCATTGAGATCACTAAAACTAACAGTTACATAGTTGCGATACGTCATCTTGAAAGCGTATATGGAGGGGAGTTTATAGTTAAGTTGGATGGATCTCCTATTGCTAGTGTAAAAAGCCTTAATCCGAGCAATAGTTTTCAATGGTTTCTAACAAAGGTCTACATAAATAAAGGTAGACATATACTTCGGTTAGAAAACAAGAAGGGTAGAAATGCTTTAAACATTATCTTGTTAATACCTGAAAGCGAGTACAAACAGGGAATAAAGTTAGTTAGAGGTTTTCTCAGCGATAAAACCATAGTCCTTATCGATAACGTTAAGAGCGGTCAAAAATGGCCCCGTATAGAGTCTCTAAATAGTCATATTGTTAAATACCACGTTGACAATGATGGCTACGTTATCTACATTAATGCTAGTAAAATCGATTTCCCAGCATATCTAATAATCCCGGAACAATGGTGTCCTGATTGGTCAATATTGTCCAGTAATACATCGTTCGAGAATATCTTTGGCTTCCCATCGATCTTCATTACAGCTCTTGAAATAAATCCTGAGAAACATAGCTTAGAAGCTGAATATCTACAAATAAAAGCTTATCCTGTATCAAACAAAGCTTGGACAGCCATATTTGATTACGAAACTATCTCCTGTCTCGTGATAGTAGGTATGATACTAGCCTATGCTTTGGTAAGAAGGCATTCAGATACAGATTTCCTCACAACGCCTTAATCTTATAAGGGGAAAGGAAAGGCTATTTAAGATCATTCATCATGTCCTTTAATTCAACGGCGTAGAGAACGAGAGTAGTAGCAGGAGCCATTTATGCTCATTATTTATTTCCCTAAATCAATGGACTAATGATCTCAAGATCATTATAATATGTTCCTCAGGATTAGTTTGACTTAGGTTTGAAGATTTCTGGAGCCACGTTTATTGCCTCTATATTCTATCTCGTGTGGGATTAGAGAAGGGTAAGGGTGACAGGCGGGCTTTATTGTTAGAAAAGAGTGCTAGGCGCATATTTAGTCATGTAATTATGAATGGGAGGTTGAAATAAGAGTACTAGAAAAATTGCAAAGCAAAATGCTATTACGAGTTTATTCATATTCCTACACCCTTAAGCGACTTCAGGTTTAGAAGGCGTTGCTCCATCTATTCTATTCCATGGGCTCCATGTGTTTGTAGATAAGTCCTTTATACGATGGTATATGGAGTTCGGTGGCGAAAAGCCTCTGACCATTATATGGAGTTCTTGTTCGGATATGGTGACTGCTGGTCCGTTAGGCGTGGTCCCGCTAGGAAGTTGTTCCCAATCTCCCCACGATTCCATAGACCAGGATCTGATGTATATTTTACTATTAACTCCCCTTACTGCGAGATATAGGATGTTAGTGGCCTGGTCTACTGTTAAGTCGGGGGTTGATGGCGTTGAGCCGGATATCTTAGTCCATCCTTGCCATGTACTCGATGTTAAGTTCATAGTGCCGTGCCATATGCTGAAGCCGTCAGACCCTCTTACGATCATGTGGAGTGTGTCGCCTAATATCGCTATAGCTGGGCCATCCACAGTCGAGCCTGGGATCCTCCTCCAACCGGTCCACATGCTTCCATTATAGGAGTTTATCCATATCCCGTTATCCATGCCCCTAACGGCGAGGTATAGATTGCAATTAAGGTCTGCGGCGAGCTCGGGTTTTGATGGTGTTGCTCCAGGAATTCTGATCCATCCGCTGAAATCCCCGGTAGATAGGTTGATGTATCCATACCAGATGCTATTTGGCGGCGATAATCCTCTTACTACGAGGTGTAGTCTTCCTCCACATGCGACCGCTGCTGGGGTATCTGGCGTTGATCCTGTGGGGAGTTTTATCCATCCGCCCCAATTGTCATCTTCTAATACGTTGTAGTATATTCTGTCGTTTAATCCCCTAACCACCAGGTATAGCGGCTTCTCAATTATCCAGTTTAGCGCGTTCTTGATTAAGGTGTTTCTAATGTCTTCACTTAGATAATGTACCGGAAAAGCTATGTAAACCACCTTAGCTTTAGGCGCATCTTGGTCTTCATATACGACTACTGCCGAGTATCCGGATTCATATGCCATTACCTCAGTAGCTTCGGGAGTTGGGGATACTCCATCGGGGTAGGGGGGAGGTGATTCGAAGTCTATTTCCTCGGGTAG